>Ga0256845_1003223_pt1 | contig 11219 bp, 10 predicted proteins | sample RiftiametaG_FD_189101 | JGI IMG/M metagenome (GOLD analysis project Ga0256845, IMG submission 189101) | Tube worm associated microbial communities from hydrothermal vent at the East Pacific Rise, Pacific Ocean - Riftia | ecosystem: Host-associated > Annelida > Integument > Unclassified ... | reverse complement strand
CAATTAAATCTGTGAAAATTATACACATAATTTCTCTTGTTTGAGACTACCGCTATAAAAAACTATATTTTTTTAATGAATTTCATTCACCGAGAATTGCTGCTCAAAGCTTGACAACTTATGCAAGTCTAATATATTTACATATACTTGATGGTGGTTTAATTGAGTGGTTTTAAATTATTAAAATGTTTGAGCATTATAACAATTTAGGAGAATTTAATGAATATTCTTTTTTTTGGACCTAATGGAAGTGGCAAGGGAACCCAGGGTACTATCCTGAAAGATAAATATGACATGGCTCATATTGAATCCGGATTAATTTTCCGGGATAATATCAAAGGCGGAACAGAGCTTGGTAAAAAAGCTAAAGAGTATATTGATAAAGGTGATCTTGTTCCTGATGATATTACTATCCCCATGGTTTTAGACAGACTGAAACAAGATGATTGTAAAAACGGATGGCTCCTTGACGGATTTCCCCGCAATAAGGTACAGGCTGAAAAACTTGATGAATCTTTAAAAAAAGAGGGCATGACTGTTGAGTATGTTATTGAAATCCTTCTTGACCGCCAGATTGCAAAAGATAGAATCATGGGACGACGTCTTTGTGAAAACAATAATAATCATCCCAACAATATATTTATTGATGCTATTAAACCAGACGGAGACAAATGCCGTGTATGTGGCGGTGCATTAACCAAACGTGATGACGATCAGGATGAAAGTGCCATAGATAAAAGGCATTCAATCTATTATGACGCAGACACTGGTACTTTAGCTGCAGCATATTATTTTAAAGCAGTTGCAGAAAAAGACAGCAATGTTAAATATCTTACACTGGCTGGAGAAAAAGATCTCAAATCAGTAACTGACGAACTTATCTCCAAACTTTAATAAGTATTTTATGGTTTTTAAAACCAAAACAGGAACAGGAATCAGACAGGTCTTAAAACAACCCTGATTCCTGTTTTTTATCTGCTTACCACTATTTTACGACTATATTAGAATTTCAAGAAAAAATAAAAAAACCTAAATCTTTGTCATAGGGCGGCGGATTGTAAAATTTTCCCTGGACAAAGCCATCTTTCACCAGATCAACAATTACCCGTCTTTTAATCACTGACCTATTTTTATTCTTCAAGGTAAACTGGACATCAAGAATATCTTCTGCTCTGATTTCATTACGATTAGAAGTCAGAAAACCTATTTTCTGCATGGACAGCTCTTTTACTGTAATAGAGCCACGTCCCTGCATTTTAAAAAAGGTAAACTCTCCTTGTAAAGAAACTTTTTTTCCATATTTTTTCTTCTTCTCTGATTGAATACTCTTTTCTGCTTTTGCCTCCTGTTCAAGCAGAGGCTGAATGTTCCGTCCAATATTTTCGATATCACCCTCATGCCAAATAGCCTGTTTTGTCAACCTATTATCAAGAATAGATGTAAGCTTCTCCTCGTCATAAGTATCAAAGGTGTGTACTAATAATCTTATATGGCAGGTTATTTTTTCTTCAAACTGTTTATCAAAGTTTTCCAACTGCCCGGTCAAACGTTTTGCAGCCTGGGTTGCCTGGCTACTGTTAATATTGGGCATGAGAATAATAAACTCATCTGCCTCATATCTGAAAATTTTATCCACCTTTCTTGTTACCCTCTTAATAATTGAGGCTGCTTTTTTAAGAATATTGTCGCCGACTGAATAGCCATATTCGTTGCATATCAACTTAAACTCTTCAATATCAAGCATCAGAATGGAAAAAGGAGTTTTATAACGTTTAAGTGTTTCCATCCTATTGTTGACTGCACGCTCAAAACCATTACGATTATTTACTCCGGTTAATAAATCTTTCCATGCAATTTTTTTTAATGCTTGATTATAGTAGGATCTTTCAATTGCTATGGCAGCATACTCTGCTATGGAAGATAGGACCTTTAAGTCCATTGCAGTAAAGTTTTCCCCGCTGATTTTGTTAATCAATTCAATAACACCAAATATTGTGTTGCCTGTGATTAACGGCACCCCAATAATAGATTTAGTTTGGAATCCAGTCTTTTTATCAATATCAATGTCAAAACGACGATCATGTTCAACATCATCCACAATCAGCGACTGCCCTGTAGAAGCTATATACCCTACTATCCCCTTACCTTTGGGCAATCTCACTCCGGTAAGATCACTCTTTGTATTTCCAACTACTATGGTAAAGACCATCTCATCTGTTTTAGAATCATTTAAAAGCAGTGACCAGTTTTCCGGCTGGAAAATATCACCTATCTGATACATGATGACATCAAAGGTCTCTTTAATGGATTTTGCTCTGGATAAAGGCTTGCCAAGCTCAATAAAAAAAGAAAAATCATTATGGATTTTAGCGATTTCGTGGTGCATTGTATACCCCTTATTGTGATGTGTATAATTTATGCTAATATAGCAGCCTTGATACTGTCAAGCATAATTATTAAAAACTTGATTTTCACTCCAAAAAATTTAAAGCTTCTCCAGGGGATATTATCCAGTATTGCAAAATTTTGCTTGATTTTTATAAAAAAAATTGCTAAACAATACTAGTTAAGTAAGATATAAAAATAAATAAAGAAAGGGGCGATGTTTTTGAAAAGTATTAATGTTTATGTTATTGACAATGATGTTGAAAGAGCCATGAAAATCTTAAAAAAGAAGATTCAGAATGACGGTCTTTTTAAAAGATTAAAGCTAAAGAAATATCATGAGAAACCATGTCAACACAGGCGACGTAAAAGCAGAGAAGCATTAAGACGGCAACGAATTGCACAATCCCGTAGAAGAAGATAAAATGAAAATTGAATAGACAAACCCGGCAATAAGATCACTATATATATCTTTTACCGGGTTTTATCTTGCCTGAAAAATGAAAAATGCCGATCCATACAAAGAGTGCTTAGATAAGCTTTTCAAGCTTGGTCGTTTTGGTATTAAACTTGAACTTGAAACCATATCTAATATTTTAAAACTGCTCAATTCCCCCCAAAATAATTTTAAAACCATACATATTGCAGGCACTAATGGTAAAGGTTCCATTGGGACATATATTTCATCCATTCTTTTAGAGTCAGGATACAAAACTGCCCTATACACATCACCCCATCTTATAAGATTTAATGAACGATTCTCTATTAATGGCAAGGATGTTTCTGATGATGAGATTGTTAATGCATATAAGGCTGTGAACTCAAGCGATATTGGGAAAAGAAAAGCTACTTTTTTTGAGATTGCAACAGCAATGGCTTTTTATATGTTCAGTAAGAATCAAGTAGAGTTTGCTGTTATTGAGACAGGTATGGGTGGAAGATTTGACGCTACCAATATTGTGACCCCGGAAATAAGTATTATTTCTAATCTTTCCATTGAGCACACAGACTATCTTGGACACACCATCAAAGCCCTTGCAAAGGAAAAAGCAGGTATTATCAAGTATGGTAAACCTGTTGTAACTGGAGTAACACAACCTTCAGGCATTGATTATATTAGAACAAAAGCCCAAGAGCAATCATCCCTGGTTTATGTATTAAAAAAAGAGTTTTCAACCAGAAAAAATCCCAAAGGTAACAAATTTTCTTATAATGGTATATTCCAAAAACTTATAAACATTGAAACACCATTAAGGGGGGACCACCAAAGGGATAACACTGCCCTGGCTCTTGCTGCATTGGAATTATTATCAAATAGATATGACAACAAAATCTTTACAAAATCAAATGTGGAAAAAGGGCTTAAAAAGGCTAAGTGGCCGGGTCGTCTTGATTATGTCCTGGACAAACCTTGTGTGATTATTGATGGTGCCCACAATAAACAGGCATCTAAAGTTCTTTCAGACTATCTTAAGAAAAATTTTAAAGGCAGAAAGCTTACTTCCATTATTGGGATTCTTGATGACAAACCTTATGAAACAATGCTTAAGAACCTCACATCCACAAGTAATAGAGTCATTATTACAAAAGCTAAGATTGGCAGGAGTATTGACCCTTTAATTTTGCAAAAAGCTGCTGGGAAAGTCAGTGATGCTGAAATAATTATCATTGCTGATGTTGGTGAAGCTTGCGAGTATGCCATTAACAACTCAAACGATTCAGATGTTATCTGCATTGCGGGCTCGCTGTACGTTGCAGGGGAAGCAAAAGAAAAGATTGACAATGAATTTAAAGCGTAAAAAGATTAACACAGAAGCCATATCAGAAAAAAGATCACAAACCAAGCTGAAAACCGGGTCAACAACCAAGCTCAAGATAGGTATAATAAGCTACAGAAGCAATCCCCACTGTGGCGGGCAAGGCGTTTATGTCAGAAACCTTTCAAGGGCGCTTTCTGACTTGGGTCATAGCGTTGAAGTGATATCAGGACCAGGTAACCCGGGGCTTTTTCCCGGAGCAAGACTTACAAAGCTTCCTACTCTGGATCTTTACAATCCTGATGATCTTTTCAGAACACCAACTCTCTCAGAACTTGCTGATCCTATAAATTTCATGGAATGGTTCTCAGTTTCAACCATGGGATATCCTGAACCCTTTACTTTTGGTATGCGCGCACGTCGATATCTTAAGGGCAAACAGGACAAGTATGACATTATACACGACAATCAATCCCTTGCCTTTTCAATGCTTTCAATATCAAAAAATATACCTCTGGTTTCAACCATACATCACCCGATAACCATTGATAGAAAAATTGCCATTAGAACTACTAAATCTTTTTTAAAAAAAGTAAAATATTTAAGATGGTACTCATTTATCATGATGCAAAAATATGTTGCAAGGCGACTCAATAGAATCATAACTGTGTCGCAATTTTCAAAAAAAGATATTTCAAACGAGTTTAAAATCAATGATAAAACAATCAAATCCATCCCCATTGGAATAGATACTGACCTGTTTTATCCTCTTCCTGATATTAAGAAAGATCCAGAAAGATTAATAGTAACAAACAGTGCAGACACTCCTTTAAAAGGGCTTTACCAACTCCTGCAGGCAGTAAAAAAAATCTCTGAAAAACGTAAAATCAAGCTTGTTGTAATTGGGACACCCAAGAAAAACGGCGGCATAGAAAAGCTCGTAAAACAACTTAACCTGAAAGATTATGTTACATTTACTGGACGTATTGACCATGCAAGGTTTATTAAAGAGTATGCAAAATCAAGTATTGCAATAGTGCCTTCACTCTATGAAGGTTTTGGTCTCCCTGCAGGGGAAGCAATGGCATGCAGAATTCCCCTGATATGTACCACGGGAGGAGCATTGCCAGAAGTCACTGGAACTGCTGCAAAGCTTGTACCGCCAGGCGATGTCAGAGCTATGGAACAAGCCATTGGAGAATTATTAGATGACCCTGAACAGAGGGAAAAACTTGCCGATGCAGGATACAGGAGAATCTTAAAAAATTTTACCTGGGAAAGAACTGCGATAAAAACTGTTGAGACATATAGAGAATCAATTGCTGATTTTAACAGATGATTACAATAAACTTTAAAAATTTAAAGATAAAGTCCGGGCAAAAAATCCTTGATATGGGATGTGGTGAGGGAAGGCATGTGGCAAGAGTTTGCCAGGAAAAAGAGGTGTTCTGCCTGGGTGCAGACTTAAGTTTTAATGACCTTGTAAAAACAGAAGAAAAACTTAGATTCCATGACAAGCTGAATGATTTTCAAGATTCTGCCTGGGCACTTGGTCTTACTGATGTCACTAATTTATCATTTAAAAATAATAAATTTGATGTGGTTATATGCTCGGAAGTTTTAGAACACATCCCGGATGACAAAAAAGCTGCAGAGGAACTTCTAAGAGTTTTAAAAAACAGAGGTATACTTGCCATAAGCGTTCCAAGGTTTATGCCTGAAAAAATATGCTGGGCTCTTTCCGATGAATATTTAAATGTTAACCAGGGACACATAAGAATTTATAAAAAAAAGCCCCTTATTGCCATGTTTGAAAAACTTGGAGCTACACATTTTAGAACCCACTATGCCCACAGCCTCCACACACCATTCTGGTGGTTAAAATGTCTCCTTGGCTGCAATCGCACTGATTCAATGTTAATAAACCTCTATCACAAAATCCTTGTTTGGGATCTCATGAAAAAACCAAAAATAACCAGAATGGTTGAAAAAATTTTAAACCCGATTATGGGTAAAAGTATTGTTCTCTATTTTGTTAAAGACGTTTGAGCACTCCAAGGGTTTTTTCAAAAGCAAATTTCTCATATTTTCCTGATGCACAAGCTTTTTCATAGAGAGTTCGCGGTGCCTGTCCGCCTTTTTCAGGATCAAAAAAGATATCATGAATCACAAGAAAACCATTGGGAACAATGTGTTTTTCCCAGGTATGATAATCTTCTAAGGCATCATCAAGACTATGACCTCCATCAATAAATAACATTGAAAGAGGGGTTGACCACATTTTGCCTGCAATTTTTGACATGGCAACTATTGGCACAACAACATCATCCAAAGATGCTTTTTTGATTGTTTTTTCAAACAGAGGGAAAGTATTGATACGATTTGCTTTTTCATCAAAAAGATCAGGGTCAAAATACTCCTGGTCAATTTGTTGCTCCTCTGATCCTCTGTGGTGATCCACGGAGAATAAAATTGAATTCTTCTCTTTACATGCAACACCAATAAAGTATGCTGATTTACCGCAATAGCTGCCAATTTCGAGAAGGGCTCCTGACCTGGCTGCTTTTAAAGCTGTTTGATAGAGGAGCAATGCCTCTTCATCATCCATAAAACCTTTAATCTGGGATGCAAGTTTAAAATCGATCATCAAAGCTTTTCACCAGAACTTCCCTTGGTTTTGAACCATCAGATGGTCCAACAACACCCTCTTTTTCCATCATCTCAATTATTCTTGCTGCCCGATTGTAACCAATACGGAAGCGGCGTTGTACACCGGAAATTGATGCCTGTTTAGTCTTTGTCACAAAAGCTATTGCCTCATCATATTTCTCATCATAGTCAGCCTCTTCAAAGGCAGCACCTTCATCTTCCTCCTGCTGTCTTGTAATCTCTTCAACATATTGAGGCTTTCTCTGCATTTTTAGAAAATCAGTAATATTTCGTATCTCTTCTTCTGAAACAAATGTGCCCTGGATTCTCACAAGCCGTCCTGTACCGGGAGGGACAAAAAGCATATCGCCGTTTCCAAGAAGAGTTTCAGATCCATTAGAGTCCAGAATAGTTCTTGAATCTATTCTGGAAGAGACCTGGAATGAAATTCTTGTGGGAAAATTGGCTTTAATTATTCCAGTTATAACATTTACAGAAGGTCGCTGGGTGGCTAGGATCAAATGCATTCCAGCAGCTCTTGCCATTTGTGCAAGCCTTGTTAAAGCAATTTCCACATCTTTTGAAGCTACCAGCATTAAATCTGCAAACTCATCAACTATTATTACAATGTAAGGAAGTTTCTCTAAAGGCTCACGTATCTCCGGTTCCCCATGGGCATCTTTTCTGGATTGTTTTTTATTGTTCTCTCTTTTGGCAAATTCGTTATATTGATTGATATTTCTTGTTCCGGTTTCAGCCAGCACTTCATAACGCCGTTCCATCTCTCTTACCGCCCAGTACAAAGCATTTGTAGCTTTTTTCATATCAGTAACCACCGGAGAAATAAGATGGGGGATATCATCATAAACAGAGAGTTCGATTCGTTTAGGATCAATCATTATAAATTTAACCTCATCTGGAGATGCTTTGTATAAAAGACTTGCAATCATCGAATTTAATCCAACGCTCTTACCTGTACCTGTCGCACCAGCAATAAGAAGGTGGGGCATTTTGTCCAGCTGGGTCACCACGATATTTCCAAGTATATCCTTGCCAAGCCCCAGTGTGAGTTCAGACCTGGAAGAGATAAACTCTTTTGAACCTACAAGCTCTTTTAAAAAAACCGCCTCCTTTATATCATTTGGGATCTCAATCCCTATGACATCTTTGCCAGGAATGGGAGCCACAATTCTAATACTCATGGCACTCAAGGCAAGGGCTAAATCATCTGTCAAATTTACAATTTTACTTATTTTTACACCAGGAGCAGGTCTATATTCAAATGTAGTAAGAACAGGACCCGGAAGAATCTCAACAACCTCACCTGCAATCTTAAAATCTTTTAATTTCTCTTCAAGCACCCTGCTTTTTTCTTTAAGTTTTTCCACATCAATTTTCTTGATTTTTTGTTTTTTATCTTGCAGAAACGAAAGGGATGGGAGTGTAAAATTATCACTCTCTCTGATATCCTCATTAAGATCATTCAGATTTGCATAGGAAAAATCTGAATTTGAACCATCTGTATCAAGTTCTGTGATTTTGGGCTCTGATCCTGTTTTCTCCATACTCTCTTTTTCAAATTCAATCTCAGGTTCTGCTATATACTCTTCATTCTCATAATTATAGGGTATGATCTCAGTTGTTTTCTCCTCCTGGTTTTCAAAGGAAATCATCTGGTCAAGTACTTCTCTTTTTTCTACCCTTCTCTCTTCTCTTTTTTCTCTAAAATTTATCAAATACTCTCTAAACAAATTCACAGCCTCAGATAAATCATTTATCAAAATATTAAAGAATTTTATTGTTTTATCTTTGCAAAACAGCATAAGTGTAAAAAAAGAGATGCCCGTGGTAAGAATAAAACCAACAATCAGAAAAAACAGAAGAATAATAATAGTGCCTGCTGTGTTTGTAAATCTAAAAAGAAAATCAGCAAATGCAATGGAAACTACTCCGCCCGATGAATAGGTTGTGCCAAAAACCACATATTGCTCTTCATAAAGGCTGAAAAATCCACCAGTTGCAACTATCAGAAAAAATCCACCAATGAATGTTAAAATTATAACTCGGGGGGATTTTCCTTTAAAATACCACAAAGCCCAAAGTAAAATAATACAGGGCAGCCAGAAGGCACCAAGCCCAAAAAGGAAAACAAACAACCCTGCAACATGGGCACCTAAAAATCCAAAAAGGTTTTCTATGTTATCAGGTGGAGAAAAAGGGTGATTACAGCAGGAGGGGTCTGTTGCACTGTATGAAAACAGGCTCAGCAGAACCAGAATAAAAATGAATACAAATATTATGCCAATAAGTTCTCTCTTCATACTCGTAAAATCACTAATAATATCATGGGTTTACGTTTTATAGCAAAACTGAAATACTCTTTTAAAGCCTTTGTTAATCTGTTTCTCAAAATTTCAATGTTCATACCCTCCACAAGCCCCTGTTTTAACTCTTCAACAACCTCCAGGATAACACATTGTGCATCATCAACAAGATAGCCTGTGGCAGCATTAAAAACAAAACCTTTAGAGACAAGATCAGGACCTGAGAGAATATCCCCGGTCTCTTCATCCATTACCATTGACACAACCACAAGTCCATGCTCAGAAAGTTGATGTCTCTCCTTTAAAACACTTCTGCCCACATCGCCAATTCCCTTGCCATCCACAAGAATTTTTCCGACATTGACTCTTCCAGAAATCTTACCTTCCTTCTCATCAAAAGCAATTACTCCGCCATCTTCTATAACCAGTGCTTTTTCCTTGGCAATACCAAGTTTTTCTGCAAGACGTGCATGAACTACCAGATGTCGATATTCACCATGTATGGGAATAAAGTATTCAGGCTTGGTAAGATTAATCATCAATTTCAACTCTTCTTGCTGGGCATGACCTGAAGTGTGTACTTCAGCAACCTTATTATAAAGAACCTTGGCACCACGTTTATATAAATTATTAATAATATTTGCTATGGGTTTTTCATTACCGGGAATATCCTTGGATGACAGAATGACACTATCACCACACTTTATTTTAACCTGCTTGTGAACACCTGTAGCCATGCGTGCAAGCGCAGACATGGGCTCTCCCTGGCTACCTGTGGTGATAATAAGAATTTCATTATCAGGAATATTTTTAATCTTTTTGATATCAAGAATCTTATCATCAGGGCATTTTAAATAGCCAAGCTCCCTTGAGACAGCAACGGTTTGCAAAACACTTCTCCCGTCAAAAATAACCTTACGATTCATTTTAAGAGCACTGTTAACAAGCTGCTGAATTCTTGCAACATTTGATGCAAACAGAGCAATGATAACTCTGCCCTCACTTGCTGCTACAAAGTTGTCAAGGTTCTCACCAAGATCCTGGTTTGACATCGTGTAGCCTTTCTTCTCCACATTTGTGGAATCAGAAAGCAGAGCTAAAACGCCCTCGGCACCACATCGTGCAAACCTTGAAACATCAGTGGAATTTTCCTCCTCCGGGCTGGGACTCATTCTAAAATCTCCAGTATGAACGATTCTCCCCACCGGGGTTTTGATCTCTAAACCAAAACCGCCTATTATACTATGGCTTACACAGATAAACTCGATTTCAAAGGGATCAATGGAGATGGTTTCACCGTAATTAACTTGATTAAATGAAACATTTGGAAAAAATCCAAAAAAATCAAGTTTATTTTTCACTATACTTAATGAAAATTTAGTACCATAAACAGGAACTGGAATCTCTTTTAAAAAATAGGGGACAGCTCCAATATGATCTTCATGGGCATGGGTGATTATCAACCCCTTTACTTTAGAAATATTGTCACGGAGATAACCCATATCAGGAATAACAATATCAATGCCAAGCATATAATCTTCAGGGAACATCAAGCCTGCATCAATTACAAAAATAGTATCGTCATATTCAATAACCATCATATTTAGGCCGATTTCCCCTAACCCGCCCAATGGTATTATTTTAAGCATTATTTTCCCTTTACAATCATCTAAAATCTAGATCTGAATTCCAAGTTCTTCAAGTATCAAATCTATTTTCTCCATGAGCCACCCTTGTTGCTCATAATTTGCATAGCCCATACAATCACATTTAATGCTTGTTTTAACCCTGACTAAAAATTCTGCGGCAAGGAAATCTTTCTCCAGCACAAGAGCAAAAACATGGGGTTGACAATCTTCATGCTCCTTCTGCAATGAAGTCAGGATCTTTTTTTCAAGCTTAACCCAATAAATTCCACCTAAAGGCGCGAGTTCATAGTGTCCATCCAAATATTTTTTAATTTTTTTAAGATCATCGGGTCTAAGCCCATCTATTACATATTGTTTCATAGTTTAAGCAAACTATCACACAACAAGGCATTTATGCAAGAATAAACAAAACCTCAACCTGCTGTATAAAGGTGTTTCTTATTTTTTACCCTGTT
>Ga0256845_1003222_pt1 | contig 11219 bp, 10 predicted proteins | sample RiftiametaG_FD_189101 | JGI IMG/M metagenome (GOLD analysis project Ga0256845, IMG submission 189101) | Tube worm associated microbial communities from hydrothermal vent at the East Pacific Rise, Pacific Ocean - Riftia | ecosystem: Host-associated > Annelida > Integument > Unclassified ... | reverse complement strand
CCGCACGCGTTTCCCAGCGCACAGCCTACTTCCATCTTGGCGATCTTATAGAGGTTGGTGCCACCGATAAAGTATTCACCAACCCCTTACATAAACTGACCGAAGATTACATTACCGGCCGTTTTGGCTGATTTACAGTATTGTTTTCATCTTACGGTTCATCATGACAAAGATCGCAGTTCTGCGGAATAATCTTGCCAAAGGATGTTTGGTGTTCATCGTCGTGACAGCGAAAGCAACCAAAACCATCTTCTTCATTTTGATGACCATTATGTCCTTTATATGTTCCCCACGTTACATTCATTTTCGGCCAAACATTGCCAAGATAGGATTCGAGAAGATAGGCTCCAGATGAAATAAGAGTAGCCTCATTCTCTGCGACAAAATCCTGCCCGTTTCGCTCTGCCTGCAGTGAAAGCAACGTCTCCACGATCTGTTCCTGTGCTTCATCGCGGGAAGTATATTCTTTCGTTAGCACTGTCAGACTGTCCTCACGAATACCTGGAATTGCGGGGTTTATTTTTTTACTGAAAAGTCCAAAATCCACCTTTTGTTCCAGATCGTCATACACATGTGTTGGTCTATTATGACAATCGATGCAGTCCATTCTCCGCCATTTTCCACCCTCACTGGCAGAACTCTCATCGCCACCCGGAAAATATTCTTCCGTCACTCCTGACGGTTTTGTCACTTTCACTCTGCCAATTGATGTTCGTTTGTCATTAAGCGCTTCATATTCAACTTTAATGTTACCGGATACATGCCAGTGGATTCCTTCAAAGTTATCCGTTAACGGATTACGCCCACCGATATGAAGTGAAATTTCCTGAATTTCAGGGTTTTCCTGATCATCATTGGTAAATGAGACAAACTGCTTCACTTTTTTGCCATAAAATTTTTCAGGCCAGTGACACGCTTCGCAGGTATCCTGAGCCGGACGTAAATGTTCAACCGGCGCTGGAATCGGTGTACTATAGCTCCCATCCAAAACGGCTTTAACCTGCCGCAAGCCAGAGAGTTTTGCCTTAACATACCACTCAGCCCCTGAACCAATATGACAGGATACACAACCGACCTTTGCATGGGGAGAACGCTGATAGGCAGTATATTCCGGATCCATAACAGTATGACAAATTGCTCCACAGAAATAGTCTGATTCAGTGAAATGATACGCTTCGTAGATAACCAGGGAAAAAACTGCAAGGTTTACAACCGACAATACGAGAAAAAGAATTACCGTTCTTCTGTGGTTTTTTTTGCCAAAATCAATAGTTACATTGCCTTTATTGATATTGTCCTTGAACCATTTTTTTCGGCGAAAATAGCACGACACCGGAATCAGAAACAGGCCAAACACAGCGCCAGATGGAAAAACCAGAAAAGTGACAATGGCAGCATAGTGATTTTCTATAAGCCCTGTCATATGACCCAACAGACCAAGGACGGTCATTGTAAAACATACGGTGGTCAGACCAATCCCCAATAAACCCATCGGAGTTTTTATCGACAACCCAACCTTTTCCTGCCAGGTCATCTCACCGTTTTTCTTTATTTTTTCTGGTACCTCCGGTAATTCCTGTTTCTGTTCTGCCATCCTCTACCTCGTCATTAAAATTCAATTATACTTATAATAAAATGGATATAATATTTGCGGCAAGAATAGCATATACCACTTTGTATTACAAGCTTGCAGCCAGAGAGGAAATGGAACCGGCGAGGATCGGAAGATAGAAAGAAAGCAGCGAAAGGCAAAACAGCTCCCCCGTTGGACGCGAGGAAGCTGCTTTCAGAGAGAAGTATCAGGCTTTATTGGGATCAAAATATTTGAATTTCTGTTCTTTCAAAATATTATCCACAGAACGCATATTACCCTTCATATAAAAAATATTTGGCTTTGTGTCATCGGCTGGACGAATAACCCAGATTCGCTCTTCAAGCTGATGTACGAGCTTATACACAATATTATCGGGGTCAGTAAGGTTGCCAAATGTTCTTGAGCCGGTCGGACAGGCAGCAGAACATCCGGTCTGAGTTTCGCCTTGTGATAACCTCTTATCCCAGCAAAAATCGCATTTGTCAACAGCGCGTCTTTCAACATTGAAATACCGCGCATCATAAGGACAGGCTAGCATACAGGTCTTACAGCCTATACACTTTTTACTTTCCATGCGGACAATGCCGGTAACCGGGTCTTTATACGTGGCTTTAGTCGGACATGCTCTCACACATGGAGCATTGTTGCAGTGGTTACAAAGCACAGGGATAAACTCTACCTGTTTATCCAACTGACCTGTATATTTTTTGGTTAAAATACGGGTTCTATAACCATATTCCGGCACATGATTGGTCGTATTACACGCATCAACACATTTTTCACAGTCAATACAAAGAGACTGACGAATAATCATGCTGTAGTGTGGATTATATGGATATTTCTTTATCGCCCCCATTCCGCCGGATGCTTGAGCCGTGCCGATTATCGAAGTAAGCGACAGTATCTTTCCACCAGCATACACACCTGCAACAGCAAGCCCGAGTTTCAGGAATTTCCTTCTTTCCCGGGTACTGACAGATGCAATACCTTCATTTTCGAGTTTATCAAAATCAATTTTTGAAAATTTCATGATCTCATTACCCTTTCACGTATTTGTTCAATATATAAAGCGGCTGTTTTGTTCGAAAACAGCCAACTCAATTACCAGATCCTGTGATGACGCTTCATGGCATCTTCTTCGGTCTCGCCTTCTTCCATAAAGTGGATGGCACCACAACCAGGACAGATATAACCGCCTTCAGGAACGATCTCATGTTTTTCTAGCTGATGACCGTTGAGCATTTTTTCACCGGCAAAATAGGCAAAACCAATAAAGCCAATACCAAACAGCGAGGCCATAATTTCATGAAATGTCGGAGTGTAGCTAAGTAGATTTGCCTCTTCTACAACTCCAAGTGAATGATAAACAGATTCCATCTGACCTGGGATAACAATGTCATAGCGCATAAAAAAGATGCCTACCATCATGAGACCTGTTGCCCATAGGATCAGGTTAAAATTATTTCCCCTTGAGCGAATAAGAAGATAGAGTGGCAGGAACATACCGAGAAAAACTTCAAATACCCAAAAATTAATTGCATAATCTCCGGTTAAGAAAGACATGATAACAAGTTGTTTTCCTTCTGAAACCATGCCGGTGATAATTTTCCAGATAGTAAAAAAGATTATAACGGAAATAAGAAAAATAGTGACCTGGGTCACAGCTTTAACAGCACGCTCCATACGCTGATTCATAATTTCCGGGTTAATCTTCCAGCCAAGAGTGGTGAAAAAAAGAATTGCACAACCACCAGACATAGCAGCAGAGAATATAAAATAGATGGGAAGATACGGGCCGTACCAGAATGGACGCCCATGCAGCATACCAAAAACAGCACCCAGGTTACTATGCGCGGCAACACCAACAACGAGGCCAAAAAATCCCATCAATCTTGACATTGAGTGATTTTGATCGAGAAGGAAATAATATTCAACAATCATAAAAACCAGATACATCCCATACAGCGTACCCATCCACCACATATTCGAAACAAAATTGGGGGAAAATACGTTCCAGATGGCCATTCTGAATGGGTTTTCAATATCAAAAAATATTATGCAGAAACCACCGAACATAAATATGATTGACATGAAAACAGCCCTTTTAGCAATGGGCATAAATGCTTCCCCTCCAAAAACATGACCTATGGATGAGACAATACAAAGGCCTGTTGAGGTAACAACACAGAAGATATAAACAGAAATAAGGAGTCCCCATGAAATCTGTCGGGTAACGCCATATACATGATGGTATCCGACAAAAAGTGCATGGAGCCCGACTGCCAGGCCTGCCAAAGTCAGGAGGACAAAAAAGCCCATTAAAACTTTGTATCCGGGGCTTGCTTCCTTCAAGGCTTCTACACCGTGAAATCCCCATTTTTTTGAAATATTAACAATTCTGCTCGCCATTTTTCCCTCTCTAGAAATTATATATTACAGGATTGAGTAAAACCTTCAGTTATGGTGTTATTCGTGTGTGTTATGCTTTGGTTCTTCTCCGGTCAGTTCCTTTAAGCCTTTCACGCCGATATGACATACGGTACATCTGGTAAGATAACCAAACGCCTGGGATGAATCATGACAGGTACCGCAATATTTTTTATGTAAAGCAACAAGGTATTGTCTTTTTTCGGCAGGATCATCGGAAGAAATATTCTGTTGATTTTCCACAGTACCTTTCTTCATGCTAAAAACTTCTTTATGACAGGACTCACAGGAGAGTTCCGCTTTTTCTACATGAATGGAATGATCAAAAATTACGGATTTTACTGGCTGAGTGAAAACAATTTTTTCAGATGGTGGAAAATGACACGATGCACACTGGCTTGCAGAATCAAATGCATCGTCTCCATTGTGGCAGGAGCCACAGTACAATCCTTTTTTAAAGGAATTCATGGTAAAATTTTTGTTTGCTTCTGCTGAACCTTTTTTCATTGCAAAGGTTTCACCATGACAGTTTGTGCATTCGAGACCTGAGTCTTCTACATGAGCACTATGACTGAAAGATACCTTCGTCGGTTCATCCCAGACAATAGGATCTTCCGCAACAGCGTGACACGCCTGGCAATTGGTATCTGTTGCAAAAGCAGTATCACCGTCATGACAACTGCCACATGATTGACCATCGGCCATTGCTTTCATGGTGAAAGTATCCGCCCCAACTGCAGCCCCCGCTTCCATTTCAAACAATTCATCATGGCAGGACTCACACTCCAGTCCCGCATCCATCGTGTGCACCTTATGCTCAAATGTTGCCATAGCCGGGTCATCCCAGACAATTGGTTCTTCCGGGCCATACGCATCAGCATCATACGTCTCTGCTGCAAATCCATTGCCGACAAGAAAAAGATATACCAAAAGAACGAGTAAATTCGCTTTTAAGACTGGCCATTTGATCATTGTGGTGCTCCGGTTGGTGTTAGTACCTTAGAAATACTTTCGTCAAGGTGATTATCCCGCCTGTCAAGTCGGGGTTAATGAATCTCTTTATTTAATCGGGCGATTCGCTCAGCTGCATCGATGATACTCTGGAGAATTTTCATTTCTTCCCTGCCTATCCCGACTTCCCTGTACGAATCGGTCAATAATTGTGCATAATTGATGATACCGTTGGACAAGTTGGTACTTTCATTGAGCAGCGTTGCAAATTGTTCCTTAGGTGACTGTCCACTGCTATCAGCAGCATTATCAGTGCATTTTTTGAGCAACTCATTTACGGTTTCAGTAAAGAGAACAACCTCTGTACAAGCATCATTATCAAAACTAAAGCCTGTCGCAAGGATATCAGGATCTTCAGTCTGTTTCGCAATCCGAAGCATCGGAGCCATGGTTTTTTTGTAGAAAAAAAGCAGAGAAAAACTGATCAGACATATCACAGCACCGAGTGCGCCTATCATAACTGTCTGAAACTGAACCACCTTTGCTCGCATCTGGCTGACAATAACCCTGTCAAACTGTACAAGATATTCCGCCAGTGCACGCATTTTTTGCTGCAGGGCAAGACTGTGAGCAACCTTATCCTTACTCGTCAAAATCTCCTGAGATGCTATGGCCAATCCGGCAAGGTCAACCTGTTTTGCCATATCCAGCCGATACTCCCCTGGTATAAGAGTATTCTCCTGGAGTCTGGCCAGAACTGAATTCAGGTTTTTCAATGGATCAGCAGCACTGACAATTTTTGCCCAGTCTTTTTCAATAAGAGAAGTAGTAATCTGCTCGCGTATGGTTGAAAACTGAAAGATCATCTCTTCACTTTGAGTGATGATAGTATTGTATCTTTCTGTAAGCTGATATTGACGAATACTAAGAATAATCACAAAGATAAGAAGAGTCGCAACACCCATAAATGCCATGTAGCCCGTCTTTTTCAAAGACTTCATGGACTTTCCTTTTGCCGTTCGGAATACAAACAACTGTCAGCTGCCGGACAAGTTTCACACTGATGCGTTTCCTTGATCCCTGCCTGGATTTTATCTGTAAAATGACAGGACATGATAATCTCAAAGTCTTCCTCATCAAGAGTCTCAACTTCCAGGAGAATTGCGGCCAGTTGCTTCAGAAGATAAAATTTTTCCTTAAGAATTTTTACAGCTTCTTCATAACAGCTTTCCAGCAGGTTTTTTATTTCTGTATCAATTGACTCGGAGGTTTTATCACTCATCTCGATACGTCTTCCCGTTGAACCGAGAAAACCTCCATCATCAACAACCATTGCCTGGGGGCCAATGGTTTCACTCATACCCCATTTACAAATCATATTCGTTGCAATTTCAGTTGCCTGAACGATATCACCCTGGGCACCAGTTGTCCGCTGCTGAAAGGCAATTTCTTCAGCAGCACGACCACCCATAAGTATTGTAATTCGACTTTTAAGATATACGGAACAGTAGCTGTTACGATCACTTACGGAAAGTTGCTGAGTTTGGCCGAGAGCGCGGCCACGGGGAATAATGGTGATCTTATGAATAGGGTCGGAATGTGGTAGCACTTTAGCGACAATCGCGTGTCCTGCTTCATGAAAAGCGAGCACATTGCGATCCTTTTCCGAGATAATCATTCCTTTGCGCTCAACCCCCATAAGAATGCGATCACGGGCATTTTCAAAATCCTTGTATTCTACAATTTTTTTGCCATCCCTTGCCGCCATGAGCGCTGCTTCATTGACAAGGTTTGCTAGCTCAGCACCTGTAAAACCTGGAACCATCCTTGCAATTTTATCCATATCGATATCAGAGGCCAGTGCCACTTTAGCACCGTGCACCTCAAGAATTTTTGTTCTCCCTTTTGTATCAGGCGGCAAGATATTTACCTGACGATCAAACCTTCCAGGTCGCCTTAATGCAGGGTCGAGTATATCCGGCCTGTTTGTTGCCGCGAGCACAACAATGGTATCTGTTGTAGAAAAACCATCCATTTCAACAAGAAGTGCGTTCAATGTCTGGCTTCTCTCATCCTGACCACTGGCCGTTGCCCCACCAGCTCTCGTACCGCCAACTGCATCGATTTCATCAATAAAAATTATGCAAGGTGCCTGTGATTTGGCTTCCTTAAAAATATCACGAACCCTTGACGCCCCAACACCGACAAACATTTCCACGAAATCAGATCCACTAAAACTATAAAAAGGTACCTTCGCCTCACCGGCAATCGCTCTTGCCAGCAATGTTTTACCGGTGCCAGGTGGCCCCTGGAGCAATATACCTTTCGGGCTGACAGCGCCTATCTGGCTATACTGCCCTGGATTTCTAAGAAAACTGACAATTTCGTTCAGCTCTTCAAGTGCTTCGGGTATACCTGCAACGTCACTAAATGTGATGTTTTGTTGTTCATCCCCCGGTAAAATCAACTTATCCGAAGCAAACTGATTTTCCTCCTCTTCTCTTTTTTTCCTGCTGAGAGAAACTACAATCGTCAGAACGAGGAGGATAAGATAAATAAGGGCAACACCCTGAAAAATTTGCTCAGATCTATCTTTTTTGAAAACAATCTGAATATTTTTTTCCTGAAGCTCAGAGATGAGTTTCTCCGCATTAGGAACAGTTGTTTCGTAGCTATCGCCATCTACGTGTTGCGCAATTACCTTATTACCAATGAACGTTATGGTTGCAAGATCATGATTAGCAAGGCAATAACGGAACTCACTGTAATTTACCGTTCGTAACTTGTGCTCAATATTCCAAATTCCATAGCCAAGACCCAGCAACACGGTAAAAATAAAAAAGAGAAAAAGATTTCGAACTAAAATTGCCATAGAAGTGCAGGTATAATTCCTGAATCAATAAATGAAGAAGTATCTCGAGCAGTGAAGAAACAAACCCGATATTTGTGTAGCATACCTCTTCTTTATATCATAAAACCAATGAGATAGTAAATAAAATGACTACCATCTACAAAATGGTTTTAATCTCACGACAAAAAAATCTCACGACAAAAACATTTGCCGTGAGATCACATACCGCTCTTACAATCACGAGTATCTACATGGAACCAAACATTGCTCCAAACATACTCTTAAGAAGTTCCACCGGGCCACCCGTTGAAACCATGGCGCTTGACAGACAAACAACGCCCCAGATCCCGACTATAACAGCAAAGGCGGCAGTGCTATATGCACCAACCTTATAAAGTTCACTACTGGTCTGCTCAATATCATGAACAGTTGGAGTCGCCGAAACTGCCTCTTTTGCAATAGCTTTTTGTTCCACCTGGGTTACCTCTATGTACTCTAATTTCAAAATATATAACTACGATTCTTATGAACCTGTAATCGCCCTAAATAAACTGTTCACAAGCTCAACCGGGCCACCATTTGTCACAATACCCGCAACGAGACAAACCGTTGCCCAACATCCTATAACTCCCGCCGAGATTGCAATAGCATAAACGCCCATCTTCGAAATATCCGCGTTTATATCAACCTTTGCACGAGCCCTGCTGTTCGCTTTTTCCAGGTATTGTGTAGTATTCATCTTCGTTTCTCCACAGTTTCACTCCGACGAATTTATCCACCAATTGCTGTAATAAAACTTGACACCAGACCTGCCGGACCACCCGCACTGACCATGCCTGAAACCAAAGTAACAACAGCCCAGCACCCTATAAGAATTGAAGTAACACCAATTGCACCAACTCCAACCCTACTGATTTCAGTACTGACGGTGCCTTGGGCGATGCTCTTTTCTCTTGTTAGTGTATTTGCGCTTTTCATTGATTTCCCCTTTTTATATGCTGGATTACACACTCAGTTTTCTCTTTGTAGAAGTACAACTTGATGTGCACAGTCCGTGCCATGGCAGAATACTTTTTCACAACAACTCAAACGAACAGCTAATTAGATAAATTCACTCGAGAAAAACAGAAAGGGAAGAAGAAATAAATGGTTCTAGCAATAAAACAAGAGGAAAGAGGATAAGTGTTGCATAACCGTAGCGTCACGAACTCCAGCGTTGCATTAGTGTGTCATGCAACACTAATGCAACAACTATGAGTCACAATGTCATACAGCACTTGTCGCGGTATCAGGGTCGATTTTTAATCGTTGCATTTTACGATAAAGAGTTGATCTATCTATATTCAACATACGTGATGCCTTGGCTTTATTTCCGCGGGCACGTTTAAGAGTATCTATTATTTCGTCACGTTCACTAATGTATGGTTCAAGATACATTCTTGCTCTTTGTGCTGTATCTCCCTGAGCAGCTCCATACATCTCTACTGGATTCTGAATATCTTCAGGAAAATGCTCAAGAGAAATTGTTGGTCCTGTGCATAAAACACAGGCTCTTTCAATCACATGCCTGAGTTCCCGGACATTTCCAGGCCATGCATAATGAACGAGAACCTCCATGGCCTGATCGGAGATACCATAGATATTTCGCTTCATTTTCTCACGGAAAAGAGTGAGAAAATGGCGTGCAAGCATGGGAATTGATTCCTGCATGGTTCGTAGAGGTGGCAATTTGACCTCAACAACTTTCAACCTGTAATAGAGATCTTCACGAAAACTGCCATCATGTATTTTTTTTGCAAAATCCACATTTGTTGCCGCAATAATCCTGACATCAACTTCTACAGGAGTATCCTGGCCGACAGGGGTGAAGGTTTTTTCCTGAAGAAACCTCAGCAACCTCAGTTGCATGCGGGGAGAAATATCACCAATTTCATCAAGAAAAAGTGTCCCTTTGTCGGCAAGCAACAACCTCCCCTGACGATCAGCATTTGCACCGGTAAACGATCCTTTTTTATGGCCAAAGAGTTCACTTTCCAACAATTCTTCAGAAATTGCGGCACAATCAACCTTTATCAGCTCCTTTTCCCTCCTGGAACTCTCTGCGTGTAAGGCTTCTGCCGCAAGTTCCTTTCCCGTACCAGATTCTCCAGTAACCAGCACAGCAGTATCAACCTTTCCCACATTTTCAATCAAACCGTAAACAATCTGAAGCTGTTGACTCGAACCAACATAACCATGAAATTTGTTCCTTGATGGCGTGTCAACAGCTGGAGTGGGCAGAGTAATGTCCCTGGCCACAATAACAACTCCATCAAACTCCTTGGAACCATCATCTAAAGGCGCTGCATTGAGGCTGAGTATCTGAATATTTCCGTCGGGTTTCCGGCATTCAATTTGATGTTCCCTCACTTCACGGCCAGTCGACAGCACACGTTTTACGTCCTGCAGACATGTCCTTCCCATTTCATTTGAATACGCACTCAAGTCAGTCTTTTGCGAAGATGCAGAGTAATTAAGCCACTTTTTTGCAGTTTCATTAAGCTGCACAATTTTCATTTCACCATCTATTGTGATAATGGCATCCCTGACTGACCTGAAAATTGTTTCAAAATATCTTTTAAACTTTTCGTTTTCCAGCAAAAGTCGCTTTTTTTCATTTTCGAGATCCCAATGTTTCAAGGCCTGGCGAACGAACTTCAGCAACGTTTCCTTATTTACCGGTTTAGAAATATAGTCAAATGCTCCATATCGGACGGAGTCAGCTGCGGTATCAAGATTTGGGAATCCAGTAACCATAACAACAGGACATTCTATCCCAGCATCCCTGATTTTATGGAGAAGATCCGTTCCTTTCTTTTCTTCAAGAACAATATCACTGATTATAAGATCAAAAGTCTGCTCCTGTATCGCTTCCACTGCTTCATCAAAGGTTGATGCAGTAGAGACAGGGCCATATCCTTCCCTTGTAAGAAACATCTCAAAGGTGAGTCGAATACTGGCTTCATCGTCAACTATCAGAATTCGACTGTCCCGGTTTGAAGGAATGTGCTGATCCATTTTAATTTCCCATCAGAGGAAGTTCCACGATCATATTTGTATATTGATGCATAATGGAATCAACTTTTATAATGCCGCCATGATCCTGAACGATACCATAACTGATACTCAAGCCAAGTCCGGTACCTTTGCCCGCCGGTTTAGTGGTAAAAAACGGTTCAAACAATCTCTTGAGAATCCCCTGTGGAATACCGGTCCCTGAATCTTTTATACTGATCTGAATCATCGGAGTAGCATCATCTTTGTTGAGTACTATGCAGCATACATCTATTTTTTTATCAGGTGATGTCCCAGGATAACGCTCATTAAGTGCGAATCTGGCGTTACTCAACATATTCA
>Ga0256845_1003221_pt1 | contig 11221 bp, 8 predicted proteins | sample RiftiametaG_FD_189101 | JGI IMG/M metagenome (GOLD analysis project Ga0256845, IMG submission 189101) | Tube worm associated microbial communities from hydrothermal vent at the East Pacific Rise, Pacific Ocean - Riftia | ecosystem: Host-associated > Annelida > Integument > Unclassified ... | reverse complement strand
TCACATTAAGTAACACTGCAATATCAGGAGAAAAATCACCACAACACTCCAGCTGAAAACTCGACACCTCAGCAACAACATATTCAACGTCCCCGGGAGTGCATAGATATTCAAAAAGTGGTGTGCCAATATTGCCACCAACAAAAACCTTTTTCCCTGCACCCTCCAGTAAATTGCCAATCAGCGTTGTCACAGTTGTTTTTCCATTTGTCCCTGTCACTGCAACAACAGGTACATTGATACAATCAGCTGCTATTGCCAGCTCACCTGCAATCGTAATCCCTGCACCTCTCAATTCTGTAAATAATGGTGTTTCAATATTAATTCCAGGACTGACAATTGCAATTTCAGCCCATCTCAAAAACGATACTGTATGGCCACCTGCTTCCCATTCAACACCTGTTTCTTTTAGAAAGTGACCTTCCTCTGCAAAAAATTGATCTTTGCTGCGCACATCTGAGACTCTGACTGCAGCACCGCACAATAATGCGTACTTTACCGCTGCCCGCCCCGAAACACCAAGCCCCATAACCGCAATTTTCTGACCTGAAGATATCATCTGATTTTTTTCATCGCAGTTTCAATGTCGCAAGAGCAAAAAGACCCAGAATTATAGAAACAATCCAGAACCTGACCACAACTTTAGACTCATGCCAGCCCTTTTTCTCAAAATGATGGTGAAAGGGGGCCATAAGAAAAATTCGTTTCCCATGTGTCATCTTAAAATACCCAACCTGCATTATCACCGACAATGCCTCCATCACAAAGACTCCGCCAACAATCGCCAGCAAAAACTCCTGTTTGATAATTATTGCAATAGAACCAAGAGCTCCACCCAAGGCCAAAGATCCGACATCACCCATAAACATCTGTGCGGGATAGGCGTTAAACCACATGAAGCCGAGACAGGCACCAAAAATTGTACCACAGAAAATTGCCAGCTCACCACTCCCCGCGACATAGGGCAGTTGCAGATATTCAGCAAGAACAACATGCCCTGCCAGGTAAGAAAAAACCAGGTACACTGCGGCAGTCACTACAATGGGACCTGCAGCAAGACCATCCAGCCCATCGGTAAGATTTACTGCATTTGAAGATCCTACAATAACAATGATGGCAAAAAGAACATAAAACCAACCAAGATCAGGTCGAAAATTTTTCAGAAATGGCAGACTCAAATGACCGTCAAAACCCGGATGCAGCAAAATAAATGCTCCTACTACAGCAGCCCCGCAAACCTGCAGAATCAGCTTACCTTTTGCACTTAATCCTTTTGAATTTTTTTTCTTAATTTTCCGGTAATCATCTATTGCCCCAATTCCACCATAGAAAAGAGTAACAAACAAACCCATCCACACCAGAGAATTATCCAGTCGAGCCCACAACACAGTACCTACAGTTATAGCAGCAAGAATCAACACACCACCCATTGTAGGCACACCCTGTTTGGACAGATGCGTTTCTGGACCATCATCTCTTACAACCTGACCAATCTGAAAATACTGCATTGCCCGAATAAAAAATGGACCTAAAAATAAAACAATTAAAAATGCAGTAACCGCACCACCAATGGAACGAAGAGTTATATATCGGAAAACATTAAACCCGGAAAAAGCGGTGTGCAAAGGATAGAGAAAATGATACAGCATAAGGTTCGAACTCACTTAAAAATTTAATATTACAAAAATACGAGATAATCAGACTATGATCCTGCGTTAATCCATTAATCGTTCAACAATAGTTTCAAAACGTAAACCTCGAGACGCCTTTACCAGAACAACATCATCCTGTCCAAACATTTTCCGCCCGACCAACGTTTTGATCCATTTCACAGCATGCTCTTTATCTTCAAAAACATGTATGTTTTTCTCGTTAAACCCTTTCGATACGGCACCTTTCAACACGTCTTCTCTAAAATCTCCCACCACACCAACATAATCGATACCAAGCTCAGCAAGTAACGCTCCAATTAAACGATGAGCCTCCGCTGAAGATTCACCCAACTCGAGCATATCGCCAATTATTGCAACTGAGATTCTGCCTGCCATCTGTTTTAAAGTTTTCAGACCTGCAGCCATTGAGGCCGGATTCGCATTGTAGGTATCATTTATAATTCTGTACCCGGCTTGAGCCGCCACTATTTCCATTCGTTTATCGTGCGGCTGACACTCCGCAAGACCCAATGAAATATCCTGCAGACCAGCACCTGCTGCCGTTGTTATGGCTGCGGCCGCCAGCGCATTGGAGATATTATGCTCTCCTGGTATGTTGAGCTGTACACCTGTCTTTTCCCCATGTGTGTTGAGTGTAAACGATGTACCAGTGCCATTCAGACATATTTCAGAAGCCCACAGATCAGCATTGGTTTTATTCTCAGCTAAAGCGGTATATGTTACTTTTTTATGCGTATATTTTTCTGCAAGAGTGGAAACCCGGGTATCATCAAGATTAACAACAAGTGTCCCCGTCTTCTTTGTAGATGCGAACAACTCTTCTTTAGCTCTCGCGACACCTTCAATTGAATGCAAACCCTCCAAATGTGCACCATGAACATTGATAATACAACTGATGTCAGGATCTGCAATTTCTCCGAGACGCTGCAATTCTCCAGATTGATTCATACCCATTTCCAAAACAGCCACTTTATGTTGTACATCAAGAGGCAGTAAAGAAAGAGGCAATCCAACAAGGTTATTAAAGTTGCCTTGCGTTTTTAAAACACAGTCATCTGGATGATCCGGCCCGGCAGGGTATATTTTTTCAAAAATAGCCGCAACCATTTCCTTAACAGTGGTCTTGCCACAACTACCCGTTATGCCAATAACCGGCAACCTGCCCCTCGTACCTATCATTTTTCGTCGAAAAGCAGCCAAATCACCAAGGGCTTTTAATGTATCAGCCACAATAATTTGACTGACCATACTTCCCGGTGGTAGTTTGACTTCATGTTCGACTATAAGGCAACAGGCACCACTTTCCACGGCCTGGACACCAAATTTATGTGCGTCATGGTTTTCTCCTTTTAGCGCAATAAAAACTGTCCGTTCACCCGCTACCCTGCTGTCTGTCGAAACAGTTCCAAGCAACTCACCACTATGATAATTTTGAGAACACGTTCCTCCAATCGCTTTAGCAATAAGGTCAACTGTCCAGGAACACAACACACTTCCCGCTGCAAGTCTGTCATCAAAGAATCTCTTCCCTTGCGATGTCAGTTGATACGGCTCATGGCCTTTCCCGGCAATAACTACTATATCTCCAGGTTTTGCAGCTTTTAGCGTTCTTTCAATAGCCTTTTTTCGATCCCTGATAACAAGCCCGCCACGCTCATTATCTTTTCTTTGAAACAACCAATTCTCGGGCCGCAGTTCCATCTTCGCCTGTTTAAGGCCAGTGACAATTTTCTCCACAATAACCGCCGGATTCTCAGTTCGGGGATTGTCATCTGCCACCACAGCAACATCACAGAATTTCCCAGCAATTTCACCCATAACCGCCCGCTTGCCACTATCTCTGTCACCACCACAACCAAACACACAAAACAGGTGTCGATGGGGAAGTTCCGATACTGTCGTCAATACTTTCTCAAGAGCGTCAGGTGTATGGGCGAAATCAACGAGAACCACAGGGAGTTGTGCATCGGATGTAAGACCAGATACTCTTTCAAGTCTTCCCGGAGCACCTGTCGCATGTGACAGGGACTGTACAACCGTAGAAGTCGGGATATGCATACACTCGCAGATTCCAACCACAGTCAGAATATTATCAATATTAAATCGACCGGCAAGCGGCGATTGAATACAGAACTCTCCTTTTGACAGTATAACAGTAAGTTCAGTCTGCTTAAGGGTCGTCGAGAAATTGTCTAACTGGATATCTGCAAACTCACCTTCTCCCCAGCTCACCACATGCACTGAACGTTTTTGACACAAAGTATATATTTTTTTCAGCCATGAATCAGGATCATCACCCACTGGAAGTACAGGCAGAACAGCAAAGCCATCTTCTTTTAAAAATCTTGAGAACATCAACGATTTTGCATGAAAATAGTCTTCCATATCACGATGATAATCAAGGTGATCTCTAGAAATATTTGTAAAAACAGCACCATCAAAACGTATATTTCCAACTCTTGACTGGGCAAGTGCGTGGGATGAAACCTCCATCACAACATATTCAACACCGGCATCAATCATTTCTCGCAAGGTTTTTTGAAGAATACGTGCCTCAGGTGTAGTAAATCGCGTTGGTAAAATTGTACTAATACCATCTTTAGTTGTGTATCTATTATTAATCGTACCAATTACTCCAACAGATAATCCAGCCTCAGTCAAAACCTGTTCCAAAAGATAGGTCACCGTGGTTTTACCGTTGGTACCGGTCACTCCGATCATGAAAAGATTTTCTGCTGGTTTACCATAAAAACATGCTGCAATTGATGCATACGCCGACTGCGTATCCGACACTTCGACAACCACAACATCTGCGTCCTTCAATATTTCGATATTTAAAGATTCTTTTTCACAAATGATAGCGGTACAACCTCTTTCAATAGCTTGCTCTATAAAGTCATGTCCATCACTTTCCACTCCTTTTATTGCCACAAAAAGGCTACCTTGCTCAGCTTCTCTCGAGTCAGACGTAATACTATTGACACACCACTTTTCAGGAGACTGATTCAAATCACCGCAAATTACACGGAAATCCAATTCAGTAAGCAGAGATACTAATGATTTTGTTACGGTCACCATAGAAACCACAATGTAATCAGCTAAAATTAGAGATATTTTTTAATTTTCTTTAGAAAGTTCATGTGATATTTTTTCGAATTCCATATCTTCCGCCCTTTCCAAAATCAACTCACACTCACTGATGTCTCGCAATGGTGTCCCAGGATTTGGCGTTTGAAAAACCACTCTCCCTGTTCCTTTGAAGGTGATTTTCATACGAATACCCTGTAGCAGGCGTAAACTTTTTCTCAAGCTTAAACCCTCTAAATCAGGCATAACCCCAAGCAAGTGAGCAGGTCTTTCCCTATCATTGTCTCCACTATAATAGCCTGTTACCATATCTTTCTTTAGAGGATAATTTGCATCATCAGTACGTTCAGGCTCAACCACATCCGCTACACTTTTTGCCACCTGCTGCAACACTGAGATCCGCTCAACTCTCTTTTCAACAATCTGTTCCATTGGCACCATTATTTTTTCTCCCTTTTTATGCGGCCCTGACAGCATGCTTTCCACTACTGTCAACATGAACAGTTCACTCGTTCCAGCCGGAATTTTTGCAAACATCATTGTGTATTTTGACATTTGATTCAAAGATGAAGTATATACCTGAATCTCGTCTTGAAAATATTCTGTTCCCGACGCTCTTTTATTTGACTGACTACCAAAAAACCTGTTCAAATCGTATTGTTCATTTTGAGAAAAAGTATCCCGTTTATCCCCATTTACAGTTTCTTTTTTTACAACAAAAGGATGAACAGACCTGCCGCCATTCAAAAGAAAGGCGAATGCAGTGAGAAGATTAAGAGGCGTTACATACTCTGGCGCCAGACCAAACATCTGCTTTGGTGGAAAGACTCGTGTTTCCCGTTTTTTCCACGTATCAGTTTCTGATTCAAAAGATCCAAAATCAAGTTCCAGTCTTTTATCCAGATCAAGTTTCTCCCACAGACGCAATTGCCCACCAAGATTAAGATCTTGTGGACTGAGACTCCATGAAGTTTGTGCAATACCCGCCTGTTTGTTCGCATTAAGCAATGCTGCATCTCTTAAAAAGAGGCGAAATTTATCTGGTATCAGAAATGGTACAAGAAACGCATTCTGAAGAACTTCTTTGGAATACCCTGTGAAAGAATTAGGATCAAATCCTGGTGTCTGGGCCCCGGCAACAACTTCACCGGTTCTGCTTTCTATAATGTATGACGTGACTCTGGCAGCACCATACGCTGAACCGATTTTATCCACCAGATCCTCGAGGATGACCTGTATCTTTAAGTCGATCGTCAAAGCCAAATCAGTAAAATCAGCTAAAGATTTCGGTGTGTTCCGTTGTTCTAATTTCCTGTTTGTCAACAGACGATCAAAGTAATATTCTACTCCGGCAAGACCTATATTATTCTCGACATACCCAATAATGTGAGCTGCATGAAAACCATTAGGATAAAAACGCCGTTCATTTTTTTGCAGATAGACTCCAGGCATTTTTTTTTCTTTAAGAAGAACTTCCTGTTTCTGAGTAATATCCTCTGCTATCCAAATTCGAAGAGGGCCACTCTCCAATTGATCCTGCAATTTTTGTTCATCAAGAGACAAAACAGAACCCAGCAACTGAACAGTTTCGGGAATTGATCGAATTTCTCTGGTTCTGACATACACTGAAACCCTCTCCATGGTAACGGCAAGTTGTTTAAGATTTCTATCATAAACAGTTCCCCGCACAGGATTTATATCAGATAAATTACTGGTAAAAGTTGTTTGAATCTCCTTTAAGTATTTTACAACTTCATATTCTTTTTCGAGGTACCAGGCAACAATGGTTGCAACAGCAAAAATGAGTATGAAGAAAACAACCCGCCTGCCTGTTTTTTGTTTTTGTGCTCCCAGGCGGGTTTGCTTGGCCATGCCTAACCCCGATAAACGAGAAAGGTTCGGGATATAAGTACCTTCAGAAAATATTTCTCAAGACACTAACACCAGTAAGCGGTAAGTGAGTGCCTTGTTACTGTCATAAACCGGTTAAGTAAAACAGAACTCATAATTTCGCGTTTTCCTTTACAAGTTTTACAAAGCAAGGCACTAATCACTAGAGATAATTGAAAGTTCCTGTTCTGCGGTTAAAATGACCAACCTGTCTTTTCGATGGCAGATACAGTGATAATTTTGCCGATGCCGTCTGCTCTATATGTGCTGGCACAAGCATTCCTGCTCTTTTTGCCAGAAGCCCTATTTTTTCATCCATAAGCTCATGCCGCTTGCCATTTACTTCTACAATCGATTTATCAACATTCTGTAACCAGGAAACCATAAAAATATTAATCGACAACACAAATGGAATAAGAATCAGCAAGATCCAGCCAGCTCTGCGCCACAACGCCACACCACCAGGAAAAGTAAATTTATGTCTTCTCTGCTGCTGTCGCATACCAATATTTATTGCTGGTCGGATATACAATTGAGTTGAATTTTGATAATCCATTTCGCGCCCTCCCCCGTAACTTTTATCGTTTTTCTGCAACCCTTAAACGGGCACTTCTAGCTCTTGAATTTACTGTACTTTCTTCAAGCCCTGGTACTACTGGCTTTACTGTAAGAACATCCAGTTGTTTATTATTTTTGAATTTTCGTTTCACAATTCTATCTTCCAGTGAATGAAAAGAAATGACACAAAACCTGGCACCTGGTTTAAGGTATTTCACCCCGTCATCGATTATCCTGGATAGATTTTCCAACTCTGTATTAACTGCAATTCTCAGCGCTTGAAAAACCTTTGTTGCCACATGTATTCTTTTGGGATGAAACCGTTTCGGGATAGCATGGGCAACAATCGATACCAGTTGCTTTGTCGTCTCTACCCTCTCTCTTTTTCTACTCTCAACTATTGCAAAGGCTATTGGCCGCGCCTGCTTCTCTCCTCCATAATAGAAGAAGATATCCGCAAGTTCCTGTTCAGTGGCAGAGGCCAGAATTGACTGTGCAGAGACTTCGTTCCTGCTGTCCATTCTCATATCAAGCACCGCATCACGCTGGAAACTGAACCCCCTCTCATCATGATCAAGCTGCAGCGACGAAAGGCCAACATCAACCATTAAACCATCAATCTCTTCAACTCCCGCTTCTTTCAAACCCTCATCAATCTCAGCAAAATTACGCCGAATAATCGTTAATCGTTTTTTATATTCCTGCAGGTTCTTCTGATTGCGGCACAGCGCATTTTCATCCCATTCAAAAGCAATGACACGCCCGTCAGGGGCCGATTTCGACAAAATCTCACGGGTATGCCCTCCCAACCCTAAAGTACCATCCACATAAACACCCCCCGCATGGGGAGCCAAAAAATCGATACATTCACGAAGAAGCACCGGGATGTGAATTTGCCCATTCTCCGCTTCCGTGCCCACTACAAAATCCCCAACTTGGCAAGACTTGCATTGTGACTTTCAAAATTTCCACGAGTAGTTTGTATTTCTGCAAGGGAGGCTTCTTTATCCCATATTTCCACCCAGTCAAGCATACCTGTCAGAATTACTTCTTTTGTCAGGCCTGCGTCTGATCGTAAATCAGCAGGTAGTAATATCCGCCCTTGTTTATCTAGATTACATTCAGCAACACCACCAACAACATAACGGACAAAACTGGCAATCCCCGGCTGCTCTCCACCCTGAGTCAGCAGTTTAGTTTCCAATGCTTCCCATTCTGCCACAGGATATGCACGAAGATGACTGTTCCAGGGGGCGACCATCAGTACTTCCGAGCCATTTTGACGAAGCACTTCACGGAAACGACTGGGGAAATTCAACCTCCCTTTCGCATCCAATGTGTGCTCTGTTCTGCTTCGGAATCTACTTTGGATCACTGAACCTCCCCCAAAACCTACTTTTTCCCCTCATTCACCCCTATTCCCCACTTTACACCACTAGACTTCTTTTTATATCAATTACCAACAATGTGTCAAGCAAAAAATGGCCGGAACTTCAATACGATAAAGAAAGTTCACGAACCAAGAACAACACAACATAGAGTGCCCATGAAACCCTGAAGACACAACATAGAGGAAAAATCACAAAAAATAACAGCAAGACACCCAACAAACTACTTCCTTTGAAAACAGAAGTAATAGTGTATTTTCAACAGGTTCAACGTGAAATAGCTCAACCACCTGATTTTCAAAAATTTTCTTGGTGGTGTAAAGTGGTAAGAAAAAAAGAAAGGATTCCAATACAACAAAAGGGCAATCGAAATACATTCGATTGCCCTTTTACAAAGTACCCTGTACTGGAATAAAAATGCGGAGATTATTCGCTTAACAGATCACGATAATCAACTTCACTTGTGAAACTATGCTCAATTGCCGGGTAGCTTCCTTCTTTTACTTCAGAAGCAAACTGCTGCACACCTTGCTTGATAGCAGGTGAAAGATCGACATATTTTTTCACAAACTTTGGTGTGAATTTATCAAACATCCCAAGCAGGTCGTGGGTCACAAGTACCTGTCCATCGCAGTGAACTCCCGCACCAATGCCAACGGTTGGAATATGTATCGATTCTGTAATAACCTGAGCAAGCTTATCAGGAATAGATTCAATCAGTAAGCCAAAGGCCCCGGCTTCTTCCAGTGCTTTTGCCTCCACAAGGAGTTTGCGGGCATCATCAAGCCCCTTGCCCTGCACCTTATAGCCGCCTAACTGACTGGCTGTCTGAGGGGTAAGACCTATATGGCCCATGACCGGCACACCCGCGTCAACCATGGCCCGCACAACACCACACATTTCCACACCACCCTCGAGTTTTACTCCATCACAACCGCCTTCCTTTAAAAAGCGAACCCCATTGGCAATAGCGTCACTCTTGCAGATGTGATAGGCACCAAAAGGCATATCACCGAGAACAAACGCCTCAGGGGCACCACGGCGTACAGCTTTTGAATGATGAAGCATCTCATCCATTGTCACCGGCACGGTGGAATCGTAGCCGAGCATCACCATACCAAGAGAATCTCCGACAAGCAGGACATCCACATCACAATTACTCAACATACGTGCCATTGAGGCGTCATAAGCTGTCAGCATGGAAATCTTTTTCCCCTGTGCCTTCATCGCTTTAATCTCGGCCAGTGTTTTCCTCATGTCTTCACCTTTTTATTGAACAGATACGTTTTTTTTATTCATCAAAAAGAGACTGCTGCATGGTAATCTGTCGGGGCATTTTTTTCTGGAAATGTTCATACGCACCAACAGTTGCAACTCGACCCCGGGGTGTCCTCTGTAAAAAACCCGACTGAATCAGGAACGGTTCATAAACATCTTCAAGAGTGTTTTTTTCTTCGCAAACTACAGTTGCCAGGGTATCGAGGCCAATCGGCCCACCCTGAAATTTATCGATAATGGTCAACATTATTCTTCTATCCATCTCATCGAGACCAAACTGATCAACCCCTAAAAGAATAAGCGCTTTATTTGCCACTTCGGTATCGACAACAGCGTGTCCTCCAACTTCTGCAAAATCCCGTACTCTTCTCAACAGCCTGTTGGCAATCCTCGGAGTCCCCCTCGAACGCCGACCAAGCTCCAGAGCCCCGGAATTATCAATATTCATACCAAGAATTCGACCAGACCGTTGAACAATCGTAACAAGTTCTTCAGGGGAATAGAAATCAAGCCGTAATACAACACCAAAACGATCCCGCAAAGGTGGAGTGAGAAGACCTGTTCGCGTGGTTGCGCCAACCAGAGTAAATTTCGGCAAATCCATCTTCACTGATCTGGCCCCCGGCCCTTGACCAATAATGAGATCGATCTGAAAATCTTCCATTGCCGGATATAAAATCTCTTCAACGGTATGGTTCAGCCTATGGATCTCATCAATAAAGAGGACATCCCCTTCCTGTAAACTGGTCAATATCGCGGCAAGATCACCCTGCTTTTCGATAACAGGCCCTGAGGTAGACTTAAATCCGGCCCCCATCTCATTGGCAATAATATAAGAAAGCGTTGTCTTGCCAAGGCCAGGAAAACCGTGAAATAGCACATGATCCAACGGTTCTCCTCTCCCCAGAGCCGCCTGGATAAAAATGGAAAGACTGTTTTTCACCTGTTCCTGACCAATATATTCAAGCAGTCGACGAGGCCGCAGCGAAGTATCGTTCTGGGGTTCAACAGGATCGCGGTCAGGAGAGACGAGACGGCTGTCAACACCTATATCTTCTTCGATATTCATGCCAGTATCCTTAAGGCATTTCGAATAAGCTCTTCAAGGCTCAATTCGTTATAGAGCGACTCGCCCATTTCTTTTTTAACCGTTCCCAGAGCATTTCGCGCGATCTGGTCAGGGTATCCAAGGTTTGTAAGAGCTGAAAGAGTATCACTGGTCACCGAACCGGGCGTGACCATCGGGGCAACATTAGCGGCCAGCGCAGATGCTGTATCAAAACTGAGATGGGCCACCTTCTCTTTTAAATCGACACAGATACGTTCTGCTGTTTTTTTGCCAACCCC
>Ga0256845_1003220_pt1 | contig 11221 bp, 8 predicted proteins | sample RiftiametaG_FD_189101 | JGI IMG/M metagenome (GOLD analysis project Ga0256845, IMG submission 189101) | Tube worm associated microbial communities from hydrothermal vent at the East Pacific Rise, Pacific Ocean - Riftia | ecosystem: Host-associated > Annelida > Integument > Unclassified ... | reverse complement strand
AATATAGTAAACCAAGAAGTTTTTAAACAATGGAAGTCTACCAATATAGTTGATCAAAAACAAGAAGGCTATGTTGCTATTGGAATCAAAGTTTTGTTAGGGGATTTTTATACGGATAAGGCAAGAGGATTGGCAGGGTTAGTAAAAAAATATGCTGCAGGGGAAATTAGGCTTACACTTCGTCAAAATATATTGATTCCTTATGTAAAACAGGAGTTAGTTCCTTTCTTCTATTTAGAATTGGAAAAATTAGGATTTGTAGAAGCAGGATATAACAAGGCATTGGATATTACAGCATGCCCAGGAACAGATACATGTAACTTGGGGATTTCCAGTAGTACAGGTATTGCGGAAGAGTTGGAAAGAGTTATAAAAACAGAATATCCAAACTATATAAACAATCCAGATGTAGTAATTAAAATCAGTGGATGTATGAATGCCTGTGGACAACATAATATGGCAAACATTGGTTTTCAGGGAATGTCTGTCCGTACTAAAGATAAATTAGTGGCACCAGCCCTTCAAGTATTGTTGGGTGGTGGAAATTTCGGAAATGGAAAAGCCCGTTTTGCAGATAAGGTGGTAAAAATACCTAGTAAAAGAGGACCGCAAGCATTACGTTTAGTATTAGATGATTTTAATGCCAACGGTAATGGAGCTTCTTTTGTGGAATACTATGAGGAAAAGGGAGAGCCTTATTTTTATAATTTTTTAAAGCCATTGTCAGATATAGAAAATCTTACCCAAGATGATTTTATTGATTGGGGTACAAATGAAAAATATAAGAAAGAAATAGGAATTGGGGAATGTGCAGGTGTTGTTATTGATTTAATTGCAACACTGTTATTGGAGAGTGAGGAAAAAATCCAGAATGCACAGTATGCTATAGATGATAAAAAATGGGCATCAAGTATATATTATTCCTATACTTCTATGGTGAATTCTGCCAAAGCATTGTTGACTTCAGAAAATAAAAAAACAAATACCCATGCAGGTATTGTCAAAGATTTTGACAACTTGTTTGTAGCATCGGAAAAGATTGATTTTAGTGGTACTTTTACATCGCTGGTATTACAATTAAATAAAACAGCACCTTCTGAATCTTTTGCAAAATCGTATATGGAAGATGCTAAACAAGTTTTAAGTCAATTGGAATCTTACCGAAAATTAGAATTGGTAGCGGATAAATAGAGATGAATAAGAATAAAAGCGAAAACTTTATTTTCAGAGAACATTTAACCGTAGTTGGAGCTGGACCTGGTGATGTAGAATTGATAACTTTAAAAGGAATCAAAGCTTTACACAATGCCAATGTAGTTTTATATGATGCTCTTGTGAATCTGCAACTATTGGATTACGCTCCAAATGCAGAACATATTTTTGTGGGAAAACGCAAGGGGTGCTATAGCTATCATCAAGAGCAAATCAATGAATTAATAGTAAAGTATGCCCAATCCCATGGTCATGTGGTTCGATTAAAAGGAGGAGATCCTTTTGTTTTTGGTCGCGGGGCAGAAGAAATGCTATATGCTGCTGAGCGTGGTTTAGAAGTTGCAATGGTACCTGGAATATCTTCAGCTGTTGCCGTACCAGCTGCTCAGAATATACCAGTAACCAAAAGAGGAGCTACAGAAAGTTTTTGGATAATAACTGGGACAACAAAAGAGCATAGATTGTCAAAAGATGTGACTTTGGCAGCCAAATCTAACGCTACAGTGATTATTTTAATGGGAATGTCCAAGTTATCTGAAATTGTTGCGTTATATAAAAAGGAGGGGAAATCAGAAACTCCTATCGCTATTATTCAGAATGGCACAACAAATGAAGAAAAAATAGGGATTGGTAACATTAGTTCCATTGTAAAAGAAGTAGAATCCCGAAATTTGCATAACCCTGCAATTATTGTAATTGGAGAGGTAGTGAGTCATAGAGCACAGTTATTAGAAGTAACAAGAGAAGTCAATACAGTAAATAAATAGGAATTAAAATGATTAAAACAGATTTACTTATAATAGGAGCGGGACCAACGGGATTGTTCACCGTTTTTGAAGCAGGATTATTAAAGTTAAAAACACATTTAATTGATGCGTTGCCACAAGTTGGAGGGCAATGTTCAGAGATATATCCTAAAAAGCCTATTTATGATATTCCAGCTTATCCAGAAATTTTAGCAGGAGAATTATCTGATAAATTAATGGAGCAAATAAAACCTTTTGAACCTGGTTTTACTTTAGGGGAAAGGGCTGAAACTTTGGAAAAACAAGAAGATGGCTCTTTTATTGTAACCACAAATAAAGGCACGCAACATCAAGCACCAATTGTTGTAATCGCTGGTGGATTGGGTTCTTTTGAGCCTCGTAAACCAAAAATTGACAATATTGTTGATTTTGAAGATAAAGGAGTAGCTTATATTATTAAAGACCCAGAAGTATATAGGGACAAAAAAGTAGTCATTTCTGGTGGTGGAGATTCTGCTTTGGATTGGGCTATTTTCTTAGCAGATGTAGCTTCTGAAGTTTCTTTGGTTCACCGTAGAAATGAATTCCGTGGAGCTTTGGATTCTGTAGAAAAAGCATCAGAGTTGGCAAAATTGGGAAAAATAAAATTGTATACAAAAGCAGAGGTCACTGAGCTTCATGGTAAAGAAAGTTTGGAAGCTGTAGTTATAAAAAGCACTGAAGAAGGTATTGAAGATGTATATTTAGAAGTAGATAATTTTATTCCACTTTTTGGGTTGTCCCCAAAGCTGGGGCCTATAGGTGATTGGGGCTTGGAGATAGAAAAAAATGCGATAAAAGTGAACAATGCCAAAGATTATCAAACAAACATACCAGGAGTATTTGCCATTGGCGACGTAAATACCTATCCAGGAAAATTAAAGTTGATACTTTCTGGTTTTCATGAAGCTGCTGTTATGTGCCAATTTGCATATCAAATCATCAATCCAAATAAAAAGTTTGTAATGAAATATACAACTGTTGGAGGTGTAGAAGGATTTGACGGTTCTAAGAAAGAAGCTAAAAAAGAAGTGGTAAAAAGTATTATCTAAAAGATTTTTGAAAAAAAATTAAAGCCTTTCACCTCTTGCAGGTAGAAAGGCTTTAATTTTTTATAGACATTAGGTTATAAAACCATACTTTTTTGTTTTTGGTTTGGGAGTGGTGTTTCTTTGCACGCGTTTAAAAGTAGATTAATTTTAATGTCTTGTGACATAAATGATTATGGGTAGTATTAGGGAAGAGTTAGAAAAACGAGTGTTGGTTTTAGATGGTGCTATGGGCACCATGCTACAGCGATATAAGTTTACGGAGGCTGATTTTCGTGGAGAGCGGTTTAAGGATTGGGAGCACCCACTGCAAGGGAATAATGATTTATTGTCATTAACCCAGCCAAAAGCAATTGCAGAAGTTCATGCTAAGTATTTTGAAGCTGGTGCAGATATTATTGAAACCAATACATTTTCAGGAACTACTATTGCAATGGCAGATTATCATATGGAGGATTTGGTGTATGAGCTAAATTATGAGTCTGCTAGGATAGCGCGAGAAGTAGCGGATGAATTTACAGCAAGAGAACCTCATAAACCTCGTTTTGTTGCTGGGAGTATAGGCCCTACAAATAGAACGGCAAGTATGTCTCCTGATGTTAATGACCCAGGATTTAGAGCTATTACTTTTGAGGAATTAAGAGTAGCATATAAACTGCAAGCAGAAGCACTTATAGATGGTGGTTCTGATGTTTTATTAGTTGAAACAGTTTTTGATACATTAAACGCGAAAGCGGCATTATTTGCCATTGAAGAAATAAAAGAAGAACGAAATATTGATGTTCCAATAATGGTTTCTGGAACAATTACAGATGCTTCAGGAAGAACATTATCTGGGCAAACTGCGGAATCATTTTTAATTTCAGTATCACATATTCCATTGTTAACAGTTGGATTTAATTGTGCTTTGGGAGCAAACCAATTAACACCTTATTTACAGGTGGTTTCAGATAAAACAAAATTTGGAGTTTCTGCGCATCCCAATGCTGGGTTGCCCAACGCATTTGGAGAATATGACGAAACACCAGAACAAATGGCAGACCAAATTAAAGAGTATTTGGACAAAGGGTTAATCAATATTATAGGAGGATGTTGCGGTACAACCCCAGAACATATAAAAGCCATTGCAGATTTAGCGAAGGACTATTCGCCAAGAGAATATTCGTCGTAGAACATTATAAGTAAAAGAATTTGAGCAATCAAGATATCAGAATAAAATCATTAAAGTTATCAGGACTAGAGCCTTTAATCATTGATGAAAATAGTAATTTCATTAATGTGGGCGAACGTACCAACGTTGCTGGTTCTCGTAAGTTTTTACGTTTGATAAAAGAGGAGAGATTTGATGAGGCTTTGGCAATTGCACGTCATCAAGTAGAGGGTGGAGCGCAAATTGTTGATGTAAATATGGACGATGGTTTGATTGATGGAAAAGCGGCAATGGTTCGTTTTTTAAACCTGATTGCATCTGAGCCAGATATTTCCCGTGTTCCGATTATGATCGATAGTTCTAAATGGGAAATTATTGAAGCGGGACTTCAAGTTGTGCAAGGTAAATGTGTGGTAAACTCCATTAGTTTAAAAGAAGGAGAAGAACAATTTATTCATCAAGCCAAATTAATAAAACGCTATGGTGCAGCTGTAATTGTTATGGCATTTGATGAGGTTGGTCAAGCAGATAATTACGAACGTCGTATAGAAATTGCAGAACGTTCCTATCGTGTATTGGTAGATAAGGTTGGCTTTGCTTCTGAAGACATCATTTTTGATTTAAATATATTTCCTGTAGCAACAGGGATGGAAGAGCACCGAAAAAATGCTGTAGATTTTATTGAAGCTACACGTTGGGTAAGAGAAAATTTACCAAATGTAAGTGTAAGTGGCGGTGTGAGCAATGTATCATTTTCGTTTAGGGGAAACAATGCAGTTCGGGAAGCAATGCACTCCGTTTTTCTATATTATGCTATACAAGCAGGAATGAACATTGGGATTGTAAATCCAGCAATGTTAGAGGTTTATGATGATATTCCAAAGGACTTATTAGAGAGAATTGAAGATGTAATTTTAGATAGAAGAGACGATGCTACAGAAAGATTATTGGATATTGCTGAAAGCGTAGTAGGAACAAAAAAGGAATCAACGGTAGACTTGTCTTGGAGAGAAGAGCCATTACAAAATAGAATAACCAGAGCCTTGGTAAAAGGTATAGATGAATATATAGTTTCAGATGTTGAAGAAGCACGGTTAGCTGCAAAAGAACCGATAGAAGTAATAGAAGTTAATCTAATGACAGGGATGAATGTTGTTGGAGATTTGTTTGGTGAGGGGAAAATGTTCTTGCCACAAGTAGTAAAATCTGCTCGTGTAATGAAAAAAGCAGTAGCATATTTATTACCTTTTATTGAAGAAGCCAAAGGAGGAAAGCAACAGTCTAATGGTAAAATTTTAATGGCGACCGTAAAAGGTGATGTGCACGATATTGGTAAAAATATTGTGGGTGTGGTATTGGCATGCAACAATTATGAAATTGTGGACATGGGAGTAATGGTTCCGCCAGAGAATATTATTGCAGAAGCTAAAAAAGCTAATGTAGATATCATTGGTTTAAGTGGGTTAATAACTCCGTCTTTAGATGAAATGGTCTTTTTGGCAAAGGAAATGGAACGTCTAGATTTTGAAGTGCCATTGTTAATTGGGGGAGCTACAACAAGTAAGGCACATACTGCTGTAAAAATAGACCCGCAGTATAAAAATGCGGTGGTACATGTAAATGATGCTTCTAGAGCAGTTACTGTAGTAGGGGATTTATTAAAGGATGAGACTTCTGTTCAATATAAAGAATCCATTAAAGTGGATTATGAAGATTTTAGGCAGAAATTCAAAAATAGAGGAAAGCAGAAAGATTATTTAACGTTGCAAGATGCACGTAAGAATAAATTTAAGATTGATTGGAAAGAATCTAATATCACAAAACCTAAAGAATTAGGAATTCAGGTAATAGAAAATTTTGATTTAAGAAAATTAGAAGATTTTATTGATTGGACTCCTTTTTTTAGGAGTTGGGAATTGCATGGTAAATACCCTGCTATTTTAACAGATAAGGTAGTTGGGGAACAAGCGACAGAGCTTTTTGCAGATGCGCAAGCTATGCTTCAGAAAATATTTGATGAAAAGCAATTGAATGCGAAAGCAGTTTTTGGATTGTTTGAAGCCAATACGGTTAATGATGATGATATAGAAGTAAGGCCTCTCAGCTCTGATCAAGGAAACAACCCAACTGTTTTTAGAACCCTTCGTCAACAATTAAAAAAGCGTAAAGGAGTGCCAAATTTTGCATTATCAGATTTTATAGCTCCAAAAGAATCAAGCGTTCAAGATTATATGGGTTTTTTCTGTGTGTCCACAGGATTTGGAATAGCAGAATTGGCAACGGCCTATGAAAAGGACTTGGATGATTATAATTCTATTATGGTAAAGGCATTGGCAGATAGACTGGCTGAAGCTTTTGCGGAATATTTACATAAAGAAGTACGAGTTAATTACTGGGGGTATGATGCCAATGAGACATTGTCCAATGAAGAATTGATTAAAGAATCTTATAAAGGAATTAGACCTGCACCTGGGTATCCTGCTTGTCCAGACCATTTAGAGAAAATCACTATTTGGGAACTTTTAAATGTAGAGGAAAGGATAGGAGTGCAATTGACCGATAGTTTGGCCATGTGGCCAGCTGCCAGCGTTAGTGGTTATTATTTTGCCAATCCAGAAGCAAGGTATTTTGGTTTAGGTAAAATAAAAGACGATCAAGTTGTAGATTTTGCTGAAAGAAAAGGAATAACTTTGGATAAAGCCACAAAATGGTTGAACCCTAATTTAGTTGATAGTTGATAATTTTTGGTTGTTAGTAAAGAGAGCTAGCAATAAATAACGCAACCAATAACTAAAAACAAATATAGAATGAAGGTTACACAACATATTGAAAATGCAAAAGGAAAAACTTTATTTTCTTTTGAAATAGTACCGCCAATAAAGGGAAAGAACATTCAGGGATTGTATGATAATATAAACCCTTTAATGGAATTTAACCCTCCTTTTATAGATGTAACTACATCTAGAGAAGAGTTTGTATATGTAGAAAAAGGTAAGTTATTAGAAAAAAAAACCACACGCATGCGCCCTGGGACTGTGGGTATTTGTGCCTCTATACAGCATAAGTATAATGTAGATACCGTTCCTCATGTAATTTGCGGTGGGTTTACCAAGGAGGAAACTGAGTATATGCTGGTGGATTGCCAGTATTTGGGAATTGAGAATATTATGGCGCTTCGTGGTGATGCCATGAAAGAAGAAAAGTATTTTCAACCTAAAATAGGTGGGCATTGTTATGCTGTGGATTTGGTAGTGCAAATTCAAAACCTGAACAAAGGCAAATATTTACTTGAGGATGTAAAAATGGATGTTCCTGCAAATTTCTGTATAGGAGTAGCGGGTTATCCAGAAAAACACTTGGAGGCTCCTTCTCTTGAATCTGATTTAAAAAGATTGAAAGAAAAAGTTGATGCTGGAGCAGATTATATAGTAACTCAGATGTTTTTTGATAACCAAAAGTATTTTGAGTTTGTAGAAATTGCAAGAGAAGCAGGTATAAACATACCTATAATTCCAGGGATCAAGCCCATTGCTGTAAAACGCCATTTACAAATGTTGCCGCAAGTGTTTAAAATAGATTTGCCACAAGATTTAATTAATGCTGTGGACAGTTGTATGGACAATAAGGGTGTTAGGCAAGTTGGAATTGAATGGGCCATTCAGCAATCTAGAGAATTAAAGGATGCCGGTGTGCCAGTATTGCATTATTATTCCATGGGAAAATCTGATAATATTAAGGCGATTGCCAAGGAACTGTTTTAGATTCTTGGACTGATTTTTTCTAATATGAACAATCAACCATAATATTTACCTAATTTTACAATCCATGAACCTAAGAGTTTTTTTGTACTTTCTTTTTTCAGGAGTTCTTTGTTTTTCCCAGGACAAGGAAAAAAACAAAAAATATACCATAGATGTTAGTCAGTTTTATGGTTCAATAATACTTCATAATCCAGATATTTCTCATTTAATTACATCACATCCAGCGGGAGTGATTATTGGTTACAATAGAAAAACTTTTGGTGATAAGGAATGGGAGCAAGAATACAATTATCCAGATTTGGGCTTTTCTTTTATCTATCAAGATATGAACAATTCCACTTTAGGAAAACACATAGGATTATATGCTCATTACAATTTCTATTTTTTTAAAAGGAATGTACAACTTCGTATAGGAAACGGAATGTCTTACAATACTAACCCCTACGATAAGAATACTAATTTTAGAAACAATGCGTATGGTTCAGATTTTTTGAGCTCTACCTATTTGATGTTCAATTACCACAAGGAGAATATTTTTAAGGGCCTGGGTTTTAAAGCTGGTTTTTCAGCAATGCATTATTCCAATGCTAATTTTAAAGCTCCTAATACATCAACTAATACACTAGCTTTTAATGCAGGGTTAATATATAGTTTGAATGAAGGAGAGGAGTTGGTATACAATGTAGATCCTGAAAGGAATAAAATAACAGAGCCTATTAAATACAATCTGGTTTTAAGGGCAGGTATTAATGAAAGTGATGTCATTAATTCTGGTCAGTTTGGATTTTTTATTTTTTCAGCCTATGCAGACAAACGATTGGGGAGAAAAAGTGCCATACAGATTGGAGCTGATGTTTTCTACTCTAATTTTTTAAAAGGATTGATTGAGTACCAATCCGTATCATTTCCAGAAAAAGAAATTGCAGGAGATGAAGATTATAAACGGGTGGGTTTATTCCTTGGACATGAACTTTTTGTCAATAAAATGTCTATAATCGTCCAATTGGGATACTATGTGTATTATCCGTTTGATTTTGAAGGAAAAGTGTACAATAGAATTGGATTAAAACGTTATTTTGGTGACAAAGTTTTTGGTGCAATTACATTGAAATCACATGTAGCAAAAGCTGAGGCAGTAGAATTTGGAATAGGAATTAGATTGTAAAGTGAAAATTAGATAATAGAAGTGAGAGTTAATAATAAACATAGTAATATCACCTTGAGCTTGCCTGTTCGGCAGTCGGGCTCAGTCAGGTGGTCTCTTGTTTTTATTCTAACTGCCATTTTAATGATTTCTTGCAACAGCGAAAATATTTCAGATTGCTTTCAAAATGCTGGAGAAATAATAAGAGAAGAAATTACGGTATCCAATTTCACTAAGATTACAGTATTTGAAAATGTTGGTTTGGTGCTAAAACAAGGTGATGAACAAAAGGTGGAAATTGAAACAGGAGAGTTTTTGCGTAATGAGGTCACTGCAACAGTAGAAGGAGATAGATTGATACTTAGAAATGAGAATGACTGCAATTATGTAAGAAACTATGGTTTGACAAAAGTATACATTACTGCACCAAATATCACTGAAATTAGAAGCAGTACAGGTCTTACTATAGAAAGTGATGGGGTTTTGACTTATCCAAATTTATCTCTTCTTTCAGAAAGCTTTAATAATCCTGAAGCGGAAACCACAGACGGTCATTTTAATTTGGAAGTGGATGCCAATAATATTGCAATTACATCTAACGGAATTGCCTATTTTCAGTTAAAAGGAAGAACCGATAGTTTTAATGTTAATCTTGCAGCTGGGGATTCTAGAGTAGAAGCTGAAAATCTTGTTGCTGAAAACATCAATATAAACCATAGAGCGTCCAATGACGTTTTGGTAAACCCACAGCAGATATTAAAGGGAACCATTAGGGGAACAGGGGATGTAGTAAGTTTTAATCGCCCTAGTGAGGTTAATGTTGAAGAACTGTATAGAGGAAGATTGATATTTAAAAATTAGATGAATCCCATTTTCACATATCTTAAAAGTTTATTTGCATCAAAACAAGTTTTGGGAGATGATGACCAACTTCAAGGACTGGTGAAAGCTGATATGTTGCTGAAATCTTTAATAGAAGAAAAAAAGGTTCCAGGTTTGGCAATTACTGTTATAAAAGAAGGTAACACCATTTTTCAAAGAGGATATGGTTATGCCAATATTGAAAAACAAGAGCTTATTGATCCTCAGAAAAGTATTTTTAGAATTGCCAGTGTTTCCAAGCCTATTGCTGCAACTGCTTTAGCTATAATGATAGAAGAGGGTCTCATGGATTTGGATGCTTCACTTTATGATTATGTACCCTATTTTCCTAAAAAAAAGTATGACTTTACCATTAGGCAATTGGCCAGTCATACAGCAGGAATCAGAGGATATAAAGGAAAAGAATATGCTTTGAACGAGCCGTACTCTATTAAAGAGAGCTTAACTATTTTTAAGGATGATGACTTACTGTTTAAGCCTGGGACAAATTTTGTTTACAATAGTTTTGATTGGGTTTTGGTTTCTTTGGCCATGCAAGAAGCAAGTGGGATTCCGTTTGAAGAATATGTGGATGACAAGGTTTTAAAACCTCTTATGATGATGAATACTTGTCCAGAAATAAAAGGAAAAAAGTATTCTAATTTAACCACTTTTTACACCAAAAATAAATTGGGTTTTAGAGAATCTATCCAAGTGAATAATTTTTATAAGTTAGGAGGAGGTGGTTTTTTGTCCACAACAGAAGATATTGCCAAATTGGGACAGGCCTATTTAAATAATAAAATAGGGAATGAAACTGTTCTTTCTCTTTTTTTAACCTCAGAAAAGGTAAAGGGAGAAGCTACATATTATGGTTTGGGTTGGCAGGTAAGCTTTGATGAAAAGGGCCGACCGTTTTATGGACATGTGGGTAATGGGGTAGGTGGTTATTCCAATTTTTATGTATACCCGGAACAACAAATGGTGTTTGCCATATTGATGAACTGTACAGGTCCAAAAATCCAAAATGAATTGGATGAGGTAGTAGGTTTGTTGTTGACTGACACATAAAGTATTACTTTGTCAACTCCGTAAACAAACTCTACAAATTATAAAAGATTCTTATGGAGTGTTCAACAATCAAAAAAATAAATGTAAAACTTGATTTTTAAATTTAATTGTTATCTTAGCCAAAGTTTTATAAGATAATGACAAAGCAATATTTCTGGAACAGTTTTTATTTCTACTTCTTTTTTAAA
>Ga0256845_1003219_pt1 | contig 11222 bp, 10 predicted proteins | sample RiftiametaG_FD_189101 | JGI IMG/M metagenome (GOLD analysis project Ga0256845, IMG submission 189101) | Tube worm associated microbial communities from hydrothermal vent at the East Pacific Rise, Pacific Ocean - Riftia | ecosystem: Host-associated > Annelida > Integument > Unclassified ... | reverse complement strand
AACTGTGTCTCATCGTCATCGTCCGCAAAATTGAGAAAACGGTGTTCCGCTGGAATCCCGCCGTGGTGGGCATCCTCGATCGCATGCAACGCTTTTTCAATCAGGCGGTGCTCATGGAGCAGTTGGGCTGCGACATCGAGAATGCACTGTGCGGAACGATAATTTTGCTCCAGGACAATGACGTGATTCTCACACTCAAAATCACGGATGTAGCGTTGAATATTGCCCACGTGCGCTCCACGCCAGGCAAAAATCGATTGATCATCGTCGGCTACGGCGAAAATATTCTGATGAGGCTGGACGAGGGTACGGACGATCCCGTATTGCACCGGATCGGTGTCCTGGAATTCATCGATCAGGACCGCTTCAAATCGTTGCTGCTGAATGTGTACCACGTCAGGATGAGTGGCAAAGAGTTCCTGCACCCGCACGATAATCTGATCAAAATCGAGCAGATGATTCTTCTGTAACTCTTGTTGGTAGGGAACAAGCCAGCGTTCTGCGATGGTTTGAAACGCTGGGTTAAGGGTGTGTTTGTTGAGCCGGTAACTGCTGATAGCACTCAACACCGTCCGTAAACTGCGTTCGTCTCCAATTCGGCTGACACGGGAAAGCGCCATCAATTGCGCGGTTTCATCGGCAATCGTAAATTGGCGGGGCAAGCGCGCTTCATGGGGATAGGCCCGCAACACTTCCAGGCAATAATGATGGAATGTGCCAATATTCGCGTCGCTGGCCTGATCGCCCAATTCTTCCCGCAGACGCGCCCGCATCTCCTCTTTGGCCTTATTTGTGAATGTGACCGCCAGAATGTGATGCGCCCGGATATGCTCGTGCTCAATCAAATACAGAATTCTGGCGATCAGGGTACGGGTTTTTCCGGTTCCAGGCCCGGCCAGAACCAAGACAGGGTGTTTAGCTGCTGTCACAGCCTGGCGCTGCTTGTCATTCAAGCTGTTCAAAAATGTCATCAGATTCTGTTAAAAGGCCGACCCAATGGTGAGATAGTATTCTCCCGCCGATTCTCCCGGACGGCGGTCGAGTTTCCATCCATAATCAAACCGGAGCGGGCCTACGGGAGTGACAACCCGGAGTCCTGCCCCAACAGCCTGTCGCCGGTATTTATCCTGATAGCCTTCGGCTTTGAGCCAGTTGAGGCCGGTATCATAAAAGACCACGCCTCCGATAACTCCGTATACGGGAAAACGCAGCTCGGCGTTCAGCACAGCCATTCGATCTCCCCCGATTTTATTGTTTCCAGGGCTTGTCGGGCCAATTTCATGCTTTGCAAAACCTCGTACAGGATTGTTTTGCGAGATGTCCCCTCCAAGAAAGTAACGGTAATAAATAGGAATTGACGTCGAATCACGAATCGATTCAATGAGTTGAACTTTTGCGGACGTGGCGAGAATAAGCTGTTTGTACAGCCGTTGAAACCAACTCATTCGCGCGGTCGTTTCCAGGAATGCTGCGTCAGAGCCGAGAAGATCGAGAGCCATGCGCGTGCCGAGCTGAGCATGTCCCCCCTGAGTCGGCAACAGCAGATTATCCCGCGTGTCCCATGCTGCCTGTACACTCAGTCCGGCAATCGTCAGAACATCCGTATCGAGATCAGACAGGATGACATCTTCTTTCACCTCAGAAGGATCGTCACTTTCAATAAAATAGTTTGCCGACATAGAGACTGTTTTATGAAGCTCGTACCGCAACCCTACGCGTCCCCCCCGTCTTTCAACGTCATAGCTGGCATTATCCTTTTGAATGTCATCAAAAATTGTTACGACGAGATCGGTATCACGTGTGAAAAAATAGGGCTGGATATATTGCAGGGTTAATTTCGGACGTTTCAGGCTCATTTCTGCTCGCGCCGAGACTCTGCCACCATAATTCAGGACATTACGATTACTGTACTCGATAAACCCCTTAAATCTGTCTACGGTACTGTACCCAATACCGGTTTTCACGTCTATTGCCGACGTTTCTTTGACTTCCAGCAGCATCGGTTGGTATCTGTCCGTATTTTTTGGATCAAGCCGTCGGAACGAAACGCTGTCATAGAAGCCTAACTGGAGTAAACGTCGCACCGTTTCCTTGATGGCCTCCCGGCGATAGACATCTCCTTCCTGAATCTGGAGTTCGCGCGTGATAAATCGTTTGCGCGTCCGAACAATCCCTTGCATCGTAATCTTCCCAATAAAAAATTGCCGGCCACGATGAATATCCAGTGTCACATCCACCTGACGGCCATCACCACAGAACTTCGGCGTGATATCAACCGTTGCCATGATATAGCCCTGATTGGCATAGATTTCTTTCATGACATTCACACTTTTGGTCACCTGGTTCATATCAAGCGGCGCATCTTCCTGAAACAACAGACGTTTCCTGATCTCGGTGAGGGTGTCGTCATCCTCTTCACCGTGAATGTAGATGTGTCGGACGCGGGTTTGCTCCCCTTCTTCAATCACGAGGTGCAGTGAGACCCGCCGTCGGTCTTTGCTGAACTCTCTGGAAACTGAGACAACATCGGCGGTCAGATAGCCATGTTGTTGGTAGAACGCTTTGATCGCGGTCACATCGTCATTAAAGATTTTTTCCTGGTACAGCCCTTTTGAAAAGAGTCCTTTGGTCCCTGTGAACATAAGTTTTCGGAGTTCTTTCCCCTGAAAGGCGTGATTACCTTCAAAACTCATATTTTCAACATAGACCTGGGGGCCTTCATCAATCGCAAACGTCAGGGTTGGATGATCGTCTTCTATTGACTGCTGATACGTGATCTGGACAAAGGGAAAACCTTTCGCATGATAATAGGTCGTCAATTCTGCGACATACTCGTCGAGAATGGTCTCATCCCGCTGTCTGAATTCAGAGAGGGGGAACAACTGTTTGAGGGTTTTCGCAGGAACATGAAGGTTCCCTTCCATGAGGACGATGGTAGGCTTCCCTTCCTCCAACGTGACCACGACGTCAGCTTTCCCGGTATCATAATAAAACTTAACATCCCGATCCTGAAAAGTCAGATTAAAATAGCCTTTCTTGTCGTACGCTCGTTTCACCCTTACCATGATCTCTTTCAGATTGTCCAGGGTAAACCGCATAGATGGCCGGTGCTTCGAGATTTTAATCAGTTCTCGTTCCGTGAACACCGTCGCCCCCCGAAATCCGAGTGTCGCAATGGTACTTGGCACGCCCTCCTGGATGTCGATATGGAGGGTGACCTTTTGCAACCCCGGGTCCTCCTCGGTTCTCATGCTGAGCCGAGTCTGATGATAGCCGCGATCCCGATATAACGCCAGCAGATCGCGCTTCATGTCTTCCATCTCATTTGTGGTAATCGGATTGCCAATTTCCAGATCGATGACACTTCGGATGACCTCTGAAGATATCGCCCGATTTCCGGTTATCACGATTTTCGACACCCGGTTCACCTGGGCGGTACAAAATGACAGCCGAACTCCCCCCTCCACCTTTTCCGCTTCGACCGTCACCTGGGAAAATTCTTTCAGCGCGTACAATGTTCGGATGCTCTCACGAATGGCTTCCCGTGAAAACGGGTCGCCAACGTGCAGAGCAAGCTTTTTCAAAATATGCGTATGCCATTCCTGGCCGATACAGGTTATTTCGATGTCTGTGACCGTGAGATTGTCATACGTCCCGGCAACAGAAACATCAGCGCTCCAGAGTCCTCCGACTCCCAACGCAATGATGAGCGAAGCGATTTTCTGCGCCATGTTAGATCGTGACATGTCGTTTCTTAAAGGACTTGCGCGACATCGTGACGTGCAACCCTTCCCGGACATACAGTTGTTCAAGAAGTCGGTAAAATTGTTCTCGTTCATTACCCCGGATCACGGCTTGTTCGTGGGCTTCAGACAGGCTCACCGGATACCCCTGCCCTTTTTCCGCCTGATCAAAGGCTGCCCCATGGGCGACATCCAGTAAATCGTCCTGTTGGGCGACCCACTGTGGGATTTCCACTCTGACAATTTCCCGCCCCACATGGAGATAGAAAAAATAGATCGCATGGCTGCCGTATTCACGAAGAATATCGGAGCGGCTTCCAAAGATTGGCGAGCGTTCCCCTGGTTGCAGCACAGCAGCAAACAGCACGGCATCTGTCACCCCGGCAAGCGGCTCACACGGCAGTTCACGATCAGAGCCTTTATACGGACAGCGATCACAATTCGTCGGATTGTCCGGACATAGGGCAACTCGCAGTACATTCACCACATCAGCGCTTCCAGGTTGACTGATATACCCCATAACCGGAATATGAAGCGATTTCAGCTGGTCAAAACTCGTCAGATAACGCGTCAGGATGTCTCGCGAAAAATCTTTCGGTTTTCCTTCCAGATTCCAAAGGATCAGCGTTCCATCAGTCAAACCAACGATCCGTCGATCCTCCAGGGCCAGTTCTCCGGCATACGTCGCTAATTCCTGGACTTCAAAGGCTCCCCGCAGGGATGAGATCATGTCCCCATTCACCGGAATACGCTTGCCATTCCAGTCACGGTAGGTATCATGGTCTTTATAGAAAAGGATCGGGTGGCTGGTCAGGAGGGGGCGTTCGCCTGATCCATAATGCAAGACCACCGTGCCAATATTGATCAGATGGCAGGCTGAGAGTTCATGCCGATCCGGAAAGATTTGTGACCCATCAGTCGCAATAGCCGTAAGACGCTTTGAACGAGCCGGAAGAGGATAGCTGCGATCAAGGGGTCCCTGAATCCCGGCTGCCAGCAGCCAGGATGTTCGGCTCTGTTCAATTTTTAAGACCACATCTTGCCAGCGGGATGACCATTCGGCCAAAGTTGCACGGGCAATTGAAATTTTTTCATCATAACTCCGGCGTGCTGCTTTCTGATCGAAGACCATCTCATTGATCTGCTTCTGCAATACAACAAAATCGAGCATATTTCCCGGCGCTATTCCTTCTCGGCCACTTTATGGATTTGCTGCTGTGCGGCGATCATGCCTTCCTGCTTTTTATGCTGCAACTCTGAGACATCTGCATCCTCCCCCTCTTGCATCTGTTTCAGCACGATGTGGCAATCCCAGTATTCACCCTCCATCATGGGATCATACGTTCCCGTCTCCCAGAGTTCAGCTTTTGTGGTTTCAATCTCTTGCATTCGATGTTGAATTTCTTTGATAATGTCCTCACTCATTCTGTCATCTCCTTCCGTAAAATGTCGTGCATGAAATGTGTTCCCCGCAGTTTTCTGAAGGCAGGAACCGGTCGCTCAATCCCCTCCAGGAAAGGGCAGGGGACGGGGACAATTCTTCTTTCCAAAAACATCTCAATATCATCTTGTATGCAAGGAAATTTGTCAATGACTTTTCGCAAAACCGACTGTTTTAACCGTTTCACGCAGAACATGCGATTTTAAGCTTGACACGCTCCCGGTCTCTGTCATATACTTCCTGACGTTTATACCGGAAAATATTGTGTATTACGACAAACATGCCAAGGAGATGAAGCGTATGTTAACCATGAAACAGATTATTTTCGCAGGGTGTGTCGTATTCATCGTCATCGGGTTTGGCGGACCACACAGTTTCGCTCAAACCGACGGACTTCTTCGACCGTTAGCAGGAAATGGGGACGGCTTACCTGCCGGTGCTGTTTATGAAAACGGAGTTGTCCTGCATCCAATCACATCATCAGAAGAGAATCTCCACCTTTTAGCAGGTTTTTATTACCGCAATCCCAGAGACTGGAAACGAATTTATCACAATAACCGTCAGATTATAAAAAATCCCAATCGACTTCCTGTTGGGCAAACCCTGAAAATTGAGGTCGGGAAGAACTGGAAACCGTTATTCTCCTATGATGAATGGTTCCGGCTCGCGAATCGAAACGGGCAATGGCACCCGAAACGATCCAGATCAAATGCCGGCGGCTCGTCAAAAACATCCCGTTCCCCCTCCCGGAAAACGCCGGAAGTCACGACTTCCCCACCTCTGAAACCCGTTTCACCAGCGACAACAGCGGAACAACCCCAGACGCCGCCGGGTCAGCAGCCATCAGCTCTGATTGATGAAGAGAATGCACCAGAAAAGCCTTCCGCTGAAGAAGAAGATGCACCAGAAAAGCCTTCTGCTGAAGAGGAGGATGTCGCCCCGGCATTTTAATGCAGATGGGGCCTGGAGTACTCGAATACCGGAGAACTCCATTTCTCTGCAACTTCTCACTTTCAACGTCTTTCTGCTCGGGAAATGAGTTGCTGTCAACAAAAATTATAAACTCTTGTGGAATGCGTATTGACAGAAAATACGGCACCGGGAATACTGCCTTCTCTAATTATGATTTTATCCTAATGATTATAAGGGGTTAAGAAGAATGGCGGGGAAACAACTACGAGTAGGAGTTGTGGGAGTCGGTCATCTCGGCCAGCACCATGCCAGGGTGTATGCCGAACTTGAAACCTGTCGTTTGGTTGGAATTGCGGACAGTGATGCTGAGCGCGGTCGAGAGATTGCACAACGACACCACACGCAATTCTATGAGGATTATCGGCAGTTATGCCAGTATGTTGATGCGTTGAGCATCGCTGTTCCCACAGAACATCACTATACTGTCGGCGCTGAATGTCTACAGCGTGGCATCCACGTGCTGATTGAAAAACCGATCACTCGCACTCTGGAAGATGCGGATGCGCTTATTCGACTTGCAGACACGAAGGGCCTGATTGTGCAAGTGGGGCATACCGAACGCTTTAATGCTGCCGTCATCGAACTCGCAAAAATTGTTGAAAAACCGGCCTTTATTGAATCAAACCGTTTAAGCCCATTTCCTGAACGAAGTACAGATATTGATGTTGTGTTAGATATTATGATTCACGACATTGATATTATCCTTAGCCTGGTGAAATCACCAGTCAGAAAACTTGATGCCGTCGGTGTTCCAGTCATTACTTCGAAGATCGATATTGCGAATACCCGCTTAGAGTTCGAAAGTGGCTGCATTGCGAACGTCACAGCGAGCCGGGTAAGTTTAAAGCGCGAACGAAAACTACGCATGTTTCAGCCGGAAAAGTATCTTTCTCTCGACTATCAAGCCCAAACGTTGCACGTTGTCGAACTGAAACATGCTGAACGGCGTCACGATTTCCCAAAGAGTCGGCCGATCATTCTTCCGTATCAAATTGACGTAGAGAAACATGAACCGCTGAAAGCCGAGTTAGAAGCCTTCGCCCACTGCGTCCAGACCGGAGGAGTTCCCATCGTGTCAGGGGTTGATGGTCGCAATGCTCTCGACGCCGCGTTCCAAATCCTTCAGACAATGCGCCTTGCTCCAGAAGAGTGAGAAAAAAGGGCAGAGAAAATGGGAATATTTTCCATTTGTCTCAACCCTTTTTTTGCCACTGTTGTCAAATACATGCAACGAGTAAAGATTCATACTGAGCAGATTGAGCAGTCCCCTGACATCGTGATGATTCGAATCGATGGTCCGCTGGATACCGTGGCCGCCTATGAGTTTCAGGAGCACATGGAACACTTGGTTGAGACCGGCGTTTATAAATTTATCATGAACCTTGAAACGCTAGAGTATATCAGCAGCGCGGGAATCGGCGTGTTCCCCGGCATCGCGCAGACGCTTCACGAGCATGAAGGGGGACTCGTGTTTATTCATGTCTCTTCCAAAATTGCAAAATTATTTGCGATGATCGGCTTGACGACCATCTTTACGATCCATGCCAATAAGGAAGAGGCCCTCAAGGAGTTTGTTCCTGGATGAGTAACAACTTTTTAATCAAGAAAATTGGTGTGCAATCAGAAATTTCCCTTGTCCTTGTCCCGGCAGCGTTAGATTCGATGACAGCCTACGACCTGTTGGAGAGAATCCTGTCGTTAGCCAACGGAAAACCTACAAAAATTATTATTAATCTCGAAGACGTAGAATATATCAGTAGTACGGGCATAGAGATGCTATACCGCTTGCAACGGGAATTGTTCGATCAACATGTGAGCGTGCTCGTGACGAATGTCCCTGAAAAAATATTTAACCTGCTTGAGAAAGTTGGCGTCACAACCTTGTTAGATATTACCGATTCTCTCGAACAAGCGGTGGAACAACTTACAGCTTGATGATCAATGACGTAAAAATCAGTACGATTGAAGGTCAGGCGGAGATTCTTTCAATCATCATCCGCGGTTCACTGGATACAATGCTTGCCTACCATCTCAAGGAGGACGTCGAAAAGAAAATTCAACAGGGCCATCTAAAATTCCTCGTCAACCTCAAAGACCTGGAATATATCAGCAGCGCCGGAGTCGGCGTGTTTTCAGCCCTCATTCTCCATCTCAAAAAACAGGACGGCCGCATTATTTTTGTGAGTGTTCCTGAATCAGTGCATGATGTCTTGCATTTAACCCGTCTGATAGAGATTTTTACGATTGTTGAGACAGATGAACAAGCGATCCAATATTTGAATTTATAACCCTGTAACTCTCCTTACGACGCCCTGTGTGTTTCTCTCTCCTTCTCTGAATACGTTAACCTGCGAATAATTTCCTGGTGTTGCGGATAGGTTGTGAGCAACGCACGACGGTCGGCAAGTTCGAAATCTTCAAAATCAAACCCAGGGGCAGTGATGCAGCTTATCAGGGAATACGCATCCTGTGTCGTGATCCTGGCCCCAAACCAGACACCATGCGGGATGAGCACCTGCAGCTGTTCACCTTCATCGACATGGGGACCGAGTATGACGTGGCGTAACGTGCCGTTTTCCTCGATCAAAGAGACCGTCAGCGGAGCACCAAGATGATAGCACCAGATTTCTTCACACTTCAGCCTGTGAAACGTTGACACCTGCCCTTCGGGGAGTAAAAAATAGATGGCTTTCGCGCAAACTCGTTCAGCGGTATACCTCGCAGGAAGCCCTGCCACGCTGATCCAGTCGGGAGATTGATAGGTTTCTGTGTAATAACCGCCTTCTGGATGGGGGCGTAATTCGAGCGATTGAATCCAGAATTCCGATGATTTCTGCATCACTTCTCCTCACATTTTTCAAGATTTCTGTAAAAAAATATTTACAAAAATTTCATTCTGACATATAGGTCGTCCCATTGAGTCGTATCATCCATACGGATGCTTGACCACCCCGGGAGGCGCACGGGGTGGGTTGGAATATCACACATCTCATTGAGGATCACGATATACTATCAATGATGAAAGACGACTGCTATTGTGGTATGACGGCAGAAGCCCAGCTTCTGCCGTCATACCTCCACGTTAACACTCCTCAGACACTCATAAGATGAAGGGGACAATGCACGACATCTTTCACCAATTGTAGCCCAGCATCATAAAATATGCCAGAAAAAAACAGAATCGGGAACAGAAAATTATAATAAGACTTGCAGAATGAGAACACAGATTGAGAATACGTGGCTATAGCTCTGCGTTCTTGTCCTGAGGCAACAGAAGGGGGACTATGAAGCTGATATTTATGGGGGCCGGGTCCGCATTTAGCCTTGAGAACTACCAATCAAACATGATACTGCAAGACGACGACGGGACCTTGTTGCTCATTGATTGCGGGGCAGACGCTCGTTTTGCGCTGCAAGCTTTGGGCATCTCCTACAAACAAATTGATAGCGTCTATATCTCCCACCTCCATTCCGACCATGTGGGCGGTCTGGAATGGTTGGGATTCACCAGAAAATTTGATCCCTCGTGCGTCAAACCAGTACTCTACATCAGTCGTTTTATCAAAACCGAGCTGTGGAGTAATGTGCTCTCCGGGGGGATGCTTTCACTTCAAGGTGAAGTCGCCGATCTCGACACCTATTTTGATGTCTACAGCATTCCCAAAGATCAAGGTTTTATTTGGGACAGTGTTGCGTTTCAGTTGGTCCAGGCAGTTCACATCATGAGCGGCTTCCACATTGTTCCCAGTTTTGGATTACTTTTTACGATTAATGGCATTCGAACGTTTCTGACGACTGATACGCAGTACTCCCCACACCAAATTATCGACTTTTATACGCAGGCAGACATCATTTTTCATGATTGCGAAACAAGCCCGTATAAAAGTGGAGTTCATGCCCATTACAGCGAACTATGCACCTTGCCTGTCGATATAAAACAGAAAATGTGGCTCTACCATTATAATGACGGTAATTTGCCCAATGCTGAAGCTGATGGGTTTGCAGGGTTTGTCAAAAAAGGTCAGGCATTCGATTACAACAATCCCCAGGAGTTTTTCCGATAATACGGCTTCTTTTCTCTTGACACGAAACTGACGCTTTGTTACTTAAATATTTTTAAGTCATTGAATTTAGTGGGTTTATATTTGCCATAATAAGAAGTCTGTCGTTATGATTCCCCAAACTGTTCTATAGACATTGTTAAAATATCCTATAATGATAGTCATTAACTTCTTTACAACTCTGCGAACATATCTCAACACAAGACAGATAAAAGTTCAAGCCGACGAAATGAGTGTGCAGGAGTTGTTACACCATTGCGAGATTCAATCTTCCAGGCCATTTCTTCATACACTCCTCAATGACAACAGTTCGATACGTCCGGGCACGATTATTTTAGTGAACGGCCAAAATATTCTCCATTTACAAGGAATGCAGACCATTGTCAGAAACGGGGCGAACCTTGCCATTTTCCCCCCCGAACACCGAGAACAACGAACAGAGCCATAACGTCTTTACAGCAGGATCATGATATGAGGGAGGTGATGTTGGGGTTTCTTTTCTGGCATGAGGAGTAAAGAAGGGCTTCAAAGTATTGTATTTTCTTGTTTCCTTTTCAAGTACGTACTCATATTACACGGTGAAGTCTGTTGTCCTTCCCTGTCAGCAGGGAAGAAGGGGGCTTGCGTCAGGTGAGTGAGCACGTTATACGAATCTGTCTTCCAGGAGGTTGTTGATATGAAACTTATAGATGCAAAAATTCTCAGAGTCAACCTGTCTACAGGGAATATCAGTACAGAAGCTGTAGACCAGGAACTTGTGAAACTCTATTTTGGCGGCCGAGGACTTGCCAGCAAAGTTCTGGCTGATGAAGTTGACCCAAAAGTGGACCCGCTCTCGCCAGAGAATAAACTTATTTTCGCCAACGGATTACTGACCGGGCTCGCTGCCCCCACAACCGGAAGGTATATGGTCATCACAAAAAGCCCGTTGACCGGGTGTATCGCAAGTAGTAATTCCGGCGGATTTTTTGGCGCAGAACTGAGAAAAGCCGGGTATTTCATGGT
>Ga0256845_1003218_pt1 | contig 11223 bp, 7 predicted proteins | sample RiftiametaG_FD_189101 | JGI IMG/M metagenome (GOLD analysis project Ga0256845, IMG submission 189101) | Tube worm associated microbial communities from hydrothermal vent at the East Pacific Rise, Pacific Ocean - Riftia | ecosystem: Host-associated > Annelida > Integument > Unclassified ... | reverse complement strand
GTTTTCTTTGAGGGGATCATAAAAGATTATAGGCGTCATTCTAATTTAAGTAATATATTTAAGAATTATGATTTAATTGAATATAAAACTAAAGAGATAACAAATAAAGAAATAGATAATTTTGGAATAGTTTCAAATATAACAAAGTCTTATTTCACTGAACACGATATTCATGACAGCAGAACATTTGGATTTGGAAGAAATTTGGCAATAAGTGAATCTAAAGAAATCATTAAAGAACTTAATTCTAAAAGTTTGGATTTAAATAAAGAAGAATTTGAAAAAATATTGAAATCTAATATAAATGATAATTATTTCATTTTAACTACTCGTAGAATTGCTTGGAGTTATTTTCAGTCAGAATCATTTGAGAGTGTTGCAAAATTCAAACGGTGTGAAAGTGACTCTAACACAGTCGAAGATGGGTATCTTATTACATATAAATATAAAATCCCTATTGTTTATACTTCAGAAGTTGTACCAGGTTCTATACTTTTAATAAATAAGACCAAATTTGGTAAATTGATTAAGTTAAGACCAAAACCAATATTAGATTTTAATTCTGTTGAGGTATTAGACGAAGGGCTATCCATTAATATTATTGATTATACAAGTAACAAAGCATTTAAAGAAAAAATCTTAACCAATTCAAATGATTTTTTAAAGTCTAAAGGGACAAAAAAAGAACAAGATAATTATTTAAAAGAAATGGTTTATGTGAATGTTTCTGAAAGGTTAATATTAGATTTAAGTGATGAAGCTGAAGTCTACTCGCTAATAATTTCGAATGCTAATAGTAAATAACAATTAACCTAGGGGTCAAACCACTTTTATTATTATACCCAAGAGAAAAATGCATCAATACCCATACTTTAAAATAATTATTATAAACATCAGGAGAAAAAATCTCAGAACGTAAACGGATAGCACTTCTTATTGATTGTGATAATGTCAGTCATCATTCAATTGAAGGGGCTCTCGAAAAGAACTTGCAAAATATTGTATGGTCAATGTACGTCATGCACATGGAGATTGGAAAAACCCATCCTTGTAAGGTTGGATTGTTAGATTACATTCTCAAGCAATTAGACCAATGCCACTGGTTCTGCTATGATTACTGATGTTATCAGTAATGGAGCTATTGCTACAGGCACTAACTATGCAAGAAAACAATTCACAAATAATAATCTATCAAAATGAAAACGGAGAGACAAAATTGGATGTTCGTTTTCAAGATGAAACCGTTTGGCTAACTCAAAAGCTGATGGCAGAACTATTCCAAACCTTTGTTCCTAATATAAATATACACCTCAAAAACATATTTGAAGAAGGCGAATTGGAAGAAAATCGAACTATTAAGGATTTCTTAATAGTTCAAAAAGAAGGAAATCGAGATATAAAAAGACAACAGGTATTTTATAATCTTGATGCTATTATTTCCGTTGGTTATCGTATAAAATCAAAGGTAAAGGACAAGGGATCAAACCACATTTCTTATTATACCCAGTAGAAAAATAGATAAACACCCTTTATAAAAAGCCACCACAAAAACCAGGAGAAAAAATGTCAGAACGTAAACGGATAGCACTTCTTATTGATTGTGATAATGTCAGTCATCATTCAATTGAAGGGGTTCTCGAAGAACTAGCAAAATATGGCATGGTCAATGTGCGTCATGCACATGGAGATTGGAATAATCCTTCTTTGTCAGGTTGGATAGATAGGTTGCACCCTCATGCAATAAGACCTATGCAGCAATTTGCTTACACAAAAGGAAAAAATGCCACTGATTCTGCTATGATTATTGATGCAATGGACTTGCTTTATACCAATAAAATTGATGCCTTTGCATTAATGACCAGTGACAGTGATTTTACTCCTCTTGTTTTAAGAATACTTGAAAGTGGTTTACCTGTTTATGGATTTGGGGAAAAGAAAACTCCTCAACCATTTGTAGATGCTTGCTCACCCTTTATCTATACAGAAAATTTAGTTGTTGAACAAGAACAAAAAGTAGATAGCCCCAAACAACCAGCAATGAAAAAGAAATCTAAAGCCAGTTTAAGAAAAGATACTGCACTGGTTAAGTTACTAAGAACAGCGGTAGAACAAACATCAGAAGATGACGGCTGGGCTCATATGGGCAGAGTTGGTGGTTATATATCTAATAACAAATCATTTTCATCGATCAACTATGGTTACAAAAAACTCGGCGATTTAATTAGAGCCAGTGAGTTATTTGAGATTGAAATGAGAAAAGATGGATCAGCCATGTATATTAAAGATATGCGTAAATGAAAATAAAACGGGTGGTAGAAATAAAGTCAGCAGATGTAGGATGAGAGTAAATTAATATGAAGAATAATATAAACAACTGGGAATCAGAAATTATTTTGCCTGAGAAAGGACAAGATATTCAACATGCTTATATGGAGTTAGGTTCTGATGAGGTGGTTGAATGTACTAAAGAAGAATTAATGAAACTCTTGGGCAGTAACAAAAAGAAACTTTCATATATTACAACTCCAGAGCATGATGGTTTTATTATTCCTGGTTCTGATTATTTTTCTTTGGAGCCTATTCTCTATCTTAAATCAGGGAATTTGGAAGATGATATAAATTCAAATAAACCTGTTTTTTATTTAGGTTTGGGATTAATCATATTCAATTTTTTTATGGGAGGCTTAAGGACAAATTCAATTAGTATAATAATGTTAGTGTTAGTTATTTTGCCACATATTGAAAGATTATTTGAACTGAAAAAAATTAATGGAATAAATGAAAGTAATTTCCTTTCTGAATCTCAGGACATTAAATTTAGTCATTGGTTATCACTTAAAAAAATTAAATCTATTTTTGCGATTACTGCTATTGTATTATTCGTCTATGTATTTCAATTTTATTTAGGTACACTTGAATCAGCTGAAATTGCCGGATTAGATAAAATTAAAACCATTAATGGAGAATATTGGCGGATATTAACTGCGATAATGATGCATGCTAACATTCCTCATGTGTTGATTAATGGGTTGGTTTTGTTTTATATTGGAAGTATGGTAATTCGCATAACAAACCTTTATGTTTTTGGTTTGGTATCACTTTTCTCTGGGGTTTTGGGAAACTTGTTTAGTGTTTACTTTGTACCAACAGGTATCTCTGTAGGAGCCTCTGGTGCTATTATGGGTTTAATTGGGTTTGTTATAGTGATGGGAATTAAACTTAAGAAAAGCATGCCTCAAAAAGTAACATCATCGATGATTAGGGTAGTGGTACTTACCGCATTTTTAGGGTTGGTGGCTTGGGATGTCATTGATAACGCTGCTCATGCTGGCGGATTAATCGGTGGTATTATGATGGGCTTCATTATTCTGAGTAGGCATCATTCTTGTATTCCTATTAAAACAAATTTTGTAATTAAATCTTTTGGTTTTTTGTCATTAGTAATACTGTTAGCGGGTTTTTTATTGTTGATGTGGATTTTTAGCCAGAGTCTTTAGCTACCAAAGAGAAAGAGGCGTGCATTCCACTTTTCTTATTATGCTATCATTAATGTTATAAATTTCATTTTCCAATATTTCTATATTTTAAGAAATACATATTTTAATGATGGGCGGGGGCCATCCTACGCGTTGGTGGGAGTTTTGATCTTGATTTTCGCCGTGTCTTTGTGCCGCCGTACGAGTTCAGTTTTTGATCTTAAACCGCCATTTCCAAAATCTTACGACTAACCTCCAAATCCACATCCATATGCTCACCCAACTTAACCATGCGGTGTTGTTCTAACTTTTTTAATATTGGATCAATATCACTCTTGCCTAGTTCAACATCGGATAAGCTGGTTGGTAATTGCATGGTTTGAAAGAATTCGATGGTTTTGTTGATGGCTTCATCTATTAATAATTCTTCATCAGTATTGGTTGATTTCCAGACACGTTTGCCATATTGAACTAATTTTTTATGTTTGGCCTTTTTACACACTTTTAATACCGCTGGATAAATAATAGATAAGGTACGTGCATGATCGATGCCGTGCAAAGCGGTCCTGTATTTTGGCATTAACGGGGTAGGTTAAATATTGTTCAACCGTATGTACAAACGCATCAACCACACCATTGCTGATTTGCCTGTCAGATAATGACAAAGTTGAGGCGGGATCAAGTATGGCAAAAATGGGATAGATTAAGGAAGAACCAAAAAACAATTTATTGCCATCACGGGTCATGATACTGCCAGAGTTACTTTCAGACCCCGTGACTGGCAATGTTAATACCACTATTAAAAAGATTAAAGCTAAAATAATTTGTGGCGCTGCTAACAATCAATTGGCCAATTCACAAACTGATGCATTGGCTATTCAAAACCAAGGCATCACATATGTGCCTGATTTTTTAGTAAATCGCATGGGCATTGTCAATTGTGCTGATGAACAGGCAGGTTATGTTGAAAATGACCCGCTGTTTTATCGGCATTTGGATAAGGATTATGAATTTGGTGTCTACCAAACATCACTGCGTGTGCTGAAACAATCAGCACAAACCCAAAAAACCTCAGCAGAAGTTGCGATAAAATTGGCCGATGAATTGGCACTAGAAGTTAATCTGATATATGGCCATCGTGGTGCAAAAATTATTCAGTCTTTGGTGAATAATGAATGGCATATAAGTTAAGGAAACTATCTGTCGTGATATTTAGATAATCAGGGGCGATATTCAATTTAACCATGCATGCAGTTAAAGTTTTTATCAAATTGGTTTCTTGATTTTAATTTAAATCATCATAAGCATTAAGGGTTAAACTTGTTCTTAGATTTGGTTTTGAAAATTCAGTATCTGGGTATTTTCGCATAAGACTAATTTGTTGTTTAATACCAGAATACTCATCTTGCTTACTTATCTCTTCTAACTTTTTAAGATGGAATTCTGCAGATTCTTTATTGCCTTTATCCCACTCTAAAACCATCATATTTAGGTGGTAATTAGAGTTAATAGTATTACTGTATGAGCCGTCATTCAAAAGTAAGCTTTTCATTTGTGTTTTTTCAATTTGATAAGCTTGATCGAATAATGTTTTAGCAGTTTGATGTTTTTTATCTAATAAAGCTATCCAAGCACATTGTTTTATATGGAGATAAGACATTGATGCAACTTCTTTGTCTAAAATATTAACTGTCTGTTTACATATTTTAAAAGCTTCTGAATAGTTCTGTCTTCTTGTATAAAAACTGGCTAATTGACTAAGGCTATAGTTTCTATCAGGTAATTTAGTTAATTCTATGTAAGTAATTTTAGCTTTTTTATAATCTTCATTTTTTTCATAAGCCTTAGCTAGGCTATACATTACCATATAATCGTTGTCTTTTTTGTCATTGTATTTAAATATTTCCCTAGCTACTAATAGGTTTTCTATAGCGTTAGTTTCATAACCGTAAGTGTATAATGTCAATAAGGTATTTGCATATTCAAGGTGAAGTCCATTATCAATTTGTGCTAACTCACCTAGTAACGTCTCATCAATTTCAACAGGTTCATTATATTCAGTCATATTCATTAAAATATTTGCTTTTAACAAGGCAGGATACGCTTTTTGCCTTGTGAAATTGTTGTCTTTCGCAATCTTTAATGCATCTTCTAACAATGGTTTGAATACAAATGAGTAATCATCACTGGTGTATTCAAGCATTTCTGCATAAGTAGAGAATTTTTGTTGGGGTGTATCTTGTTTGTCAATTTCCTTTGTCCAATATTCTGGTGACCATTTTTCATTTTCTGGCTCAAAATCCGACATACTTGCTTGATAAATTTTTGCAAGTAATCCATCTGAATATACATTGACAATATACAATGGACCAAAAAAGGCTGCAAGATAGAGACATAAACCTAAAACAATTTCATAAAATTTGGCCTTTGGTTGTTGTAATACAGGTAAAAGAGTTTGTACTTTTTGATGTTTTTGTAAAAACCTAATGGGTTGTGTTTTAAGTTGTTTAAAAATCTTAGCAATGAGCTGTGTTTTGTTTTTAAACGTTTCTTTATTTATAGCCCTCAATATATTTAAGTTACTGAATTGATTAATTAATGTAAATGAAATAAAAATTGCAAAAACGGCAAGGATTTGATCATTGCTATAATAAGCTACAGATATAAAAACAATCACACTGATTAAAGAGAATAGGAATTGAGCAATTGGATAACGCCCCAATAGGACATGATTAATAATTTGCCCACCATCTAAAGGCATAAAGGGCAAAAGGTTTAAATAATTAATAATGACTAGTAGTGTAACCAAAGATAAAACCCAAGATACTTCAAATACCGAAGGAACAAACATTAGTCCTAAAGCAAGCAATATACCTGGTAGGGGGCCGGCTAAATAGATGATAACTTTCTTCAACACCGATGTATTTTCTTTTTCTTTGCCAATCGCAGCAGCTCCAAACGGCATAAATAACACTTGTAAATCATGGTAGCCAAAAATCTTCATTGCCAATAGATGACCCATTTCATGTAATATCAATACAGGTAATAAAAACAAGGCAAAGGAATAATCGATTGTCGAACCAAAAAGTAGTACAAATAAGGCCGCTGATATTGTGAACAAGAGCGTTTTCACCCATTTGTTAAAAGTTGGATGATTTAATATTTTTTCATGTCTTAAATAGGCATCAACCTCTGGAGCAAGTAAGTATTTAGGGCGATTTTTCAATAAGTCTTTAGCTAGTAATTCATTTTTATTAATAGCAGAGAACTCTTTCTTTAGTTTCATTGCAATTTTAACTGCAGGCAGAAATTTAAAATGGTAGGCCCCTGCTTTTTCATAAACGTATTGGTTCTTTAATAAAAAATCAATATAATTTGCAGCGAGTTTATTCGATACTTCGGTGGATTTATGCTTGTCTAAAATCAACCGTTCCCCAAGTTTTAATTGAGTTTCTTTTTTGGCTACATCGATTAAAAAACATTCAAATCTTTTTGATAGGTCTACTTCGTTGTTATCGAAGCAATCAAACTCTTGGAAGCCATCAATAATACTATGCGCTTCAGCGTAATACCCCATCAGGGTTTTGCTAGTGAAATATGTTATAAATACAATTTTAAATGGTCTGATAGCATCAGGGTTTAAACTATTCTCTAATTCGACATAACAATTATGCTCGGGATTAAAAAGTATGGCTGTGTATTTTAGGTTTTTAACAGAAGCATAAAATTCTTGATGTTTAATGAAATGAGATACCTTAAAACCCAGAGTCTTCATTTCTTTTATACCAGCAATAAGTTGAGCTTGCATGGATTTGGGAATTTCATCAACCGTACACAAATAATGTTTAGATTTGTGAAAAGGGTTTAAAATTAAAAGTTTAATTATTTGCCAGTATTGTATGAAGACAATAACGCTATAAAAAACAACAAAGAAAAGTATAAACTGCATAGATTAGTCAAATATCCATAAAACCTAAGTTTAACTTACTTTTGCGAGATACTCAAATGCCATCGTACTATAAACAGAACCTATGTATGGCAAATTACAGAAAGTACCTAAATGATAATAGCAAGGTGAGCCAACAAACAAAGGTCAAGGTTAATGCCTTGCTACAATGCAACTTCTAATATCAGCCGACTAACCTCCAAATCCACATCCATATGCTCACCCAACTTAACCATGCGGTGTTGTTCTAACTTTTTTAATATTGGATCAATATCACTCTTGCCTAAATCAACTTCCAACAAGCTGGTAGGTACCTGCATGGTTTGAAAGAATTCGATGGTTTTGTTGATGGCTTCATCTATTAATAACTCTTCATCGGCATTGGTTAAATTCCAAACACGTTTACCATATTGTACTAACTTTTTATGTTTGGCCTTTTTGCACACTTTCAAAACGGCTGGATAAATAATAGAAAGTGTACGTGCATGATCAATGCCATGCAAAGCGGTTAATTCATGACCTATCATATGGGTTGCCCAATCTTGAGGGACACCGGCTCCAATTAAACCATTGAGTGCCATGGTTGCTGACCACATGATGTTTCCACGTGTTTCTAGGTTATCTTTGTCTTTTAATGCCAAAGGCCCATCTTCAATCAAGGTTTGCAAAATACCTTCTGCAAATCGATCCTGAATTTTGGCATTAACGGGATAAGTTAAATATTGCTCAACCGTATGTACAAACGCATCAACCACACCGTTGCTGATTTGCCTGTCTGACAATGACAATGTTGAAGCAGGATCAAGTATGGCAAAAACGGGATAGATTAAGGAAGAACCAAAAAACAATTTATTGCCGTCACGGGTCATGACACTGCCTGAGTTGCTTTCAGATCCCGTGGCTGGCAATGTTAATACCACACCAAAGGCAATGGCCTTTTCTACTTTAGCTTGCTTGGCGAGCATATCCCACGGATCGCCTTTATTAAATAAAGCCGCAGCAGCAATAAATTTAACCGCATCAATCACCGAACCTCCACCTACAGCCAATAGATAATCTATCTTTTTATCTTTTATCACATCCAGTGCTTTAATGGCGGTATCGTATTGTGGATTGGGTTCAATACCAGAAAATTCATACCACTCATGATCAGTTAGTGCCTCTTTAACCTGATCATAAACACCATTGGATTTAATCGAACCACCGCCATAAACCACTAAAACCTTAGAATCTTTAGGGATTTCATCACTAATTTGGTTGATTTGTCCATCGCCAAAGTGGATGCGTGTTGGATTATGGAAGGTAAAATTGTTCATGTGTTGTATTCCAATATTTTATAATGTGAAGAATTATAACAAATAGTTTGATTGATGAAATGGTTACTTTATTCCATTACTTGTTTTTGGCCAATTAATTCTAATATTTATTGCATATAAACAAATGCCGACATTTCAATCGTCTCGAGACACTTGATACAGAATAATTTAAAGTATCCAGTGTATTTAGAAACATTGGTAATCCATGTTTATATTAATGTTTATACCTGCTAAATCTAATCCATAAACCACTCATTAATATTAGTACCAACATGGATAGAATACCTGTAATGCTAAGTGAAGGTATAACAACTGGAGCAAGTCCAAATAATGTAAACACCATACTTGTAGATGTGGATATCATACCTTCTGCTATCAACGAAGCTGATCCGTTGAGCAAAGGGTTAGTGTGCTGTAAGGAAAACATCCACAATGGGTCACCAGGATTTCCTGTTGTATTCAAAGAAAGGTTTATGCTACCAGGGCCTAATACAACAGAATTGATTCCTGCACATTGTTCAATTGTGCCAATTATTTGTGAGTCATTTTGATCAGTTACTGAAAATACTGGCAAGGTACTGGCATCACAAGTATCACAAACATCACCAATACCATCCATATCAATATCAGATTGATCTGTATTTGCATCTATTGGGCAATTATCTAGGTCATCAGGAACCATGTCAGTATCAAAATCACCAATCAGTGAAAAAAGCATGCTCGTTGAAGGATTTATTGTCCCTTGAGCAGTCAATGTTGTTGATCCGTCTAATGTAGGATTGATGAGTTCAATGACGAAGGTCCACAATGCATCCCCTGAATTTCCTGTCGTTGATAAGCTCATATTAATGGCACCAGCATCTAGAACTACTGAATTAATCCCTTGGCATTGTTCTACATTACCAGAAATTTGAGTAATGCTTTGAGCTGTTACTGAAAATACTGGCAAGGCACTGGCATCGCAAGTATCACAAGCATCACCAATACCGTCCATATCAATATCAGACTGATCTGTATTGGCATCAACAGGGCAGTTATCCAGGTCATCAGGGACAGAGTCTGCATCAAAATCTGTCATCATAAACAATACAAAACCATCATGATCCGATGAGTGTAAGGAATTGTTGGCATTGTCTATTTCTGTACGAATAACATCAGAATTTCCCACACCAAACTCAAAGCCACGAACCCATATATCTGCATAGGTAGAAGTCAGTGCATGATCTAATACTTGCGCGTTACCGTTAAAGTTAAATGAGTAACGTTGATTAACTGGTACAGTCAAGACTTGATTGGTTAATGGTGGGTTTGTTAGGTATATTCCAGGAATAAGACTGCCTAAAGGATCAGCCACCCCACGAATTTGACCGATGACATCAACATACCCATCGCCAAACTCATAGGCGTTAAAATCTCCTACTAAGATCATAGGAATATTCGGATTACTGGTTTGAAAGTCTTGAGCCATTGTCGCAATAGATTGACTTTGTAGCTGTCGCTTGTTTCTGACGAATTCACCACTAGTTAAATCATCAATTCCATTAAACGAACGTGTGTGAACAACAAACACGCCCACATCAAAGTTCATTCCATTACCAGTGTAACTGGCTTCTAATAATAAAGGTGGGCGATCGTGTAATACATAGTTCGTGCTTTCAAAAGTAAAGGTATCTGCAGCACCAAGTTGTGTCAACGAATTTATACTAACTGTGTCTTTTAACAAGAATCCTACATCAATGGTACCAATGTCGTTGCCCTCTATCAATTGAGCTGTGTATGAAATGCCGGAATCTGCCAATATATCTGCCGCTAAATCATTTAATACCACCAAGTTTTCGACTTCTTGTACCGCTAATATATCGGGGTTGCCCAGTACATCTCGAATATAATTGACAAATTTTGCACGTCGAGTGGCATATTCTATAGTACTAACAACAGAGTCATCTCTGCCATTAACAGCGGGATCATCAATGTCATTAAAAAACCTGAACATATTCAATGAAGCAATGGTCATCTCACCATTAATAGGCGCCCTTACTGGAACCGGAATGGTTGGCACAGTATTAATAGAGTAACTTGTGGGCCATAATTCATAATCATTAAACTCATAGCCAATAACTCCCGTAGCATCAAATTGTACTCCAGAAGTAAAGACTTGATTGGCAAGTCCCAACCGATCTGGATCAATTTCGAATATCTCAGGGTTGCTGTCCCATACTTGTAGTCCTGGTAAGCCGGGATATTCAATACCAGGCTCACGAAATGTTCGATCAGTTGCAACAACTATTTTAGCCTCAGCAATTGGATCACTGCCAAAACTTTGACTTGGACTTACGGTTATACCACTCATCTGTACTAACATGCTTTCAAAACATTCCATTTTACCTGCTGCACAGCTGGGTGAGATAGGGTTTGGAGAAGGTGTATTTGAACTGAGGATTATTGGCATAGGCAGAGGATTACCACTGCTATCTATATTTATTAT
>Ga0256845_1003216_pt1 | contig 11228 bp, 8 predicted proteins | sample RiftiametaG_FD_189101 | JGI IMG/M metagenome (GOLD analysis project Ga0256845, IMG submission 189101) | Tube worm associated microbial communities from hydrothermal vent at the East Pacific Rise, Pacific Ocean - Riftia | ecosystem: Host-associated > Annelida > Integument > Unclassified ... | reverse complement strand
GATGATCATGAAGATCATGAAGATCAAGAAGATCAGAATAAAGAACATGATCAAAATGACCAGGATGGAGATAATGATCAAAGAGATAATGACAAAATAATACCTCAAATGGATCCTGATAAAGATATAATTGAAAAAATTTTTGAAATCGGTGCCACATTTAAGGTGAAAAAAATTACCACGGCAAAGGATAGAAAAATGCGCCGAGGTTCTGGCAGACGTTCTCGAACAAAGGTATCCCAGAAACAGGGAAGATATGTTAACTCAAGCATGCAAAGAAAAAATAATGATATTGCCTTTGATGCAACCCTTCGGGCAGCCGCACCTTTTCAGCTGGAACGAAAAAAAGAAAAAGGATTGATGATTTGTTTAAAATCCCAGGACATCAGGGAAAAAATTCGGGAAAAAAGGCTTGGCAATTTCCTTATTTTTTTAGTGGATGCCTCAGGTTCCATGGGAGCTAAAGGCCGCATGTCTGCATCCAAGGGCGCAATTCTTTCTTTGCTCCTTGATGCCTACCAGAAACGGGATCGTGTTGCCATGATATCTTTTAGAAAGACCAAAGCTTATATTAACCTGCCTCCTACTTCCTCCATCGAACTTGCTGCTCAATTTCTTGCACAAATGCCGGTGGGAGGCAGGACCCCTTTATCTGCGGGTCTGGATAAAGCTTATCAAATGGTTGAAAATATGCTGGTCAGAGATCCGTCAACACGTCCTATTATTATTATAATTACCGATGGAAAATCAAATGTTGCCATGGGATCAAAAAAACCTGTTGCGGAAGCAATGGGGTTTGCAAGAAAAATGGGTCAGGATACTAGAATTAAATATATTGTTGTGGATACTGAAAGCAAAGATATTGTGCAGTTTGGTCTTGCTAAACAATTAGCAGATGCTGCAGAAGCACAATATTGTAAAATAGATGATTTACAGACTGACTCGTTGGTAAGTCTTATTAAAGACAGCCAATAGAGAATCATATTTTATTAAAGGAGATTAGCCATGGAAAAAAGACCTGTATTTCCTTTTACTGCCATTGTTGGGCAGGAAGAGATGAAGCTTGCTTTAATTTTAAATATTATAAATCCAAGTCTTTCAGGAGTGCTCATAAGGGGTGAAAAAGGAACAGCAAAATCAACTGCTGTACGTGCTCTTGCAGAGATATTGCCTGAAATTGAAAGGATAGAAAATTGTCCTTTTCAATTAATTCCTAAAGAAACAGGAAAAATTTGTAAAGATTGTATTATTTTGGATTGCCCGGCACGCCAGGATGAAAATATTTCTACACAACAAATTAAAAAAGTTCTTAAAACCAAATTTACCGGAATCAGGGTGATTGAATTGCCTGTGGGCGCAACAGAAGACAGGGTAGTTGGTACAATGGATCTTGAGCATGCATTGAAAAAAGGTGAAAAAAGGATTGACCCTGGGCTTCTTGCTGCTGCCCATCGGGGGATTCTTTATGTTGACGAGGTTAATTTGCTGGATGACCATGTGGTTGATGTGTTGCTTGATTCAGCAGCAATGGGTGTAAATACCATTGAACGAGAAGGTGTTTCCTTTTCTCACCCTGCAAGGTTTACTCTTGTTGGTACCATGAATCCCGAGGAAGGAGAATTACGTCCCCAGCTTTTGGATAGATTTGGGCTTTGCGTGAATATCCAGGGCGTGCATGATTCCGAGGACAGAGTCGCAGTTATGGAACGAAGAGCTGCCTTTGACGAAGATCCTGTTGGGTTCTCAAAACAATGGGAAACACCTTCTAAAGATTTATCTTTAAAAATTAAAAAAGCAATAGAACTTTATCCAAAAGTCAATATTGAAAGACCTTTATTGTTTGAAATAGCTTCTTTTTGTCTGGACGTGGGTGTCGACGGGCACAGGGGAGATATTATAATCTTGAAAACTGCAAAAACCATTGCAGCTTATAATGGCAGAAATGAAGTGGAACTTTCAGATATTGAACTTGCAGCAGAACTTGCATTACCCCATAGAATCAGGCGTAAACCGCTCCAGGACGTGGCAGAAGATGTCCATGCCCTGAGGGAGTTAAACCGCATTGGCAAAGCTGTATAAAAAAGGATAATTTATCAATATGAATAATAATTTAAATGATTTTGCCCTGGAAATCAAAGATTTGAAAAAATCCTATAAAGATGTAGCAGCTCTTAAAGGCATTAATCTTATAGTAAATAAAGGGGAATTGTTTGCATATCTTGGACCCAATGGAGCTGGCAAAACAACTACAATAAGAATACTTACAGGGCTTACAAGATCAAGTAAATCAGTCAATGGTCATTGCAGAATAAATGGATTTGATATTGCAAAACATGTTATTGAAGCAAAACAGCAATATGGTCTTGTTCCCCAGAGTATTAACCTGGATCAGGAATTGACTGTTGTAGATAATCTTAAGATCCATGGCAAGCTTTTTCGTATGAAATCTTCTTTGATTAAAGAGCAGACAGACTGGCTTTTAAATTATGTTGAACTTGAAGATAAAAAAAAGACAGCTGTTAAAAACCTTTCCGGTGGTATGAAACGACGATTAATGATAGCAAGGGCACTTTTGCATTCTCCCGGAGTGCTTTTCCTTGATGAGCCTACAGCAGGATTAGACCCGGGCATAAGAAGAAGAATATGGGCTCTTATAAAAAAAATTCAGTCCCGGGGCACAACTATTTTTTTAACCACGCATTATATAGAAGAGGCAGAGTTTTTAGCTGACAGAGTTGCATTCCTTGATAAGGGTCAGATTGTGGCTCTGGATACTCCGGAAAATTTTATGAATAATATTGGTGCCTTTGCCATTGACCGTCTTAAAAACGGGGTAATGGAAACAATTTATTTTAAAGATAGAAAACATGCCCAGGATTTTAATACAAGCAGTCTGAAACATTATACTTTGCGCAGAGTAAACCTTGAAGACGCTTTTTTAAAACTAACAGGCAAAAAGGAGTTAAAAAAATGATACATGGTATATCAGCAATATATATGCGGGAAATGTTGATTTTAAGAAAAAGAATAACAAGACAGATCCCTTCCTGGTCAGTATCTCCTTTGTTATATCTTATTGCCTTTGGTTATGCAGCAGGTCATTCAGCTTCAATAAAAGGTTTTACATATATGCAGTTTTTAATTCCCGGACTTATTGCCATGAGCAGCATGACTCAGGCATTTGCCATTGCAAGTGATATTAATATTTCAAGGTTTTACTGGCATATATTTGAAGAATTTCAAGCTTCACCCATTTCAGATTTTGCCTATGTTACAGGAGAAGTGCTAGCCGGGATGACAAGGGCAATGTTTGCAGTTTGTGTGATCATGGTGCTGGGAGCTGTTTTCCAGGTTGATATACAATATAATTTTATTTTTTTCCTTGGTGTATTGCTTAACAGCTTTGTTTTTGCATCCCTTGCAGTCGGGCTTGCCATGGTGGTAAAATCCCATGCTGATCAGTCCATGCTCAATTCCTTTGTAATAACTCCCATGGCATTTTTAGGGGGTACTTTTTTCCCTGTTGATCGTCTCCCTGTATGGGCAGGCAAAATATTATTTTTTCTGCCTCTGACCCATGCATCATCTGCCATCAGATCTGCCTGTCTCGGAAGACCAGTCGATCCTGTGGCATGGTATGTATTGTCAGGGGTTGGGATCGTATTTTTTATAATGGCAGTCTTCTGTGTTGAAAAAGCAAAAGATTGATTTGATGAAAGGTAAACATATGCATTTAAAAACCTATGATGATGTTTTGGAGCTTCATCGAAATCAAAAAAAAATATATGCCAGATTGTTAACTCCCCATAGAGTGATTTCAACCTGTCGGATTAATGGTGGGCTAAGAGAAGATATTAATGTTGTGCTTAACCACCAGTCATGTGAGCCATGTAACCATATGGGCGCCCACACAAAAAAAATCATAACAGAACCGGAAATATACCTTGAACAACTTTGCTCAGCCCAGGGGCTTGATTCAAAACATTGTGTCTGTCTTGGCACTGCTGCCAATATGAATTTTGCAGCTATACATAAGCAGGAATTTAAAGATTTATGGGTTTTAACCGTGGCAACCGGAGGTGTTGAAACCAATGCTGGAAGGGCAGGTGATCCTGCAAAATTTTATGAAAATTACGGAAAATGGATTGCAAAGGATGATACTGGAAAACTGCCTGTACCCGGCACCATTAATATCATGATTTTTATTAATAAAACTTTAAGTAAAGGAGCATTAACCCGTGCAATTATCACGGCAACAGAGGCTAAGACCGCAGTCCTTCAAGAGCTTGCAATAAATTCCAGATATTCCAATGGTCTTGCAACAGGCACAGGAACAGACCAGATGGCAATTGCTTCAAAATTAACCGGGGACCCTGAGCTTACAAGTTCAGGTAAGCATACCAAACTTGGAGAGTTGATCGGGATAAGTGTAAAAAAAGCTGTGTATGAAACCCTGGCTCTTCAGAATAATCTGACTCCCATGGGGCAAAGATCAGTAAAAATTCACATAGAACGCTTTGGTACAGATAAAAAAGATATGCTGAAAAATATTTCTATTTATTTAAATGATCATTTTGCAAAGCTTTTACAGGATAATTTTGAAACCTTGAATAGAGATCCCATGGTTGTTGCAGCGGTTGCAGCTCTTGTACATCTCAGAGATAAAGGAGAAGTCGGGATTTTACCTGAAAATTGTATGCAGGAGATATTTTTAAGCTTTGCCATGGAGATTGCCCTTGCAGTTTCAGGCAGGTTAGAGAAAACACCAGAATATAAAAATAAATTATCTGAGAACTTGTATGATGCAAGTGATAAGTCAATGTTGCTGTTAATTTTTAAAGCATTGGCAATGGGGTTTGAGGATAAATGGAAAAGAAATTAAAAATTGCATTAATCCATCTTAATGTAAAATATAAAGACATTAAAACAAATTGCAGGAAAATTATTCAGCTTAATAAAAAAGCCTGTGAAAACAATGCTAAAATCATAGTCAATACAGAAATGGCTGTGTCTGGATATAGTTTTTTATCAAGAAAAGATATTGAGGATTATGTTTTGACAAGCACCCATGATTTTTTAATGGAACTTATGGGAATTGCTGTAAAATATGGAGCCTATATCTGCCTTGGATTTGCAGAAAAGGATCAGGCAGGTGTGATTTTTCATAATAGTGCTTTTGTTATCAGCCCCATTGGAAAAATTATATTAAAATATCATAAGATCAATGCTGAAACCAGATGGGCATGTCCTGGAAATCCTTTGCAGAATAATGTGTTTGAGACACCATGGGCAAAAATCGGGGTGTTGATATGTTCTGATACATATCATGGACTGCTTGTGAGGCAGACTGCATTAAAAGGCGCTGATATTATTTTAGTGCCTGCTAACTGGCCGTTTTCAGGATTAGACCCAAAAAAATTATGGGCATCCCGTGCCAGGGAAAATGGTGTTTATATTGCTGCATGCAACCGAGGAGGCAAAGACAGGATCATGGATTGCGATAATGCCCCTTCATGTTTATTTTCACCAGGGGGTGAAATTATTGTCACTCAAACCAGTGCAAAATCAAAAATTATATATTCTGATATTCCCCTTAATTGCCGGGGTAGAGTTTCTGGAAAAATCAGGCATAAAATCATGGATAGGAGAACCCCTGAAAATTATGGACCAATATATCTTGATATGCGCCATATTACCTGGAAAGGAGGAGACCTTACTTCATATTATGATCTTGGTCTGCCTGCACCTGTTAAAATTGTCTGTTATACCGGTGAAAATATATCAATTATTTTTAAGAGTTTACAAACATTTTCTGATAGATGTCTAAAAGAGTTTGTTTTACTTGTTTTTCCAGTCATGGATATTGATTTAAGGACAAAGGGAAAATTTATTCAAAAGATTATAGATAATATTACTAGTGAAAATCTTGGTATATGCTTTAATATAAATATCAAAAATAAAAATAAACCCCTTGAGCCGATTATAATTTCAAAGAAAACAGGTATAGTTCAAAAAGATTATAAAGATTTGTTTGTACTTGATATCGGACCCTGTCGCATTGGTATGTGCATTCCTGAAGAAATATATCATCCAGAGACAGGGCTTGCCCTGTCAAAACTTGGCTGTGATATTTTAATTTCCTCCATGGGTCATATTAATCCAAATGATTGTTCAATGTTTGGAGCAAGAAGCCTTGATAAAATATGTGTTGGTATTGCAGGATTAAACATTGCCATGATCTGTCAGCCTCCTGAGGGGCATGCACCATGGAAAGAAACCATTGCATACTCACCTGAGTTTTGTAAAGACATGATTGATCTTAAGAAGATTCGTAATAAGAATTTTCAGGACAGGGTTGATTTTAAGACTCTGTTGTCTTTAAAGGCTGCACTTTAAATGAAATTTAAAAAACAAATTGGAGCAGGACAATGAATGATTCCCTTGAAAAAAATAATATCCCCATTGTTGTTACAGCATTTGGTACAACTGAAAAAGCTTTTTTAACCTATGAAAAGATCAATACAAAATTTAAAAAATCTTTTCCCGACAATACTATTTACTGGGCATATTCATCAAGAATGGTAAAGCAGGTCTTAAATAAAAGGAAAGATAATCATGATATAAAAGATGCTTTGGAAGTTTTATTAAAACTAAGGGATCAAGGTTGTAAATGGGCTGTGCTTCAGTCTCTTCATCTAATATGCGGTCATGAATTTGATCGATTGGTTTCAGAACGCGATTCTGTTAATATCCGTTTATCAATGGGTTTACCTCTCTTAACCTCGTCTGAGGATTATTTTAAGGCATCTTGGGCATTAAAACCTTTAATTCCCAAAGATCCAAACCTTGCGGTCATACTTGTGGGGCATGGAACAGATCATCCTGCATGGACTGCCTATGCAGCTTTGGAAGATATTATGCGCAAAACCTATGGCGAAAATATATTCACAGGTGTTGTGGAAGGTTATCCTGACAGGGAAATCACCCTGGAAAGAGTGAAAACAGCAGGGTTTAGAAAAGTTTGTATTATTCCGTTTATGCTTGTGGCAGGAGTACATTTTAAGGAAGATTTAACAGGTCATGAAGATTCATGGCAAAAAACCTTTGAACAAGCTGGTATTAAAGTTTCCATTGTGGATCATGGAATAGGAGAAATAGATATGATTTCCGATATTTTTTGTGACCATATAAGGGATGCTCTGGACATAATTACAAAATAATTAAATAAGTAATATTATACATTCTTAGATACTGAATCTCGGAGGGAAAATTGAAAAAAAATATTTTTATAATGATAGCCATATGTTTATTTTTTGCCCTGCCTGCCTTTGCTGGAACTCTCACTCAAGACGTAAAGCTTTTTGCCCATCGTGGTCTTACAATAAATTTTCCTGAGAATTCTTTTGAAGCAATTAAAGCTGCAAAAGATTTTGGACTTTATGGAACTGAAATTGATCTTCGTACAACAAAGGATAAAAAGATAATTTTATTCCACGATAAAAACCTGGGCAGGCTGACCACAGGTAAAGGAAATATCATTGATAAGAATTTTTCACAGATTCACTTATTTAATCTTAAAAACAGGCAGGGCAGGGAAACCATTTATAAAATACCTTTGTTTGAGAATGTCCTGATTAAAGTTAAAAAATGGCAGGGTTTTTTTCTTGCATTGGACATCAAAAATGTTGATGTTAATAAAGTGTGTGAACTTGTTGTTAAATATAAATTAAAAAACCGGGTTTATTTTTTTATTCCTGGACCCAAGGCTGTTGCCACGGCAAAAAAGATTAAAGCTTTTGACCCTGATCTCATGATTTCCATTGATTTGCTGAATTGGTGGCAGATAATGGATATCCCTGAATTTGTAATCAAAGCACTGGATGCTGATGCGGTTTTTGCTTCGGAATGGTTTTTCCCAAGGCACGGGTTTTCAGAAGCAAGGCAGGCAAATGCCCAGGTTCAGGTTTTTTTATATGGTTCGCACGATCTTCCGGCTCGCATGGATCGTGCCATTAAACTTGGCGCCCAGGTTATTTCAAGTGACTATCCTGATATTTTATCAAGGCATCTTAAATCCCGTTAGCAAAGCGTGGTTATTTTATTTTAAATTTAAAAAAGTGCCTGATACTTTATAGATACCAGACACTTTTTTTTAAAAAAATTTAGAATGTATAACTATAACTTAAGAAAAAATTACGTCCTGGTTTTGGGAATCCTTTTTTCTCATAGTATTGTTTATTAAGAAGGTTATCAATTTTTAAAGTAATTTTTTGATTTTCTAAAAAATTAACACCAAATACAAAGTCAACTACAGTAAAACCTGGATATCTGATTTCCGGTCTAAGGGGGTTGTTCCAATCTGTATCCTTCATCATGCCCTGTTTCCTGAACTGAAGTTTTGATTCAAACATGTCATCATTGTATTTAATCCCATAGTTATAAGTATGGCGTGCAACATTTTGAATATCTTTTTTGATTCCACTTGTCTGTTCTTCTTCAGCTTTTAAAATGCTTGTACCATTAAAATAAAAGCTTAGAGAACGATTCCAATTAAGAGGAACGCCAATGTCATAGGATATTAGATATTCAAGCCCTTGTATTTCTGCTCCAAGGCTGTTTTGAAAGGTTGTCGTAAGACCAATGGTTTCTCTTATGATTTTATCGTTCACATCTGTATGAAAATAGGTTAAATCTGCATTTAATCCCATGGCAGGTTTGATATAACCGATTCCTAAATCATAGGTAATGGATGATTCAGGATCAAGATCAGGATTACCTTTAGTTATTGCACCGCCCCAACCTTGATAATATCCTGCAAGCTGAGCCGCTGTTGGCGGCACAAATGCTTTTCCAATTGTAGTATGTAATCTTATGCCCTGATCAAATAAGTAATTTACGCCTGCTCTTGGGCTGAAAGTGGAAAAAGATTCACTTTTCGGGGTAAAATTTGTTTTAAAAGGGGTTTTCTCAGTTGAGACATCAAAGGTATCATACCTGCCACCTGCTGTTATGGTCAGGCGTTTATCCATAAAACTGAATATGGTCTCTATATAGCCTGCCAGGTTTTTACGGCTTTCATCAGGAGACCATGGAGCTTTTCTGGTTCCATTCTGATTATAACTTCTGGATTCTTTATCAATGTTTTGATAATCAATACCAAAAATTAATTTATGGGCATTAATACTCATTGCGTTTTTGACCTGAAAACCAAGCCAGTTTATTTCAGAATCATAACTTTGGTATGGCTTTACCTGCACAGGTACATTCCACCCAGTATAATGTTTATAACCCTCGGAAAGTTCTTTGGTTTTATATCCTGTAATACTTAGAAGATTATTGGAATTGATTTGTCCTTCAATACTCATATCCATTCCATATCGATCAATATCTTTATGCCCTGATTTGCTGTCACCATTAAAAGTGTCTCCAGGAGTTTCAATGTCACGCCCCTGGTATCCATCAAGCCCCAGGTCAACTCTCCAATTGTCACCAAGGTTGGCACCAAGCCTGAAATCACCATTCTGGGTTGAATATTTGGTATTGGCGCGTTTATGTCCATTACCCATTTTAAAATCGTCTCTTTGATTATATTTACGGGCAGAGACGTCAAAATCGAAAATATTGTTTATGCCGCCACCAACAGCTCCTTTTATGACATAAGTATTAAAAGAACCATAGCCTAATTCACCCATGCCTGTTAAATTTTCTGTATTCTTTTTTGTGATGACATTAATAACACCGCCCATGGCTTCTCCACCATATAAAGAAGAAGCAGGACCTTTTAATACTTCAATACGTTCAATATTATCACTTAATATCGTAGCAAGGTTTGTAGCTCCTGCAGGTCTGCCGTCAATTAGTATTATTGAATGTTTGGTAATACCGGAAAATTCAGGTCTGAATCCTCTTATACCGATTCCAGCTAAAGCTCCCGGGTATTCGATAACACCAATTGATGCATTTTTTTTTAGTTGTTCGGTAATTGTTTCACCAGTAGTCATTTCAATTTCTTTGGAATCAATGGTTTCAATCTTTACCGGAAGATATTTAACCTGCTCTTTACTTCTCGTACCTGTTACAACCATCTCATCCATTTTTAATGTTTTTTTTTGTTTAAAAGGTTTGTCCTGGGCAATTGCAGGAGCGATAAAGTACAAGAGACTTATGCTCAAGGCAATTGCAATGAATAATAAAGGTTTTTTCATTTTGTTCCTCCATTGGCAAGGCATTTGTTAAGTTACTGCCTTATTTTCCGGAGTATTTGAAATGCAAAAACCCCGGATCATAATTATTATTTAAAAATGATCTGAGGTTCCCTGATTTTCCACAGACATGTATCTTTCCCTTATCCACGGGGATAGATATTTACAAATTTCAAGGCAGGTCTTCTGACTTTCGGGTCATCCTAATAACTGCTCCTTCCCGGTTTTGACAACCAGTGGATTGCGCAGTGTTTGTCTCCGATTACAGCGGCGGGTCCGTCCCTGACTTTAACAGGGTTCCCTATTACCCTCGTATGAGGCACCTTAAAACATAAAATATTTAAAACAAAATCAAGATAAAGTCAAAGCAATTCTACCAATTTTCAATCAAAAATCTGACAATCTGGCAGATAACCACTTTAAAACTCTTACCTCGGGCTATACATAATCTCATAGACAACTAATAGATCTCATGCCGACCCGGGTTTTTTTTATTTCAATAGCCTTGACAAAAAAAATCCCCCTATTTATAGTCCATAACAATAGAAAATCCTCTTATTTTGAAAACAATTGCAGTCAAAATAAGAAAACTTATTTTAATTTCAGACACTTAGAACACTGATCGTCTGAAAGTGACCAGGCGGAGCTATGTCTGTTTCAAACTGTTGCATAGTTTGTTACAGCATTTGGGTGCTCATGATATTTTCTTTTTAATATCAAAAAATAATGAATGATATACAGTTAGAAAACATATAAAATAATTTAAATGTAATGTCAAATCAACATTATATTGAATGATATACAGAAACTATGTATTTACTTGTTCCCCAAGGCACCGGGGGCGTGGTGGACAATTACCCGATAATATGCTATTAATTGAATTTTATTTCTTAGCCGCATAACTTCGTTAATGAGGACAAAGAAATAAAATTCAATTAATAGTTAAGGAGAATTATCCACCACACTCCCTCAGGCTTGTCAACCAGCAACTTCACTGGACGAGCCAGTGAGTTAATATTACATTAA
>Ga0256845_1003215_pt1 | contig 11231 bp, 12 predicted proteins | sample RiftiametaG_FD_189101 | JGI IMG/M metagenome (GOLD analysis project Ga0256845, IMG submission 189101) | Tube worm associated microbial communities from hydrothermal vent at the East Pacific Rise, Pacific Ocean - Riftia | ecosystem: Host-associated > Annelida > Integument > Unclassified ... | reverse complement strand
GCTGCGCCTTGGCTTAGGTATTTATTTCTATAGCCTCTTACTGTATCATCGTCTAAAAGAAGAATCTCACCAACATCAATACAAGAAAAACCACTATCAAGCATCAGGATTGCTTTTAGTTTATCGGTGTGCTTTCTTTGCTTACAATTACGGTGTAATTGCTTAATTTTATCTCTCTCTCTTATGGATAATTTTATAGTCATTAGTCTGAATATCAGTACTATAAATATGCAGAATAGTATTGACAACACCAAGAAAAATAACGCTAAATAATTGATTATTAATCGGTTAATTTAGGTAGTGAAATCTTGGATTCCCGAAAACCTAAATGGAGTGAGTATATAATGACGTTCGCGGCATGTTAGGTTATACCGGCACTTTTCAAGGAAAACCAATTTCTGTACAAGGCACGAGAATGGGCATCCCTTCAGCTTTAATTTATTGTCACGAACTTATTAATGATTACGGTGTTAAAAACCTAATTCGCGTTGGTTCTGCAGGCAGTTATCAAAAAGACATAAACCTCCGCGATATAGTTATTGCAATGGCCGCCTCATCAACATCGGGTATCAACAACACACGCTTTGTAAACTGTGACTACTCACCTACTGCAGATTTCAGTTTGCTTATGAAAGCCACTCTTTACGCAAAGGAAAACAACATTGCTATAAAAGCTGGTAACGTACTTTCCAGGGATCAGTTTTATGAAGACGATTTCAACAATTATAAAAAATGGGCCGATTTTGGTGTGCTTTGTGTAGAAATGGAAGCTGCTGGACTTTATACTATTGCAACAAAATTTAATGTGAAAGCATTGGCTATTTTAACTATCTCAGACTCTTTAGTAACAGGTGAAACTACCACTGCCGATGAACGTGAAGGTAGTTTTTTAAAAATGATTGAGATTGCACTGAATACGGTTTCCGAAAACTAAACCATTCTATATTTATATGTGTTTTTAATTGAAAATTAAATATCATATTAAAAATAAAACCACAAATTCACGAATATTTTTGCGTAATAATTCGTGAATTCGTGGCAAAAAAAAGCAGGAATTCAAAATTGAAACTCCTGCTTTTCGTTGTTAATTGATGTCGATAGCAATTAACTTACTTTAAATGTCAATACCGGTAAATCAGAATGGTTTACAACATCTTCACCAATACTGCCAGAGAAGAAGTGTGCTAGACCTTGACGCCCTTGTGTTGGCAATGCAATGATGTCTGCATTACTTACTTGGCTGTAGCCGAAGATTCCAGCTTCTACAGAATATTCGTTGTATTGAACCACTTTGTTTAAACTTTCTAACTGGTTTGATTCGCCAGCACTTTTCATAAAGCTTAAAATTCTCTTTTCAATTTCGCGGGTGCTTCTAAAATCACCTGCAAGATTTACATAGAGCATTTGCATGTTAATCCCCATAGCATCAAACAATTTCTGCGCGCGCTTGTATGGACCAACAGAATTTTCTAAAAAGTCGCAAGCAAATATGCCTAATTGTGGATTGAAATTTTCTGCACGATGTTTAATAATTAACACAGGTATTTCAGAAGTACGCACCACTTTTTCAGTATTACTTCCAACGAAAACCTCTTTTAAACCAGAACTCCCGTGTGAACCCATGACGATTAAATCTGCTCCAAAATCACGTGCAACATCGTTTAGTTCACTAAAAATTTTAAAATTATGAACAGCATCTGTAACCTTAATTCCTTCTAAATAATCTTTATCTAGAAATTCTGCAAAACGTTTTTCAGCCAATCTCATGTAAAACATTGCTTCCATGGCCTCTTTGCTTTCCTCGCGTGTTATAAATCCATCGTTAAGACCCATCATGTGTACTGCAATTATTTCGGCATTTTGCTTTTTTGCTATGCCTGCAGCAACCTCAAGGGCATATTCTGAATGTTGGGAAAAGTCTACTGGTACTAATATTTTTTTCATATTGGTTGGTTTTAGTGTGTTGTGAATTTAGCTTTACGCTTTTTAAGTTGTTTTTCTAAATCTGAAATAGTTTCTTTTGCAGCCGCTTCAAAAGTTACTTCTTTTGAAGTTGCGAAAATTTTTGGGCCTGGAAGGCTCAATTCCATTTCGCTTATATTGCCTTTGCCATACACGTTGTTTTCTAGTTTAAAACTTACGTCGGCTCTAATTAACCATTCGTATTTTTCGGCAAGTTTTTGAAGTCTCTTTTCTACGTATTCGTTCATAGCCTCACTGGTAGGCATTTTCACGTATTGGATGTTTATAGTCATGATAACTCTGAATTTAATTATACTTTTCAAATATATTCAGAATTTGTGGGTTTTAAAATGATTAAAGTCATATTGTAAGTGGATATCAAAATTTCCTAATAAAAATTCCCGCTTACAATTTTATGTAACGGGAATTTCATAAATAATTATTTTAAGAAAAGCTTCTATGCATAACAGCTCTCCCCTTCATCTTTTACACCAAGTTTTTTTAAGATTTTTTCCATCAAGCACCATTTTGTAAAGGATGATTGTAGCAAGTTAATACCCACAAAGCCTGTGAACCATAACCAATTAATATTCACATAAACAGCCAAAATAAGGCTGATTATAATAAAAGTTCCAGCAATTGCTCTAATATATCTATTCATCATCTCTTGAAATTTAAAAGTTAAATACTCCGTTCTATTGGCACCACCACCGCATGAATCGGGTTGTTAGTCTCCAAAGTTTCATTGAATTGCGTCACTAAGTTAAAAAACAAATCAATCTTTTCATCCTCTGTAAAAGAAAAAAACATAGTGCTGTCTGCTCCTCCTTTTTCAGATGGAAACCAACTAGAGTTCATCATAAAAGAAGACGCATTTTTATAGCCTTCTATATCAGAGCCACTATAACTCTCTATAGTTGCTTTTTTGAAAAGTTGAAGCACGTCTTTCTGAAATTCGTCTACAACGGTTACAATTAGTAGTTTCATAGCCTTGTTCTTTATTGATTATTGTTATTTTTTATTCTCAGTCGAACTCATTTTTCTAACTTTTCACTTCTCCCGAGTCACTTTTCTATTCTTTTTCCTCATCAAGTACCTCAACCGGTTCTTTCTCTTTTTCTTCGAAATTCTTCCGCTCAATCATATAATAAACCAGTGGCACTACAAGTAGTGTTAGTACTGTGGAAACAATGGTTCCACCCATAAGTGATATAGCTAGTCCTTGAAAAATTGGATCAAATAGTATTACGAAAGCACCAATTACAACTGTTCCTGCCGTCAATAGAATTGGAGTTGTTCGCACTGCTCCAGCTTCAATTACAGCTTGTTTTAATGGAACTCCTTCGGCTGTACGTAGATTTATAAAATCAATCAGTAGCACTGAGTTACGCACCATAATTCCGGCTAAAGCAATCATTCCAATAAACGAAGTTGCCGTAAAGAATGCACCCATTATCCAGTGACCGAGAACAATTCCTATTAACGACAGTGGTATTGCAACCATCATTACTATTGGTGCTTTAAAGTTTTGGAACCAGCCAACAATTAGAATATAAATAATGATGATTACACCCAAGAAGGCAATTCCCAAATCGCGGAATACTTCCAACGTAATTTGCCATTCGCCATCCCATTTCACTGTAAAATCGTCTTCGTGTTCTGGCTGTTGTAAATACAATTCATTCATTTTATAGCCAGCTGGCAATTTTATTTCATTAAGCTTATCTGTCATTCCCAAAATAGCATACACAGGGCTTTCAAGATCTCCCGCCATATCTGCCAAGACATAAACCACTCTTTTTTGGTTTTTGCGGAAAATACTTTTTGCGTGGGTGCTTTCTTCAATATTTACCAAATCGCCCACAGCAACCATATTGCCTTGTTTGGAAGCAATCTTTAACTGAGAAATATCCTGAATTGTAGATTTTTCCTTTTCATCCATCGTAAGTAAAATTCCAACTTGATTGGTAGCAGTTTCATCGTAAAGATTAGTTATGGGTCTGTCTGAAAGCGCCATATTCATTGTATAAACAATCTGTTCTGGCGCAACGCCGTAACGCATTGCTTTTTCTTTGTCTATTACAAATTCATATTCCTTTTGGTCGGCTTCAACCATCCAGTCTACATCTACAACATCTTGAGTTTCGTTCAAAATGTTTTCAACTTGTTTTGCAACTGCAATTTGTTGGTCATAATCTGGACCATATATTTCAGCTACAATGGTTGAAAGAACTGGTGGCCCTGGTGGAACTTCAACTATTTTCACATTTGCACCAAACTTCTTTCCAATTTCCTGAATACGCGGACGGATTAGTTTTGCGATATCGTGACTTTGAAGTTTCCTATCGTCTTTACTCACTAAGTTTACCTGAATATCTGCCATATTACTACCACCACGAAGGTCGTAATGACGCACCAAACCGTTAAAAGTTATAGGCGCCGAAGTACCCACATAGTTTTGATAATTCACAACCAAAGGCTGTGTTGAAAGGTATTGTCCAATTTCACGAGCAACTACTGCGGTGCGCTCTAACGTTGTTCCTTCAGGCATATCAATCACTACTTGCATTTCGTTTTTATTGTCGAAAGGAAGCATTTTCACAGCTACAGATTTTGTAAAGAACATCATTACAGAACCTAAAAGCATAACTACGGTAATTCCTAAAAATATAATTCGTGTCTTCTTATTTTCAATTAAAGGAGTTTCAAATTTTGAATAAATTCTATAAATAAAAGTTTCCTCCAAAGGTTTTTCTGGCTTCGGTGCTTTCCCCTTTTTCTCTTTTTCACGAAGAAATATATACCCCAAATACGGTGTAATTGTTAGGGCAACAAACAATGATAGTATCATCGCAATAGAAGCTCCAATTGGCATAGGTGACATATAAGGCCCCATCAATCCAGAAACAAATGCCATTGGCAATACTGAAGCAATTACTGTGAAAGTTGCTAAAATTGTTGGATTTCCTACTTCATTAATTGCATAAATAGCGGCTTGCTTAAACGGCAAGCGTTTCATTTTGAAATGCCGGTGCATATTCTCCGCTATGATTATAGAGTCATCGACGACAATTCCTGTAACGAAAACTAATGCGAAAAGTGTAATTCTATTCAGTGTATAATCGAGTAAATAGTAACTTAAAAGCGTCAGTGCAAACGTAATTGGTACCGAAAGAAATACTACCAAACCACCGCGCCAACCCATTGCGAGCATTACAACTAAGGTAACGGCAAAGATGGCACCGATAAGATGCATTAATAATTCCGACACCTTGTGAGAAGCGGTTTCCCCATAGTTACGTGTTATTTCCACGTGAACATCATCGGGAATAAGATTGCTTCGTAAATAATCTACTTTAGCAATAATTACATCTGCAATTTTCATTGCATCGGCTCCTTTTCTTTTTGCTACGGAAATAGTTACCGCTGGATATTCAGAAGGGTACGTTGAAATATTATCACTAGCGCCTCCAAAACCAAAAGAAACGTATTTACTCGGAATCTCAGGACCATCAAAAATAGCTGCAACCTGCTTCAAGTAAATTGGTTGATTTTGCTGTACGCCCACAACCAAGTTTTCAACATCTGTAACCGATTTTAGAAAATCTCCAGTTTTTACCAAGAACTCAGTATCATTTTTATCAAAACTGCCCGAACTCATTTGCTGGTTATTGGCCTTTATCATTTCGGCAACGCCTAAAAAGTCCAAGCCGCTTGCAGCAAGTTTATTTTCATCTAAAACTACACGCAATTGTCTATTTCGACCTCCAATTTTTTGGGTAGTAGAAACTTCATTCACCTTTTCAATTTCCTGTGTAAGTTCGTCTGAAATTTGTTTCAGTTGAAAATCGTCATAAGTTTCGCTCCAAAGCGTAATTCCCAACATGGGCACATCATCAATAGCACGTGGTTTTACAAGCGGCATGGTAACCCCCGGAGGCATTTGGTCCATGTGCTTGTTCATTTCATTATAAAGTTTTACGAAGGAACGCTCAATATCTTCACCCACATAAAACTGAACGCTAACCATTGCTCCTTCATTAAATGAAGTTGAATACACATATTCCACCCCAGGAATATTTGAAGCTAGTTTCTCTAAAGGTTTTACAACCCTAGATTCCACTTCAGTTGGAGATGCCCCTGGGTAACCCACAAAAATGTCGGCCATTGCCACATCAATTTGCGGTTCTTCCTCTCGCGGTATTAAAAACGAGCTCCACACGCCTACGACCATAAACACGATCATCAACAGCACTGTAAGCTTCGAACCTATAAATAACTTGGCAATCTTGCCTGCTAATCCGTCCTTCATGTTTATTGTTTAATAGTTAGTTTGGCACCGTTGAAAAGTTTTCCTTCGGAAGATATAATATAATTTTCATCTGCAGCTAAGCCTGAAAGCACTTCCACGTTATCGCCATAAGTTCTTCCCAATCGCAACCAGCGTAGTAATGCTGTGTTACTTTCACTCACTGTATAGATTCCTGTTAATTGCCCTCGTTTTACCAAAGCCTCTTGTGGCACCAAAACTGTTGTAGTTGTAGTTTCGGCTTTCTTTTCAATAGGAAACTGTACAGTAGCGTACATCCCTGAAAGAATGCTTGCATCGGTTTTATCTAAAACTACTTTTACCAAATATTGTCCGCCTGTATTTTTAGCGGAAGTGCTTACCTCGGTAACTGTTCCCGGAAGTATTTTATCTGAAGATTTTACAATCACTTGTACTTCGGTACCCGATTTTATTTTTGAAATTTCACTTTCAGGAACTGAAGCAGTAACTTCAAAATTTCCTGGGCCTTCTACTGAAATCAATGGCATTCCTGGGTTTGCCATATCGCCAGCTTCAATGTTTTTGCTGGTAACAACCCCGTTAAAAGGAGCGCGAAGATTTACGTATGCAAACTGAGATTGCACTTCATTTTTCATTTGCTTTGCTCCTTCCAATCTTGCTTTCGCCATTTCATAACGGGCACGCTGATCGTCAAGTTCTTTCTGACTTGCACTGTTTTCAGCAAACAAGTTTTGGAAACGTTGGTAATCTTTTTCAGCATTGTTAAATGCTGCTTGTGCTTCTGTAATTCCAGCGCTTGTTTGCGCACTTTTTGCAGAAAGATCAGAGTTATTAATGCTAACCAACAACTGTCCTTTTGTAACTTTATCACCTACATTTACGTGAACTTTGTCTACAAAGCCCATCATTCTTGTGCTTAGCGTGGCGCTGTTTGCAGCTTCTATTTTTCCACTGGTGGTTAAAAATGGCGTGTTGTTTTCTGCAGCTACTGAACTTACTGTTACTACTACAGCAGGAGTAGTAACAATTTTCTTTTCTTCGGAAGAATTGCCGCAGCTGGTAAAGCTTAGAACTGCTGTGAAAAACAAACTTGTATATAGTAATTTCATATTGATTTTTTTTTAAATCTTGTTTGGTTTTGATTTTTGGTTTTGTTATTATCCCTAGCCCCTAAAGGGGGAAATGTTATTTGGGTAAAATTTTATATTGATATTTTTTTCAACTTCAACTTCAACTTCAACTTCATCTTCAATTTCATCAGTTTTTGGTTAAGAATTGTAAATATGCCAAAGCGTAATTATGCTGAAAAACAGTGTTGAAATATTCCAACTGTTTCTGAGAAAACTGTGTTTCCGCGCTCAATAAATCGGTTGTTCTTTCCAAACCTTCTTTAAAACGATTTGTACGAATTCGAAGCGCTTCTTTTGATTGTTCAAGCGCCAACTCGGTTAAGTTTAAATTATTTTTTGCATCTTGAAACATACGTTTCGCTTTGTTTAGCTCTAGTTGGCTTTCGGCCTTGTATTGATCCAATTCAAGATTTGCTTGGTTAAATTCTGCTTTGCTTTTTTGGGTTTTTCCGAAGCGTTTGGAGCCTTCAAAGAGATTCCACGTTAAAGCTGCACCGTATAAATAGCCATTGGCATCTGCCTGAAAAATCTGATCGTCATACAATTCATAGCTTCCAAAAGCATTTAGCCTTGGCAAAAACGTCATTTTATCTGCTTTGTAATTTTGTTTATAGGCTTCAGCTGCAAACTCCATTGCTTGAATATCTGCTCTTGAATTGGAAAGTTTTTCAGCAGTATTAAATTCCGAAGAAACCATCAAAGAGTCAGTTGGTTTTAAAACCCCAGCAACTTCTTCATTCATTAGTAATGCAAGATATTCCGAAGCGTTTATTACATTACTTTTTGCGTATTGTAATTGGTTTTCAACTTCGGTAACGCGCACTTGTACTGCCAAAACATCACTCTGTTGCAAATAACCTTGTTTAAAACTATTGTTTGCCAAACGCAAGTTTTCGTTGGCGGCATTAAAAGCTTTATCTAAAACATCAACACTTTTATACGCCAATTGCAGTTGCATATATGCTTTTTCTGTTTCCAAAGAAAGATAATCTCCTGTCCGCACCAATTGCATTTGTGTTGCATTGTATTTCGCTTTTGCTGCCTTTCTTTGGAATATACCGTCCACATTTATAAGGGGTTGTTGCACCTCAAATTTTGTTGCGAATATTTGAACCTGTGAAGGATTATTCAACTTATTTGGATCAAAATCTGCTTGTGTAATTATTTCCTGATTCAGTTTAAAACCAAAAGCCATCAACGGGTTGGTAGTTGCCATTCCGGTATGCGAAGCTGATATGTTTGGCAAGAAAACCGCATTTGTTTGGTTGTAATCGCCTTTTGCAGCCAGCACTTGTTGCTCGCCTATTTTTAGTTTATTGTTTTGTTGAATTACCTTTTCCAGCACTTCTGCTTTGGAAATAGGCACGGTTTGTTGCGCAAAAGTTATAGCTGGCAATAACCCAAATAGCGTAATTATAATTTTAATCTTCATTGCTACATTTAATTTGAAGCAAAAATACATTAGAAATTAGACTGTGTAAGTAACTAATGTTACCAATGCAGGAAATATTAAAATCATAATTTTGTGCTAGAAAGATTTAACATCGCTTACTTCGACAGGCTCAGCACAGGGAGCTGAAAGACTTAAGATGTAAGACCTTATTTGTAATTGCTTTATGTTAGTTAGTAGAATTATAAAAAGAAAAATAGTGTGATTTTCGAGCTTGTTTTAAATAGCAGAAAGTTTATAAATTGCCTTATTATAAGGGGTAAAGCAACTAGTACAATATAAAAAGGTTCACAAAACAGCACAAAAAAGTCCGTGGTTACAAGCAACACGGACTTTTTTGTGCTGTTTTGTTAGCAAAATCAAATTGTACATTAATTCCATTTAAGTGCCATTGAATTTTATTGACAGCTATCTACCATAGGCTACGCAATAAAAGCCAATAAGCACCATAAACCCTACAAACACAAGCACTATAACACAAATGTAAGCTTTGACATGCTATGGTGCTCACCATTTTATTATCGTTAAAAAATAGCTAAAAATGTTAGGTGTGACAGTAGGTGTGACAGAAAACCAAAATAAAGAGCCTTAAAACATAGCCTAAGTATTAAAAAACCAGTTGTTTTAGATTGTTTTTAGCACTTATAAGAGGGGGTAAACGACATAAAAAAAGCACATAAAAACGATTGCTTTTGTTGATTATCAATTAGTTATATAATTATACAGGTAAAATTATACGTGCAAACTCTGTACAAATTGCTAACTACTGGTCAGGTTCAGCAACCCTTTGGTAACCAAAAGGATGTTCCAGTTCTTTTTTTAGTTGCGCCACTTCTTTCTCTAATGTTTCAATTTTACTTTTTTGAAGTTCTATTATATAGCGATCCCGTTCGTCAACTTTAGTAGTTTTTTCATTTTTCTTCATTTCTCCATTACCTGTTAAAAGCCATTCCAAACTAATATTTGGATATATAGTATAAATTTCTGCTATTGCATCTGAATTTAAACTTCCTTTTTTAGCCTTTCCTTTAAAACTACCATACGTCATACCAATACTTTCAAGAAATTTTTCAATGCTAACACCTTGATTTTTAGCACAAAACAATATTCTTTCTTTTATGTTAGTATATTTTTCTTCCATAATTTTGATTATTAGTATAATTTTACACTTTATTGTTGCTTAACAATAAAACAAAGATATGAAAAGTACCACAGTAAAAGAGCGAGCGGTTTTAAGAAAAACACTCATTTGGGGAGACATAACCCGTGTAGCCCGCCTTGCAGAGGTAAATAGAGAAACCGTAAACCGTTGGTTTAACGGCGAAAACAATAATCAGGTAGTTGCCGCTATGGTAGTTGCCGTAATAGAAACCCGAAATAAATCAATTAAATCTAAAATAGCTCAATTATGAAAAACTACGAAGTATTGAAACGAAACTTAGAGCGGCTTCCAAAAATGACAAATGCCGCCCTAAATGAACTTGAGAAAGAAAACCCCAATACATTGACCCTATCCAATATCACAGAGGAAGGCATCGTGGATCTAGTTGCCGATGGCCTTAGTGTCGATAGGAGTAGTAAACCTAACTTTTACGACAACCTTCCCAAGGAATATGGGAAAAGACATAAGACATTGAACAGCTTCACGGAAAATAATAAGGCTCCTATTAAAAACTTCACCCTTTCGTGCTGATTTATTTTCTTTAAAACTCACATCATGACTTTGCCAAGCCTTGCACTGCGATTTAACAACACTAGACATTTGAAGGCATTCATCGTGCGAATCGCCATTAATAATTACATCAATTAAGGTTTTATACCGACCATTATACATATCACTTCACTTTTAAGATTAGACACCCTAAAAGCAGTGAAAATTCCCGCCACGGCATAGCGTGGTTTCGACACCACGGCGGGAGCAACTAAAAATAAACTATGATTTCATCAGGATCTATATACGAACACTACTCAGGCAATACGCTTTGTGTAAATCAAGATGTATTTCCAGTTATAAATATTAACGCCTCAACCGTTCGTCAATGGGTGGTTAGAAACAATGTTATAAAATTAAGAAATAGAGGCAATGGAAGATCTGGACTAATTAAGTGGGAAAGTATTGAGCCAAAGCTAAGAGATAAAATCAAAAAAACTTTCGGCGACCCATACCAAAAAGAAAACGTGGACTCCTTCCTAAATCGCTTAGAAAACGATGACGAAGCCGCCATATTTTTCGCAAAAGCTGGACTTTCCCCATCCAAAGAATACCAGCACTATACTCACTCCATTTAGGTTTTCGGGAATCCAAGATTTCACCACCTAAATTAACCGATTAATAATCAATTATTTAGCGTTATTTTTCTTGGTGTTGTCAATACTATTTTGTATATTTATAGTACTA
>Ga0256845_1003214_pt1 | contig 11236 bp, 13 predicted proteins | sample RiftiametaG_FD_189101 | JGI IMG/M metagenome (GOLD analysis project Ga0256845, IMG submission 189101) | Tube worm associated microbial communities from hydrothermal vent at the East Pacific Rise, Pacific Ocean - Riftia | ecosystem: Host-associated > Annelida > Integument > Unclassified ... | reverse complement strand
TCATAAAACTGATATCAACAAGGTTCGGGCTGAGGTTGGCATGGTGTTTCAATCATTTAATCTCTTCCCCCATAAAAGTGTTAAAGAAAATGTTAATCTTGCCCAGAAAGTTGTAAGAAAAAAAAACCAGGAAGAGTATAATAAAAAAACAATGGAACTGCTTGAAAAAGTTGGTATTTCTGAGAAAGCCAATGTGTTCCCGGCACAGCTTTCAGGTGGTCAGCAGCAGCGTGTGGCAATTGCAAGAGCCCTTGCCATGCATCCTAAGATTATGCTTTTTGACGAACCCACATCAGCTCTTGATCCTGAAATGATCGGTGAAGTTCTCGATGTTATGAAATCATTGGCAAAAGAGGGTATGACCATGGTTGTTGTTACCCATGAAATGGGATTTGCAAGGGAGGTCGCCAACAGAGTGATTTTTATGGATGAAGGAGCAATTGTAGAGGTTGGAACACCTGAACATTTTTTCAAAAACCCAACCCATGATCGTACTAAATTGTTTTTAAGTCAGATTCTTTAAATTTTTAATCAAAATTAAAATAGTGCAATATTGTTCATACTCAACAGTATTGCACTATTTTTTTTTAGGCTTTTTGTGGTTTATAGGAGCACAAAGGCTCTTCGGTAAGATATGAGCCAGTGGCTTCATAGGCTCTTGCTCTGCATCCTCCGCATACCTTTGTATATTCGCAGATTCCGCATTTTCCTGTGAGGTTTGAGAAATTTCTTAACTCTTTAAAAGTTTTTGAATCCTTCCAGATTTCATCAAAGGGTTGTTTTGTTACATTCCCGCAATCAACATCAAGGAAACCGCATGTTTGTACTCTGCCCACATGGGATACAAAACAGAAACCTGTACCTGCAAGGCACCCTCTGGTTACAGCATCAAGACCATGGGTTTCAAAGGTGACTTTTCTGCCATCTTTTTTTGCACGTTGTCGTAAGATTCTATAATAGTGTGGAGCACACGTTGCTTTTAGCTGCAAATTTGTTTTGTCCCGTTGATCATAGAACCAGTTCAGGGTCTCTTCATATTGTTCAGCATCAATTCCAGAGTCGATAATATATTTTCCCCTTCCTGTGGGTACAAGAAGGAATATATGATGGGCAACTGCACCAAGCTCTTCTGCAAGCTCTAGTATCTTTGGGATTTCATCAAGATTGGTTTTTGTAATTGTGGTGTTGATTTGAAATTCGAGATTTGCCTCTCTGGCAAATTTTATGCCCCGCAATGAATCTTTAAAAGCATTTTTCAAACCTCGAAAATCATCATGGGTTTTTGCCGTTGATCCATCCAGGCTTATACTGATACGTTTTATGCCTGCCTCTTTCATTTTTTTAACATTTTCTCTGGTGATAAGAGTACCATTGGGTGCCATAACCATTCTTAAACCAATTTTTGTTCCATAGGCAGCAATGTCAAATATATCATTTCTCAGCAGGGGTTCACCACCTGTAAGGATTATAATTGGCTGTCCTGTTTTCCTGATTTCATCTAAAAGTTTAAAGCTTGATTTGGTATCAAGTTCATTATCATAGGGGTGATCTTCTGCAACAGCTCGACAATGTTTACACGAAAGATTACACCTTCTGGTTACTTCCCAGGCAACAAGACGAAGGGTGTTTGGCTTATTTGCGTGGGCAGAGGAAGGAGAGTTGGGATGATTCATTAAAATATAAGCTCCAATATTAAAAATTATTTAATTATTTAATTGTCTGGCAACTTCAATGGCAGAGTAGGTTAAAATCAGATCGGCACCAGCTCTTTTGATGGAGAGAAGAACTTCCATTATAATTTCATTGGCATCCACCCAGCCCATCATCTCGCCAGCCTTCATTATTGAGTATTCTCCACTGACATTATAGGCAGCAATGGGCAGATCAATCTCCTCTTTAAGCCGGTAAATAATATCAAGATAGGAGAGAGCAGGTTTCACCATAATAATATCAGCACCTTCTTCAATGTCCATGGTAGCTTCTCTGATAGCTTCCAGGGAGTTTGCAGGGTCCATCTGGTATGTTTTTCTGTCACCAAACTGAGGTGCTGATTCTGCTGCCTGCCTGAAAGGTCCATAAAAGGCAGAAGAGTACTTGACAGCATAGGACATTATTGGAATATTTGAAAAACCTTGTTCATCAAGGGTTTGTCTTATCTGTCCTACTCTGCCATCCATCATGTCAGACGGTGCCACCATATCTGCACCAGCTTGTGTATGGGAAAGGGCAGTCCGTGCAAGAAGATCCAGGGAAGCATCGTTATTAACAATACCTTTATCAATAATGCCACAATGGCCATGATCCATGTATCCACAAAGGCATACATCGGTAATTACAGTTATCTCAGGAATTTTATTTTTGATTGCTTTTATAGCCTTTTGAACAATTCCATCGGCAGCATAAGCTCTTGTGGCAAGGGGGTCTTTTTTATCAGGTATACCAAAAAGAATGATGGCAAGAATTCCTGCATCATGGGCATGTTTTACAAGTTTGACAATATTATCACAGGAGAGCTGAAAATGCCCTGGCATTGATTCAATGGGCTTTTTAATTGATTTACCTTCAACGGCAAACAGGGGAAGTATAAGGTCATCAGAGCTAAGCTTTGTCTCCTGAATCATTTTTCGCAAATTTTTTGTCGCTCTTAATCTTCTAGCCCTGTAATCAGGAAAAAGCATTATTTAACTCTCCTTTTTAATCTCTTTATCAGTAAGATAACACGCAGGATCAGAATCCCAGTCATCACCTGCAACAGATTGTCCCCTTGCTCGAAAATTTCCTGCACATATATCAAGCCATTTGCATTTCGAACATCTGCCCTTGATATGTATCTTTTTCTCTTTCATCTTCATTAAAAACTCATTGGAAGTATCAGTCCAGATTTCAGAAAACGGTCTTGTTTTGATGTTGCCAAGGGATTTTTCTCTCCAGAATTGATCAGGATGGACTTCACCATCCCAGCTTATACAACCTATACCCCGACCGGAATTATTACCTTCATTCATCTCGAGAAGTTCCAGTACTTCAGCAGCCCTTTCTGGATCTTCTTCTAAGAGTTTGAGGTATATATATGGACCATCTGCATGGTTGTCTACCGTTAGAATTTCCTTTGACAAACCTTTGTCATGAAGCTCTTTAGTTTTTGAAAGAATAAGGTCTAAAGTTTCTCTGGTCTCTTTATGGGAAAGATCTTCTTTGGCAATGTCAGATCCTCTGCCTGAATAAACAAGATGGTAAAAACAGGCACGGGGGATATCCATCTGCTCCAGTAAATCAAATATTCCAGGTATATCAGCAACATTTCTTTTGTTTATGGTAAAACGCAGTCCAACCTTTATACCCGCAGCCTTGCAGTTTTTTACGGCATCCATTGCTTTTTTATAAGCGTTATTAACACCTCTGAATTTATTATGTGTCTCTTCAAGTCCATCAATGCTGATTCCAACGTAGGAGAGTCCAATTTTTTTTAATATTTCAGCTTTCTCCTTTGTAATCAATGTACCATTTGTTGAAATCACAGCTCTCATGCCTTTTTTTACGGCATATTCAGCATATTCCACAAGATTAGGATGAATCAAAGGCTCTCCTCCGGAAAACAGCAGAACCGGTACACCAAATGCAGCAAGATCATCTATCATTGCCAATGATTGTCCATGGGTCAGCTCATTGTCATAATCTTTATCTTCAGATTGTGCATAACAGTGGACACATTTTAAATTGCATCTCCTTGTCATGTTCCATACCACAACCGGTTTTTTGTCCTTTGAAAATTGTAACAGATGTGATGGAAGTTGATTTGAAAGTCGGGAGTATCTCAATGTATCTGACGGTTCAACTGTTGCACAATATAGTTTTGAAATTCCAATCATAATTTTTTAGGTATCTCTTTTTTTATAAGGTTATTAAGAAATGACTCATGATCATTTAAGGATTTTTCAGTTAGAAAAAATCTTCTTTTCCCGGTTTTTTCTCTTATAAGATTTAATCCATCATAAAATTTTTCATAAATCTGGGCAATAATTTCCTCACTGTCAGCATCATGGTTTATAAATTGCTCAATTATAAAGTCAACAGCATCTTCTTCAAAAATGATATTCAAATCAAAACTGTTAAACATATCAACTTCAATCTGTTTTACCTGCTCATGAAAGGATTTCACCTTGTCAACAGCATTACCGATTTCCGTGACAGTACTGCAAAAATATTTTGCTACAAGTTCTGAGCGGTACTTGGAAAGTGTCAAACCATGCTTTAATGATAAGTTTTTCCAGTTATCTATTATATATTCGGTTATAAATCTTTCATAGGACTTTTGTGTATCTGTAAATGTTTTATTAAGTTTTGCCTTTGGGGCTTGTGAAAGAACTTCTTTTAATGATTTTTCAGGATTGTTTAAAACTTTCTCAGTGATGGCAAGTTGGTGTATGTTGGTTGAAGGCAACTTCTCTTCAAATTCCAATAAAGCTTCTTCCACAACACTGACAAGTCCTCGGGCACCTGTATTTTCAAGATGAGCTCTTTGGGCTAGAGTTTTTAGAGCAGTATTAGTAAAGGCAAGCTTGATACCATAGGATGCAAAGTCCATTCTTTTTCCCAAAATAACAGGGTTGTTAGGCATTTTTAAAATAGAGAAAAGATCATCTTCTGAAAGTGCATCCAGAATACAGCGTATGGGCAGTCTGCCAATGAATTCAGATTCAAAGCCAAATTTAACAAGATCTTCTGCTTTTACCTGTTTAAAGATTTCGTTGTCCTTTTTGTCTTTAATAAGATCAGCACCAAACCCAATGGGATTTTTTGATATTCTCTCTTTAATCACATCCGTAAGCTCGGAAAATGCACCACTGACAATAAAGAGAATATTTGCAGTATTAACTCTTTTTTTATCGCGTTTGCCTGTTCTCTGGAATCTTTCAAGCTCCTGCATCATGGATACCGGATCATGGGGGACTTTAAGATCTACATCTGTCTCCTCCATTGGTTTTAAAAGTGCTCTTTGAACACCTGAGCGGGAAATCTGTGAGCCAATGACATTACTGCTGGAAGCAATTTTATCTATCTCATCAATGTAAATGATCCCGCATTGGGCAAGTTCAATATCATTGTCTGCTTCTTTTACAAGATCCCTGACAAGGTCTTCAACATCTCCGCCAACATATCCAGTTTCAGAAAATTTAGTTGCATCGGCTTTTACAAAGGGCACACCAAGTTTTTTTGCAATCAGTTTAATAATATAGGTTTTTCCAATACCAGTGGGACCAAGCATAAGTATGTTGGATTTTATATTTCCGGTAATTTGCGTGGAAAATTCCTTATTTTCTTCAGAGTATTTGATTCTGTTAAAATGAGTGCATATTTTTGTTGATAGTACTGATTTAGCTTTGTCTTGTTTTACAATATATTGATCAAGATATGATATAAGTTCCATGGGTTTAATATCAAAATCAATAAGTTTTTTTCTGTTTTTGCTTTCAGCAGTATCAAAGCTTCCATCTTTGTTTTTTTCAGGTGACAGGGGAGGGGAGACTATTTTCACACTGCCTCCGAATTTTTTATTTAAAAATTCGCCCAACTCTTTTTCGATTTTTTTTGGGTCTGGCACACTATTTTCATTAATTTCTTTCATGATTCACAATATAAGTCTGTTTTATTAGATTTCAAGATTCATAAGAGGTATTTTTGTTTTTTGCTTTAAACAGCATACATTTTTTACCAGATGTCTTAAGCACAATGGAAGATGGTAAGTGTTTGCCTTTAAAATTCATGGCACGACATCCATATGGATGTTTAGTTTCCCATGTTACAAAAAAGTGCTCACAAGAATGGCACTGGATATTTCTGTTTTTGCTCATATTAATAAATTAATATTAATTTAATAATAATGCAACTTTCTTAAAACTAAAAAGTTCACTTTGGGTTTAAAAGTAGGTTTATGCTGATAAAAGCAATATCAGATAAGTTACTATTACAGATCCAAGAACAGGAATGATGATCCCCCCTCTGAATACTCCAATTATGGCTGCAAACCCCATTCCGCAAATAACTGCCAGGGGTTCATCGGGAATCACGCTGAATACACCTGGAATTATCAATGCTCCAATGGCTGCCACAGGAATACATTTTAAAAAAGCATCAGCTCTTTTTGAAAGTTTATTACTGCCAATTAAAAAGAAAGGTGCAAGTCTGGGGCCATAGGTAACCAGTGCCATGCCAAGTATTAAAAAAATAGTTTTATCCATTTTTTTTTAGCCTTGCTCTTTAACAATAAAAAAAGAGCCTGCAAATGCAATAACTAATATGCAGACAATGATATTCCAGCCATTGGAAAGAAGGTCAAGTTGAATCAAAATAGTGTTTAAAAGACCCGATGCAATGGCAAGACATAATGCTTTTCCAGAAGCCTTAAGTTCAGGTATTAAAATAGCAAGCAGTAGTGAATAGAGTGCAATCCCCATACTTTTTGTTAAAACTTCAGGCAAAAACTTACCTAAAATATATCCAGCCAGGGTTCCGCTGACCCAGCCTGAATAGGCAGACAATTGCAGGGCAAAAACAAAGGTAAAAGTAAGCTCTCTTTTTGACAAAGATAAAACACTGAAAGTCTCATCAGTAACTCCAAATGCTACAAGAAAAATATATCTTTTAGCTATTTTCCCCATGCGTGTTGATAGATAGGAACTCATTAAAAAATGTCTGAAATTAACCAGCAGAGTGGTCAATATAATACCACCTGGTCCCATGCCAGTCATTAAAAGATTTAATGCAATAAACTGACTTGCGCCGGCAAAAACAACAGCTGAAAATAAAAAGCTTTCTAAAAGAGTGATACCACAGCTTTTTGATAGGATTCCAAAGGCAATGGCAGGTGGTACATACCCTATGAAAATAGGTAATCCTGCTTTGAATGCCTCCTTTAAATCGCTGTTTTTCATAGTCTTTTCTTTCCAGATCAGAAAATTTATCAAGATTTTCAGTCGGTTTTCCTGGTGACTATTGTAGTAGCTGCTGAAAATGTAGTAGCTGCTGAAAATTATCAAAAAAAAAGCCGTATGCAAATAAGATTGCCCACGGCTTTTTATATATGTGTCTGGTGCCGAAGGGGAGATTTGAACTCCCACGGGTTGCCCCACACGCCCCTCAAGCGTGCGTGTCTACCAGTTCCACCACTTCGGCAATATTTTATTTGGTAGTTTTGTTGCTGCCTGCTTCTTTTTCAGCACCTATATTTTGATTAACCATCACAGAAGTAGAGTTTTTATGTACTGACAAATATGCAAGAGTCAATGATGTTACCATAAAAATTATTGCAACAGCAGTGGTTATTTTGGTAAGTATTGTTGCAGGACCAGTTGGACCAAACAATGCCTGGCTACCGCCGCCTCCAAAGGATGCGCCCATGGAAGCACCTTTTCCTCCCTGTAAAAGTACGATAAGTACTAAAATCACACAAACAATGATATGTATTGCTAAAATTATTCCAGTCATAAGTCAGTTTTTAATTTTGAAAACCTATTATTTTTATAAATTTTTCAGGATCAAGACTTGCACCGCCAACCAGTGCACCATCTACATCTTCTATGGCCATAATCTCTTTAACATTTTCAGGCTTTACAGAGCCACCATATAATATCCTGATGTTTAAAGCAAAATCATCTGAAAATAGTTGACCAATTAAAGATCGTAAATATTTATGAACTTCTTCAACCTGATCAACACTTGCAGTTTTGCCTGTTCCAATTGCCCAAATTGGTTCGTAAGCTAAGACCAATGTTTTAAGCTCGTCAGAACCCAAGTCTTTTAACCCATTTTTGACCTGTTTGTCAAGTATTGAGAAAGTATTTTTTTCTTCTCTCTCCTGTTCACTTTCACCAATGCACATCACAGGTATAAGGGAAGCTTTAGTTGCAGACTTGATTTTTTTGCATACTGATTCGTCGGTTTCACCAAAAAACTGCCTTCTTTCAGAATGACCGATTATAACATATTCAGCATTGGTATCTTTGATCATTTCAGCTGAAACTTCACCTGTAAATGCACCCTGGGTTTCAAAGTAGAGGTTTTGAGCACCAACTTTTACATTTGTATTGATAAGTTTTTGTGCTACCAGGGGAACAGAGAGATATGTTGGTGCGATCATTATATCTACTGTCGAGATATTTTTTGAGAGGTCAGCAAGCTTGACTGCTGCATCAACAGCCTCTGACCCTGTTTTAAACATCTTCCAATTACCTGCAATTAAAGGAGTTCTCTTCATAATAAATCCTTACTCTATAAAGATTGACCAACCATTGCTGCAAGATCAATCATCCTTGCAGAGTACCCAGCCTCGTTATCATACCATGAATAAACTTTTACAAGATTACCAATAACATCTGTACAGTCTGCATCAACAATGGATGAAAGAGGGTTACCATTAAAATCTGTTGATACTAAGGGCAGTTCAGAAAAACCCAGGATTCCTGAAAGCTCATTTTCAGAAGCTTTTTTCAAGGCATTATTAATATCTTGTTTAGTTAAACCATCTTTTTTTACAACTGCAACAAGATCAACCAGTGAAACATTGGGAGTAGGTACTCTAACTGAAAGACCATTGAGTTTCCCTTTAAGTTCAGGTAGAACAAGCCCTACAGCTTTTGCAGCACCAGTTGTGGTAGGTATCATGGAAAGTGCTGCAGCTCTGGCACGTCTTAAATCTTTATGGGGAAAATCAAGTATTCTCTGATCACCAGTATAGGCATGTACAGTAGTTATCATGCCACTTAAAAAATCAAAATTGTCATGGAGAACCTTTGCAACAGGTGCAAGGCAGTTGGTGGTACACGATGCATTGGAAATGATATTATGGGTGCCTGGATTGTAATCTTTATGGTTTACACCTAAAACAATTGTAATATCAGGATCATTTGCAGGAGCTGAAATAATCACTTTTTTTGCTCCGGCTTTAATATGTTTTGATGCACTCTCTTTATCCCGGAAGATGCCTGTACATTCTGCAACAATATCAACACCAGCGTTTTTCCATGGTATATCACCAGGATCTCTTTTTGCTGATACATTGATATCTTTTCCATTGACATTGATACTTCCATCTTTGCTTGAAACAGGCAGATCCAGTATCCCATGCACTGAATCATACTTAAGAAGATGAGCAATCGTTTCAGTATCAGTAAGATCATTAATTGCAACGATTTCAACATCAGGGTTATTAAGAGATGCCCTGAAAACGAGTCTTCCAATTCTTCCAAAGCCATTTATTCCAATTTTAACACTCATTTTTCTCTCCTTGATTATTATTTGGTTCTTCTTATTCTCTTTTTTTTCCATTTAGTATCCCACTTGCCAGGGAGATACTTTTCTTCCCATGTTCAATAAGAGTTGCAATTGTTTTTTCCATGGGTTCTGATTTGTCTCTGATAGTGACTGCTTTTAAAAGTAAGGGCAGGTTTAATCCGGAAATAACTTCAATTACTCCCTCTTCTAAAAAAGAATAGCTTAAGTTTGAAGGTGTTCCTCCAAACATATCAGTAAAAATAATCACACCCCTGTCAGATTTGACTTTGACAATGCCCTGTTTTATTTTTTTTCTTAAAGTTTCAGGGTCTTCATTGGGTGTCACTGCAACTGATAAAATATTATCGATTTTTTTATCTAAAATAAATTCAACTGTTTCAGTAAGTATCTTACCGAAATTGCCATGGGTTACTGTTAATATTCCTGTCATATTGATTTTATGTCCCTGTTTATATCTCTGTGTATTATGCCTGGTTCGAGTTTTTTAGAATTAATATGCTCAAATAGTTCCCTTGCAATCACAACACTTCTGTGTCTTCCACCAGTACACCCAATTGCAATTGTTAAATACGCTTTATTCTCTTTTCTGTAAAGTGGCAAAAGATAGTCAATTAGACTCAAATATTTTTTTAAAAATATTTTTGTATCATCAAAGGATAGGACAAAGTTTTTTACATCCTTTGATTCCCCATCCTGGTTTTTTAGATCCGGTACAAAAAAGGGATTTGGTAGAAATCTCATATCAATGACCAGATCAGCATCATGGGGCATACCGTATTTAAAGCCAAAAGAGATAATATTGATTTTCATCAGGTTTTTGTTTTTAATCCCCTTAAGTACGATGTCAAGGATTGTTGATTTTAGTTTGTGCACATTGAAATTAGTGGTATCAATGACTATGTCTGCATTTTTTTCCATGGAGAGCATCATTTTTTTTTCAGCCTTAATACTCTGGATAAGAGTTGTAAAATGGCTCATGGGGTGATTGCGACGTGTCTGGCTGAAACGGTTAATAAGGGTCTGTTCATCTGCTTTAAGAAATATAGTTTTGGGGAAAAGCCCCTTCTTTTCTAAAAGACTGATGCCTGAAGAGTAATTGGGTAAGAAATTTTTTGCCCGAATATCCATTACAAATACAAATCCCTTGATTTCAGGGTCTTCTTTGACCGGAAGCTCAAAAAGTTTTGGTACAAGCTCCATGGGCATATTATCAACGCAGTAAAAACCCGCATCTTCAAATGCGCAGATGGCTGTACTTTTGCCAGAACCGGAAAGTCCGGTTATGATAAAAATCTTTTGGTTTTTCATCTAAAAATTTTCATCAGCTTCCTGAATAATCTCTAAAACTTCCTGTTCTGACTTGGCATTGCCCAGATCTGTCTTGAACTGCTTGCTTTTAAGAAGTTTTGAGATTTGTGCCAGAACCTTAAGATGCCCTCCTGTTGAGTTTTCCGGAGTTAATAAAAGAAAAAAAATATTAACAGGTTTATCATCTATTGCATCATATTCAATCCCTTTTCCACTTGATCCAAAACCCATAATGATTGAATCAATTGAGTTGAGTCTGCCATGGGGAATTGCAATGCCATCGCCAATGCCGGTGCTGCCTAACTGTTCACGCTCAAGTAGTACTTTTGCGATTTCTGACTTTTCAGCCGAAGTTGTGTCAGCAACAGCCTTGGCAAGTTCATCAATAACTCCCATTTTATCCCGTGATTGAATGTTCGGGATTATTCGTTCGATGGAAAGAAAGTCTAAAATTTTCATGAATAAAATATCCTTAAGTCTATATGGGCTGAATTACGCCCATTTTGCCATTTTTCCGTTTATAAATTACATTTAAACGCTCTGTGCGAGCATTATTGAATACAAAAAAATTATTTTTCTCAGAATTTAAGATAATAGCTGCATCATCAATGTCCATGGGTTTTGTGTCAACTTTTTC
>Ga0256845_1003213_pt1 | contig 11238 bp, 10 predicted proteins | sample RiftiametaG_FD_189101 | JGI IMG/M metagenome (GOLD analysis project Ga0256845, IMG submission 189101) | Tube worm associated microbial communities from hydrothermal vent at the East Pacific Rise, Pacific Ocean - Riftia | ecosystem: Host-associated > Annelida > Integument > Unclassified ... | reverse complement strand
AACAAAACAAGGTCGCGCCGACACCCACGCCGTGGCGAATACCTGTCCGATACAGGAAGCCCTCGATCACTTGCCGGCCGCCGGAGCGCGCTGGTATGTGCAGCGGGGGAGCTTGCTGCAGGACCTGGGGTGCAGCTTGGTATTCTTCTCCAAACGCGAGGAGACTTCGCGGGCGCCCGTGAATGCTACGAGCGAGCCCTCAAAGCGTTCGAGCGAGTCCTCGACCCAGGGGGTGCGTGCTGATGCCCCGCGCGACTTGCCCTGCCGGGCCGCCAGCCTGCGGCATCTCTCGTAGGACGTTACGAGTGCTCCGCAGCCGGTGGTCGTTCGTCGAGGCTGCCCAATGCGAAGGCGATGGCTTGGACGATGGTGTTCTTGGGAGTCCCCTCGAAGTCGTTGGAGTGCCACCGCACGATGCCACCTTGGTCGATGATCACGATGACCGGGAAATAGAGTTCGAAGTGGATCACGTAGTTGAAGAAGCTCTGCCCAGAATGCTCGAGCCCGACATGCAAGGCGGGCGAGCCTGCACTCGAGGCTTGGAGCCCGTTGCGGCCGTTGGTGGGCGCCCAAAAACTCGTGGCGAAAGCCGGACAACGGTAGACCGGAAGCGGCGGCAATGGCTGACCGGCGCCATCGATCTTGCTCATGCTCACGAGTTCTTTGCGGACCGTGGTGTCGTTGGACCCACCACAAACCGCGAAGAGCGTGCTGACATGGGCACGATCGAGATAGGGCTGGGCCAGCTGCAACACCTGATAGATCGTGGTCATCGGCTTGCGAAAATTCCTGTACTGACGTTCGAACATGGGTAAGTCGGGCCACATCACGAGGATGGTCTTGTGTCCATACAAACTACGCCCGGTGACCCAGCCGCCGTCGACCGAGAGCAGTTCGAGCGGCGGCACGGCATGGCTGAACATCAGAGAACGTGCCCAGTTCGGGGCCCGATTGAGAGCCTGGGCAGAAACGGTCCAAAACGGCGGGGTATCCTTCAAGGGCGGCATTTGCTTGCCCGGGCGGGCCCGGATGGTCACCTCGCGAGGTGACGCATCGCCGGGATGTAACACGTCCAAGCGCACGTCGCTGTCGCGGGTGAGGTCGGCCGCCAGCAGGTCCTCGCGTGTGTCTACGGGTTTGCCGTCGACCGCCACGATCACGTCGCCGCGTCGAACCTCGCGACATCCTTGCTCGCACCCGAGGTTGTAGGCGACATAGACGCCGCCGTGTTCGAGCGACTCGTCGGGAGGTACGGCCGATGAACCTCGACAGGCCGATAGAACGGCCAAAGCCGAACACATGAGCCACGATCGTTGCAGGTTTTCGATGCGGAACATCATCGCGGTCAAGAGTACGCCCGCCATTCCCTTGCGGGTCAAGTTCATACTGACGGCTGGTCCCGCTGGCGCCGACTCTCCAACTCGGTTGCTCTTCCGTTTCGCTGCCTCCGATCTGAGCATGGCCGGGCCACAAGAGAGCAATCACGGGAGGGAGGTCATGAAGGCCTCGAGAGCTGCTCAACTCACCGCGACCTACGCCCTCGCCGAGCAGGCTTACGGGCTCGGCAAGGGTGTGTTGGGGTGTGTGATGGACCCGCCGAGCATGCAGGGTCCGTGATCAGCACGGAGACCGCTGCGTGCGGACACTTTGCGAGGTCTATATCCGTCGCGTTCGTGAGAAGGTGCGGGCCCGACAGCACTATTTTCTCTGGCACTCGCTCGTTGCCGCCTACGTGCATCAGGACTTTGACGCGTTCCGGGACCCAAAGATGAAAGACGAGTTGATGCGTGCACGCAAGGTGCTGCTCGAGCATCCCGACCGGAAGCTCATCGCGCTCAGAGACGTCGCCGACGACGAACCGGGACTCCCCGGCAGCGGGATGACCTGGAAGGATCAGCTCATCGCCAGTGGGGTTCGGCGCACTCGTCCATGGTTACACGGAACTCAGCGACTCGCAGGGGCGCAGCCGGGCACTCTGAAGCCGACCGACAAGCCACCACCCAAGGTCCCCGTGTCAGAGTTCCCGATGCCCTTCGGTGATCTTGCTGATCGGCCCGATGAGGGGGCGACCTCATCACGCGGGCTTCTTTGGCTGGCGGGCGGGGCCGCGGTGTTGGGTGTGGGGGGGCTGGCGTACTACCTGAAAACGCGGGACAGACATGGATAGGCGGTCTACAATGCCTCAGCCCACCTCAGACTTCCAGGATCGATCATGCCCCTCGAAAATGGCTACGGCTTCTACCGCGGCACGCTCACCAATTTCTTTCCCGACACTCCCGAGAACCAAGGCAACTACTTCCACATCAACCTGCGCGTGCAGGTCAACGGGGCGGAGTACCAGGGGCCCGTCGATGTGGACTCGAAGTCTAGCGCTGTGGGTGTGGAGTGGCGGGTCGTGATCATCCAGAAGAGCGAGATCACCGGCCTGCTGGCCAAGGGCGTGGGGGAGCACAGCCTCACCAGTAACGCCAGCTCCGGGGCCATCGACTACATCCGAAGCCCCATGTTCGCTGGTCGGGTGGGGTGTGCGACCATCATCTTGGCGCTCTTGGGCAAGGTCTTCGAGATCGGCACGACTTGGAAGAAAGGAAACAACCAAGACGCGTACGCCGCACTCAAGCCACTGCTCCAGGCCAACCTCAACAAGCCCGGAGGGATCATGGTCTTCGGTGAGCCCTACGACGACGGTGACAAGGGCACCCACAACGTCCACCAGAACCAGGGGGACCCCGTGGCCGGCAAATGGGGGCCGGCAAACGGGACCTGGCAAGATGGCTGCGTGATGATGGAGGTGGACGCCAGCACCTGGGTGGTGTTCATGAACAAGTTCTCCACCCAGTCCTACAAGACTGACGACAGCGGCGATCCCGCGTGATCACGGCAGCCACGGGCCCACTGCACTCTGGGCAGAGCACGTAAGACCCGTCCGGCTCGCTGAGTACTGAGCTGCGTCAGGGAGCGTCGGCGCTAGGCGCCCAATGGCCACTTCAAGGCTAAGGACCCGAGTCGACCGCTACACCTGCGTAAGCTCCTCGACGGCCTTCGGAAGGAGGGACGACCGAAGCGCGGCCATCCTCCGGTCATTTGGCATCTCGCTCAGTTGTGTGTCGGCCTCCTTGTCGAGGACGGTCATGTCATTGAGCCCGAGGATCTCGAGGCCTATCGCAGTCTCTTTCCTGCCGACGTCGACGCAAGTCAAGAGCAATCCGGTGTAGGGGATAAAGCGGAGATGCCGGTTCAAATCGGTAATTCGGAGTTCAGGCATGGGCGCCCCTTCGATTCGGTAATCAAACATGGGGGAAAGCGCTATTATACTGAGGCTAATGTCAGCCGGCCGGGTGCTGTCGAGCTGATCGAGCGGCTTCTCGCGAGCAAGCAGACGCTGAGTGAGGCTGGCATCAAGTAGGGTCATTCGTGGGGGACTTGCATCGTGGTCGACAGAGCGCAGGCGCGGGCCAGGTTGTCTGCGGCCGATAGCATAGGGTCGAGCGAAGAGGCGAATGGATCTACAGGGCTCGGGGACTGGCGAGTCCCTGCCGGCATTCTCCACAGCCTGCGTCACACCACGAGCCCCCACACAGAGCGTCCGTGCCCACGGCCCCTGAGCCGAACCAGCAACCCATCACCCCGTTGGATCGAAGCCAGCCCCTGAGCCTCCGCGTCCCAGCCAAGCTACGCACACCCAGGCCGCCGACGAGCGGGAGTGATCTCCCAAGATTGGGTCGCAATTGGGTCGCTTTTGGATCGATGCCGCCTAAAACCCCGAATTGCCCCCCTAGAGGCCCCTTCAGGCCGCCTTGTGGCATCATCACCGATGAGGCCTGGATTGCGGTTTTAGGGGGTGCTAGTGGCCGAAATCGAGGTTCTTTGCAGGATCGAACCAAGACCGAACCACAATCGAACCATCTCGCGGAGATCACCTCCGCACACCGGCCGCGCTCGGGCCATGCGGGGTGGCCCTGGGGACAGGTCCGCGGGCTGGCTGCCGACCAGGGCCTGCGGGCTTGCGGGGGTTGCGGACAGAGGTCGCGAGCGCGGGCAGGTGACAACTATCCTGAGACATACCGAGACCCTCCCGAGGATCCGCGCAGTGCTCATCGGCCTGATCGCGGACTCCGGCTGAGCACGACCGCCACAACGTCATCGGAGTCTCGGCCTTGTGGCGCCAATGACCACCCTCGTCGAGGATCCCCCCGATGCCGACCTTGTCGTACTCGCTGTCGTACTCAAAGTCGCCGGGCGCTCGCGATATACAGTAGGTCATTCGCATCCGAGTATCAGCGGGCAACACATCTGCATAATTAGCCTTGTCGCGAAAGACTGCTCGAGGCGCGGTGGAGGCTCCGTCAGGATTTGGTGACACCAAGCGCACATTGTGGAACCGTAAGTTGAGGCTCTCTCTTTGCTGACTGGCAGAGCCTTCTGACAAACAACCACCGCTGATAGTGGCCAGGATAGTGATAAACTTATGGTGTGTGTTCACAATGACTCGTGACGACAGATGCGTGAGTGTTTGGAGTCAACTTCGTACGCAAAGTAGAGCGCCCCATTCGGACCAAGCGCAGTTGCAGCTGATGGGCCTCCATCGACAACGTAGTTCCAGAGTGTATCCCCGCCTACAGAGCTTGCACGCATACCGACCTTCTCCGTTCCTTCATCGATCTTGCTATATGCAACAACAACAAGATCGCCCTCAACATCGAGATCACGAGGAAGAGCATCGGAGTATTGGGCCGGGTCCAAGGCATCGAGAAAGATGACTTCTCCTGTGGGAGAAAAGCACCCTGAAGCCATATGGACATCCTCTTTGATGCGGACTCTCCCTGCGACATGGACACGCCCCAGCTCGTCTGTCGCGACAAGGCGCAACTCAGATGCAGACCCGATATCGGCGGTCCACAGGGGCGGAAGGGCGGCACTTGTCAAGCCGTTGATTCTCCGGATATATCCGTGTCCATTGACCAAGTCGTCCTCTGAGCCAGCAACGTATACGACATCCTCGTGTTGAGCGATGCCCCGCGGAAAAGTCTCGTCCGGATTGTGTTCCCCCCAAAGTATCGTCCCTTGATAGTCATATGCAGAGATGCTCCAGCCAGATAGGGACGCGGTCATGGTGACGACTCGGCTCTCTCCTGCCACGAGGTCCATCACCCCTGCTCGTCCAAACAAGGGCAAGGGATTTAGAGCATAGTCGAGGTGGAGAAAGTCATTCAATCCTGTATCAAGTGGGTTCCCGAGGAGAATCTGAGCAGGACCGATAGCGAGAGAAGTGAAGAGACCAAACGTTACGATCTCAGCGTTGGTCTCCCCAGTTTTTGTATCTATCTTGAGCACGGAGGTATCGTTTTCACCAAGGTATGAGACAAAGATCAACTCCTCGCCAGTGCCGATTAACTCTAGGCTTGGCAGGCTACCTTGGGGACGGGGGACGGGGACGGGGACGCGCATTATAGCGGGTTTCGCCGATGCTCCCACGCTATCCTGGACCCGATGTCTGACGCGTCCGTACCTCAGTGGGTCCTCACGAGCCTCGGCGACCTCACCGGCCAACCCGAGCACGACAGTCAACCGGTGCCGCTGGCGTGGATTCAGTGGTTGCGCGACAATTTCCCGGACGCGGAGATCACCACGGAAGTCCCCGAGCCGGTCCCGGGCCAGCTCGAAATGTTGCTCGAGCGCCGCAAGGTCGTGCTCCGCGTCAGCCACTTCACGCGCGCGGCCTTGGTGGCGATCGCTCAGAGCTGGGTCGCGGCTCTGGTTGCCATGAGCGGGGTTGCCGGCACGGGTGCGAGCCTGGTCCTCGCCGGGATAACTTTGCTCGATCAGTTCAAGCAGCTGAGCGCTGCCCTTGTCGCGCTCGACGAGGAGCGCGGCGAGCACTGCACCTACACTGCCGTAATCGCTGCGCGAGGCGAGGAGCTGCGCGCGCTCGGCCACTACCCCGACGCTGACCAGGTTTGGGAGGCCCACCAGCGCGTGCGCGAGCACTGTCCGGTGGCCGGCTGCGAGCACCAGCGCGACGGCTGCCAGGCGACGCGCGGCGACGTCGACGTGGTCATCGACCGGCTCGTCGAGCGCGGTGCGCTGGTCCGTGAGAAGGACGGACTGTGGCGGCCGCTGTGAAGGACCTGCCCCCGCGGCTGCCCTATCTGCGTCACGGCGTCGCCGGGGCCCGCTTTTGTCCGCTCTCTCTGCTGGCCTTCCTGCCGGCGACCACCAAGGAGTTTTTCGACCCAGCTCGTCCACGATTACCTGCGCGTGCCGGTGGCCACGTGTGTGCTTGATGACTTCGCGCTGCCGCTCTACGTCAGCGGGGCACGGTTGATCAGCCAAACGGACGATACGCGGCTGCGGGACGCGATCTTGCTTCTGCACCTCGCCAACCATCGGGCGGAGCTGCAGCTCGGGGTCAGCTCGGTCACGGCTTGTCCGCTCGTGGGTGTGCACGAGGGCTGCGACTGGCCGCGCGTGGACGCCTGCTCGACAACGCCCTGGGCCCGGCCGCTCGACACGGACGACCAGGCTTGCACCTACCGCTACGTTAGCCACGGCCTCCAGAATGCCCAGATCCGCGAGCACGAGGACAGGTAGGTGACCGGTCGAGATGCCGTCGCGGGTCTGCTCGAAGTGCGGCGGGTGGATGAAGATCGGTTGTTCTCTATCGTGGTCTCGCAGGGCTCGACCTCCGCGGGCGGCTCGGCGATCAATTGCCCTGCCGGTACCTGGGGCATTGCCGGCACCGCTGGCTCAGCACACGTCAGACCGTCAATGCAATGCGTGCATTGTTCCGCGGTTTCAGTGAGGTTTTTTGCGCATACACAACTCAAGGCCTGAGTTGTTTACAAAGGGACAGGACCTCCCAACCGCTATCAACGCACTGAGGAGATCCCTCGAGTCGGACACAGCTCTCGCCAGAAAGGTGATGGCCGCCGGCGAGGGAGCCCTGTCACAACTGAAGGAGTTCTACAAAGAATCTGGATCGCTTCTCTACCAAGCGAGCCAACAAGCGCTGGGACTTAAGCTGGTTCTAGGAGGGACGAAGACCTTACTTAACCCTCAGGTTAGAGCCGTGCGGAGCATGGCGCTCTACGCAGATATGATAGCCATTCCCGACCCTATTTTCCGCTGGCTCGATGTCGGAACTGAATATAAGCGAATGTGGCTACTGCGAATGCTGGAAGAGCTTCAACATGTACTGACACTAAGACCCGCTGCTGGCAAAAAACAGGATGGGCAAGCTTCCGATGCTGATCGATCAGGACGTCGTGATCACTGAGAGTTCGGCTATCGCGCTCTACCTCGCAGACCGCTACGGTGGCGGCAAACTGGCGCCGGCGCTCGATGATCCCGCCCGTGGGACCTATTTTCGCAGGGCTTGCTTCTCGCCCTCGGTGCTCGAGCCGGCTGCGTACGCCGCGAGTGCGAACTGGGAGTACAATGCGGGCAGCGCAGGCTCCTGCATCAGCCAGGATGTGTGCTCGGGGTCGAGTCGCCTGCGCCCGAGAGCGCTCGTTACCTCAGTCAGGTCGAGGAGAGGAGGCCGAGCGCTTGCATTCGCAGCTGCAGCGCGCGGACGGAGACGCGCGCCTCTGTGGCCATTGCCGCGAGGTCGCCGTCGTGGCGCTCGCGGAGGCCCAGGAGGTGCTCGTGCGGTAGGTCGCTCGCGGTGTGCAGCTCCGTACACTGGCGAATCCGCGAGTAGAGGGTGCTACGCGAGGTTTTTAGCGCCCGCGAGGTCGCGGAGATGTTCCAGGCATGGTCTTCGAGCGCGGCGATAAGAGCCGCATCCGAGAAGCTCGCCGGTTGGCTCGAGGCGGCGGCGCTCTGTCGGGTGCTTGAGGTGTCTTCTTGGCGCTTGGCGACGGTGAACTGTGCTGTGTTCGAGGGTCCGTTTTCGTTTTCGTTTTCGCCGATAGGCCCATCCCGGATCACGTCAGAGGCCGATCGGTTGAGCTCTGCGACAACCTCGCGGACATCCGAGCGGGCGCAGAGAGCTGCTGCGATCCGGCGGGTGATATTGTTGAGTTCGCGGACGTTGCCCGGCCAGGTATGTTCGAGCAGGCGCTCCATCACCATGACCGGCAGGGCCTCGGCTGTGTCGGCTGCGATCTGCTCAAAGAGATCGTTGCGCCGGGCCAGGCTGAGCTCCACCTCGAGGAAATGCACGAAGAGGCGAGCAATGTCCCCAGGGCGCTCGCGCAGGGGAGGCACTCTTAGCTCGTAGGCGGCGATCCGGTGGTAGAGCGCGGAGCGGAAGGAACCTTCGAGGATCATCTTCTCGAGGTCGGCGTCGGTCGCCGCGAGGACGCGAATATCGACGCGTTTTGTCGCGCCGCCGCCAAGGGCCTGGACCTCGCCGGTCTCGAGAACACGCAGGAGCGCGGCCTGGATTTCGACCGACGCTTCGCCGACCTCGTCGAGAAAGATCGTTCCGCCGTTGCCCTCGCGGAAGTAGCCGTCGCGAGCTTGGACCGCACCTGTGAATGAGCCGCGGGCGTGGCCAAAGAGCTCGGCGACCGCGAGTTGCTCCGGCAGGGCCGCCATGTTGATCGACATGTAGGGTCTCGCTGCTCGGGGCGACCCCGCGTGCAGCGCTCGGGCGACGAGTTCTTTGCCGGTTCCGGACTCGCCGCGGATGAGCACCGGAATCGGCAAGCCCGCGACCTCGGAGATCCGTCGGCGGACCTCGATGATCGCCGGGCTTTCGCCGACAAGACCGTACTTTGGCGGGTTCACATTGACGACCGGTGTACGTTGAAGGAGGAGCACGATTCGCTCGCCGAGCGTCAGGCTCAGACCGCGCTCAAGCGCGGCCGGATCGATGGTAGCGCCCTCGAGCGTTTCGGTGCCGGTGCAGATCCGGAGGGCGGTCCGATAGCCATTGCAGGCGATGCGGAGGCCTTTGCCGTGGCGAGTGAGATGCAGGGCAGTGCGGCTGATATAGGGATCTCCGAGCGGTCCAGTGGGCCTGCCATCCGGGCTGAAAAATTCGGGGGTTCGGCGCGAGAGCAGAGTTAGCTTGCCAGCCTCGAGTGCGGGCAATTCGGCCCAGTCGCCGACCCGGCGGAGATCTGGGTGGAGGGCGATGGTCAACCGGATCTGTGACCGGCGGGCGCGTGGGGCTCGGTGCGCAGGAACCTCCAATGTCGATATATCCAACAACGATGCCATCAAATCCTCGATACTCGATGCAGATACAGGTGCAGCGGGCCAGTCGGATTATCCCTCGGTGACGTTGTCTTGGGAAGCCGTTGTTCAAGATGTTGGTGGCCGTCACAAATGCGCGCTTTACCCGTCGAGTGGTTGACGGCACTCGGTGTCATCGGCTCGGTAATCGTGCCGTGCGCGAATATGCGGACTCTCATTCTCAGCGATCTTCATTTGGGGTGCCGCGCGGACGCGCGGTCACTCGAGAGCGCGCGGTCTGTGATCGCACTGTTACGACATCTCGGATCGTCGCCGCTCCGGGTAATTCTTAATGGTGACACTTTCGATTTTATCGCCAGAAGAGACAGTTTCAGTTCGGATGTGCTCGCGGTGATGCGCGGGTGTATAGACGGTCCGGCGGACGCGAGTGTTCTCGCGAGTTTGGGGAGGATTGTCGACGCCGGGGGCGAGCTTGTTGTGCGCCCGGGGGAGGATGACAGAGAGCTCGGTGAGTCGGCGATTCAGCGCCTATTTGTCACCGGGCTCGGGGTCTCTCTCGCCGGCTCGGGCCGAGTGTCGTTTGCCGTCGCCGGGGTTCCGACTGTGGTCGAAAGCGGAGGTGTGCGGGTGCTCGTGACTCGGACTTCGCCGCTCGCCAACGATGCTGGGCGACGATTGGTGGTGGAGTTGCTCAACCCCTTGCGATTGCACTACGGAGTTGGCCTCGCGGAGCAACTGCGCCCCGACTGCGAAGCAGCCGTGCTCGCCGCACTCGCGGTCAACCCGACGGCGATCAAGCTCGTGCTCCGAAGTCACGAGACATGCGCGCGAGGGCGCGCTAAGCGGGAGACGTGGGTCCGTCTCATAGCTCTTTTGGGCCAGGTCGTGCTCGATCCCGAGGAGCGCCAGGCTCTCGTCGCCGCACTCGATCCGGAACTCATGCTCGCAGCGGCGGACTATCCCCATCTCGACAGAGCTCGGCTAAGGCTATTCACCTATAGCCTGGGCCGATGCTCGGGAACCGATGCGGATGGTCTGCGGAGTTTGCTCGATTCCGAGGCGCGCGAGTTCCGAGAGAAGGCTCGACGCCTAGGCGCAGCAGCGGTGCTCTTTGCCTACAGTCATGTGCCGACGTGGAGTGAGGATGATGAGTTGTGTCTCGTTGATACTGGCAGTTGGGGGCCGACGATCGATGGGCTGGTAGGGGTCGACGATCCTTATCGCCGGATCCTCGAGGCGTGGGAGCAGATCCCTCAACTCGGGGGACTCGCGAGCCCTGAACTCATCGCTCGAGCGGGGCTTCGCCACCAGCAGACCGCTGCGCTTGTCGAATCTCGGAGCGGTGGCGAGGGGGCTCGCTTGACCCTCATGGAGTGGTCGAATAACGAAATCGTGCGTCTGCGCGAAACCTTGCTGCGGCCTTGCGCTGATCCATAATGTTTGCAATCCGCCGGGCAATTGCGCGAGTCCATGGGCGTCGCGAAGTTCGTTAGCCCGCGAGCGCCCGCCTGCCGGCTTCGCGGTAGACGTCGAGCCAGTAGAAAATCTCTTCTAAGGGTAGGCCAAAGCGGGAAGCGATGCTGCGGGGGGCCTCGTCGCCGCGCAACATCGCCAGGACGGCGCGCTCGCGCAGGGCAATTTCAGGGTTCTCAATCGTCCGAGGGCGAGCGACCGCGGCGTAGGGTGCAGCGCCCGCAGGAGGCGGAACTGGGGCACCGCCATAGGCCGAGGCGGCTCGGTTCGAGGGAGGTTGCGCAGGCGCAGGTGGCGAAGACGGATACGCAGCGGTCTCGACCGGCGGTGCTCCCGAAGTTGCGCTCGCAGGCGGAGCGCTGGACGTCGGTGGACTCGCGTGCGTTGTCCGGGTCGGTGGCTCGTGTTCCATGGGAGGCTCTCGGTGTGTTGGGTGGATCCCTGTATTGGGGGGAGTGGATCGTTGCGGGGTCTTTGTCTGGGCCGCTGTCTGGGCCGCTGTCTCGACAGTGCTTGCGGACGAGGCCGCGGGCGCAGGTGGAGGCGCGGGTTGGGGCAGGGGAGTGGGTTCGGTCGCGGGTTCGGGAGTGGGCTGAGGCGGGCGCGCGGGTTGGCGCT
>Ga0256845_1003212_pt1 | contig 11240 bp, 13 predicted proteins | sample RiftiametaG_FD_189101 | JGI IMG/M metagenome (GOLD analysis project Ga0256845, IMG submission 189101) | Tube worm associated microbial communities from hydrothermal vent at the East Pacific Rise, Pacific Ocean - Riftia | ecosystem: Host-associated > Annelida > Integument > Unclassified ... | reverse complement strand
ATATAAAAGTATTGGCAAGTGCTATTAAAAACTTCTCCTTAGAAATTGTAGGTAGTGCACCTTTAGATGACGCAATTTCAACTGTTGGAGGAATTGACTTATACGAAATTGACTCAAATTTTGAATTGAATAAATTGCCAAACAATTACACCATTGGCGAAATGTTAAATTATGATGCACCAACAGGTGGTTATTTATTACAAAGCTGTTTTAGTATGGGGGTCTATTTAGCCAATCATTTAAATAAAAAACATGGACAGAAAAATTAAAGTTATTTGGGAGTTTAGCGGTCCAGATGCAGAAGAAACAGCTAAACATCACGCCATACATTTAGGAGAGTTTGGTGTAAGAGAAAAGTTAGAATTATCTATTGAAGGGACTGAATATCTAAGTCATATAACTTGGATCGCTTATTTAATTGTGTTAGAAAAAGATGCAATAATAGTAAGGGATGCATTAAAACCGTTAAGAGCAGAAATATTTGAAGATTAATCTATTCCTTTAAAAAATCTATCCCAACGATATTTATTTTTTGCTTCAGGAGATTTATTTACTGAAAGTAAAACGGTAGTTGCTTTTCCAATAATATGATCTTCTGGTACAAAGCCCCAGTATCGTGAATCGGAGCTGTTATGTCGATTGTCACCCATCATAAAATAGTAATTCATGTTAAAGGTGTAGGTTGTGGTCTCTTTTCCATTAATGATAAATGTAGAATTATTCCATTCTAATTCATTTGCTTCAAACTGCTCAATAATTCTTTTATAGAGATGTATGTTATTACTATCTAAAGTAACTGTTGCCCCTTCTTTTGGAATAACAATACTTCCAAAATAGTCTACATTAAAATTGTAATGTTTGTAGTATGGAAAAATATAATCAGCATAACCAGTTGGGTTAACTTTTAAGGGTGTTATAGCTGTAATATAATCTTGTTGTTTTAAGCCTTTTTTAGCAGAATCGGATAGTGTAAGTTGCCAAAAATGAGTGCTACCAGTTCTTCCACCTTCAGTAATGTCATATTTTAGTAATGTATCGTTAGTTAATTCTGTATTGGTAACTACATTGTAATTAAACTCTACATGCTTAGGAAAGGGTAGGAGTTCATTATTGATAAAGACTTCTTTATTTCTTATTTGAAAAGTATCTCCTGGTAAACCAATACAGCGTTTAATGTAAAAAGAACGGTGGTCAACAGGGATTTCTTTTTCTAAAGGGTAATTAAAAACAACAACATCATTTCGTTTTATTTCGGCCTCAAATATTCTGAAATAAGGAAATTGAATAATGTCAGAAAAAGAATTTAGTTGATTATTAAAAGGCATTTTATGATGACTTAGGGGAAAGGTTAGGGGAGTGATAGGTAAACGAATTCCATAACTCATTTTATTTACAAAAATTAAATCGCCAGGCAATAAGGTTTTTTCCATGGAAGTACTAGGTACGACATAAACCCAAAAGAAAAATGTTTTAATAATTACAACGGTAAGCAATGCATAAATCATTGCTTTAATCCATTGTACAATATGTGCTTTTAGTTTTTTCATTTAGCAAAAAAGCCAATTACAAGTGTTGCAATTGGCTTTGTATTTATTCTTTTAATCATTAGTGAACTAACGTAAATAGTCTGTCCCATCGTATACCACCTTGCTGACTGTCCCATGACATCCATATGAACACTGCTTTTCCAACAATATGGTTTTCTGGTACAAATCCCCAGTAACGAGAATCTTGAGAGTTGTGACGGTTATCACCCATCATCCAGTAATAATCCATTTTAAAGGTATAAGAAGTAGCAACTTCTCCATTAATTAAAATCTGATTACCATTTATTTTTAAGTCATTTTCCTCATAGTTTTTAATGATTCTACGATATAGCGGTAATGTTTTAATAGTTAACTCAACAGTAGCTCCCTTTTTAGGGATTAAAATAGGCCCAAAATTATCAATAGTCCAATTGTATTGGCTGTCATTTGGGAAAATAGAGTTCAAACTCCAGTTTTGATATCCTATGGGTTGAATTCTTTTTTCAACAGAAGTTACCTGAGTAAATTGTTTCATTTTTTCTGCAGAACCATCGGTCATTGTTACAATGTATTTGTCATTCATTCCATCATTGATAGAAATTAGATCTTCTGTTGTAATTTTCTTTTTTTGTAATGCATTTTGGCTAAAACCAGTTCCATCAGTTTCTACATTGTAATTAAACTGTGCGCCTTCATCAAAATAAGCTTCTTGGTCATCAATCATTAATTTGGAATCAACAATTTCTAGTTTATCTCCAGATAAACCTACACAACGTTTAATGTAGTTTTCTTTCTTATCTACTGGTCGTGCTTTAATGGTGTAATTCTCATGAATATATTTTCTTGCTTGATCTTCAGAAACTTTTAATTCAACACTAGCATCTCTTACTACTTGCTCATAAATACGAGCAGGTTGCTCTATCAATACAGTATCTCCAGCAGGGAAGTTAAATACTACACAATCGTTACGTTCAACATCTCCCATTTTTGGTAGTTTAGCATAAGGGAATTTAAACAGTTCTAAATAAGATTTGTTCCCTCCAATAAAAGGAATTGATTCTGGAAAACTGTGGTGTGTAAAAGGAAAACTTAAAGGAGTGTTTGGTACTCGAGCACCATATGCCATTTTGTTTACAAATAAGAAATCACCAACTAATAATTTTTGCTCCATAGAAGAAGTTGGGATGGTAAAAGCTTCTAAATAAAGCCCTCTAATTACAGTTGCTGCAACTACCGCAAAAATAATAGCATCAGCCCATTCACGTTTAAATGACTTTTTATATTTAGCAGCTTCTTCGTAACCAATAAATTTAACATCTTCTTTAAAGCCAATGTATGGTAAGTAAATCCCAGCAAAAACAACTCCTAAAAAGTGGGCCTTAAAATCAGTTTTCCCTAATAATTTCATTAGTTCTACAATCAACCCCATCCATACAACAAACCCTAGAAAAGGAACGTAATAAACAATGGTCCAAACCCAAGATTTTTTAACCATTTTAACAGCTAAGTAAGTTCCGTAAAAAGGAACTAAGGCTTTCCAACCATCTTCTCCCATTTTTTTGAAAATTTTATATAACCCAATATGGGCAGCTACAAAATAGACTATTGATAAAATGATAAATGCACTAATACTAATTTCCATTATTTTTTTGTTTTTCAATTCGTCATTGCGATCATAACGCAGTGACGAGAAGCAATCTTATTATCAATTGTGAGATTGCTTCGTACCTCACAATTGATGTTTTATTAAAAATTATTTACTCAAACAACACATCTTCCATGGTAAAAATACCTTTTTTATTTGCAATATATTCGGCAGCAATAACTGCTCCTATTGCAAATCCTTTACGGTTGTGTGCTGTATGTTTTATCTCTATATCATCAATTGCTGATGTGTAATTTATTTGATGTGTACCTGGTACATTCTCAATTCGGTGAGCAATTACGGAAAGTTGATTCTGTGCATGAGCATCACCTTTTACCCAAAGGTCTTTTGCATCAAGATTATTAATAATTCCTTCTGCTAAAGTAATTGCGGTACCACTTGGAGCATCTAATTTTTGAGTATGATGCGTTTCTTCCATAGTAACATTATAGTCATTGTGTTTGTTCATCATTTTGGCTAACTGTTTATTTAGCTTAAAAAATAAATTAACACCTATACTGCAATTTGTAGCATATAATAATGTTCCATTGTTTTCTATAATATTATATCTAACGCTAGCAAAATTATCATACCAACCTGTTGTGCCAACAACTATAGGAGTATTAGATTCAATGCAAACGTTAATGTTGCTTATTGCTAAATCAGGGTTAGTAAATTCAATGGCAACATCTACATTTTTTAAGTTATCAAAAGTAAGGTCATGCGCATTTTTGGAAGAAATTTTTAAAGAGACAGCGTGTCCTCTCTCTAAGGCAATTTTTTCAATTTCCTTGCCCATTTTTCCGTATCCTATTATTGCAATATTCATTTTAATTTGTCGCTAATTCGCTAATGTTTTATTTTCTAATTTATTGAAATCTTTATCTTTTATAATCTAAATCCGCTAATTTTTATTTACGTATTCGCGGCAAAACTATCTACTCCACTCTTTTAATTTCTCATCTAATACAATTCTTTTTGAATTAAGACTCAATTCTCCAAAATTTACAATTAGTGCTAATTTATTATCAGACACTTTTAGGTAGTTTATGGCTTGAGCAATAAATTCATCTGCTATTCCACTGACAGCTTTTACTTCAAGTATTATTTTATCATAAATAACAAAATCAGCATAAAACTTATGTGGTAAAATTTGGTCTTTATAATTTACAATATATTGTTTTTCTCTTTCATAGGGAATATTAGCTTTTTTAAATTCATACTCTAGGGCGTCTTTATATACAATCTCTAAAAATCCAGCACCTAAATTATTATGAACCTCGAAACATTTCCCGATTATATCATAGCTCTCTTGTTTGTAAATTAATTCTCTCATTATTATTTCACTAATACATTAATATTTCATTCGTGCATTAGTGGCTATTTTTATATTAAAACTTAAAGTAACAGCCAATATTATGAATAACTGTTCTTTTTACACTAGTGGTTTAACTTAGTGATAAAAGGTTGAAATCATAAATTAATAACCAGTTTAAAACCTTTACTTATTTGATTGTTGTGTGTTAATTCTATGCTGGGTTGCAAATTAAATGATAAATTATCGTTTTTAGGAAAATTAAATAGGTGAGCATCTACCGCTGCATCTACAATATTTAAAACATAAAATAATCCTGCAACAATAAAGGCTAAATCTCTGTTTCGTTGGTGAAAATCAATATTAGCTTCTAGTCCAGCATCTGTTAATCTGCCATCAAATTCATCAATGGTATTCGGATCATCATCTAATCGGTTGGTGTAAGCAGTTTTATATTTTTTGAAATTACGTTGGTTACTTATTCCGAAATAAAGAGATGTTCCTATTGCGGTATAAATAATAGGCATTTTCCAATACTTTTTATTGTAGGCTTGTCCTAAACCCGGTATAATGGTACTAAATAAAGCTGCTTTGTTGGGCGAGTGGGGTTTGATTAACTCAATTTTTAACGTATCAGATTTAACAGTATCGCGTTTTGATGATTGGGCTGAAGCGCTAGTTTCTATTGATGAAAGAAGTACAAAAAAAATAAATATTCTATTAATTAAAAGATTGCTTCGTACCTCGCAATGACGATTAAATGAGATTTGTAGATTCTTCACAATAAAAATTATAATCCTAGCAATTCGATAATACGTTCTAATTCTTTTTCTGAAGTAAAAGGTATCGTTAATTTTCCTTTTCCTGTTGAATTGCTTTGTAGTTGTACTTTAGTTTTTAAGAAATCAGTTAAATCATCTTTAATTTTTTGTTGGCTAAAAGATAAATCTGAAACACCACCTTTTTTAAGTGTAAGCTCTCTTTCTTCAGCCTTACGATCTTTTACAATGTCTTCAATTTGTCGAACAGACAAACCTTCTTTTACAATTCTTCTAGAAATAGTGAGTTGCTTTTTCTCATCATTAATATTAATAAGAGCTCTAGCGTGTCCCATACTAATATCTTTTGTTCTGATGGCCAATTGAATTTCTGCTGGAAGCTTAAGTAATCTTAGGTAGTTGGCAACGGTAGAACGTTTTTTTCCAACACGCTCACTCATTTTTTCTTGAGTAAGATTACATTCTTCAATTAGTTTTTGATAACTGAATGCAACTTCAATGGCATCTAAATCCTGACGCTGAATGTTTTCAACCAATGCCATTTCTAGCATTTCTTGGTCGTTAGCAATTCTTATAAAAGCAGGAATTTCAGTTAAACCAACAATTTGTGAAGCTCTATATCTTCTTTCTCCAGAAATTAATTGGTACTTACCATAACCTAATTTACGAACCGTAACTGGTTGTATAATCCCTAATTCTTTAATAGAATTAGATAGCTCAATTAAAGCATCTTTCTCAAATTGAGTTCTAGGTTGAAAAGGGTTTGCTTCAATATCTGAGATAGAAATATTAGATACAGCACCTACAATATTTCCAGCTTCTTTTTTACTTGATCGAATTGTTATATCGGTGTCAGCATCTTGTAATAAAGCTCCAAGACCTCTTCCTAATGCAGGTTTTTTACTCATTTTAGTCTTCTAATGCAATCACTCTCTCTTCTTCTGATATTTTAGTCATATCATTTTTTTGAAGAATTTCTCGAGCTAAATTTAAGTAGTTAATAGCACCTTTACAGCTAGCATCGTGCATAATTATTGTACTTCCATGACTTGGCGCTTCTGCTAATCTTGTATTACGTTGGATAATAGTATCAAACATCATCATTTGAAAATGCATTTTTACTTCTTCAACAATTTGGTTAGATAATCTTAAACGTACATCAAACATGGTTAATAATAATCCTTCAATATCTAAGTCTGGGTTTAACCTTGCTTGCACAATCTTAATGGTGTTTAATAACTTACCTAAACCTTCTAATGCAAAAAATTCAGTTTGTACAGGAATGATAACTGAATCTGCTGCAGTCAAAGAGTTGATAGTAATTAACCCTAAAGATGGGGAGCAATCGATAATAATAAAATCGTATTCATCTTTAACTTTAGCTAAAGATAAGCGCATCATTTGTTCTCTATTAGGAAGGTTAATTAATTCTATCTCTGCACCAACTAAATCAATATGAGCTGGTAAAATATCTAGATTAGGCGATTCAGTATGTAAAATTGCTTCTCTTGGTTCAATTTCATTAATTAAACATTCATAAATACTATTACGAATATTTCTTGGGTCAAACCCAACACCAGAGGTAGCGTTTGCTTGAGGGTCAGCATCAACTAATAATACTTTATACTCTAACACACCTAACCCTGCAGCTAAATTAATAGCTGTAGTTGTTTTACCAACTCCACCTTTTTGATTTGATATTGCGATTATTTTTCCCATAGTTATAAATTTGATTACAAAGTAACCTAAAAGTAAGCCTTATTTAACGTGTTCCATTAGCAACTTACCAAGTACTTTTTAACAATAATTTGTGTACTGTCAAATCCATTTTTTTGTTAATAACTATTTATCAGATAAAAGTTGTCAGTTTATCTTTTTGAACTAAATTTGTAATCATTACAATTTTATAACAATTACAATTAATGGATTTTGTAAATCATTTATCAAGTAACAACATCAAACCATCTTTACAGCGGATAAAGATATTTGAGTATTTATACGATAATAGAGAACACCCAACTGTAGATAAAATTTATTCGAGTTTGGTAGGAGATATTCCTACTTTATCTAAAACTACAGTTTACAATACGTTAAAATTGTTTATTGATAATGGAATTACGGCAACAGTAACAATAGAAGATAATGAGGTTCGTTACGATGCAATTATGGAAGAGCATGCACATTTTAAATGTGATAGTTGTGGTAATATATATGATGTAGAAATTGATGTTTCTGCATTAAAGTTTAAAAAAATGAAATCCTTTCAAGTGGATAAGACCAATATTTATTTGAGAGGAAAATGTAATAAATGTTTAATAAATAAAAATTAAAAAAAATGAGTGTACTAGTAGGAAGAAAAGCTCCTAGATTTTCAGCTTCAGCTGTAATTAATGGAGGAGAAATTGTAAGTGATTTTACATTAGAGCAATTTAAAGGGAAATATGTATTGTTATTCTTTTATCCAAAAGATTTTACTTTTGTTTGTCCAACAGAATTATTTGCTTTCCAAGCAAAATTAGAAGAGTTTAAAAGTAGAAATACAGAAGTAATAGCTGTATCAACTGATACTGAACAATCTCACTGGGGATGGTTACAAATGGCTAAAAACGATGGCGGAATTAAAGGGATTACTTATCCATTGGTTGCTGATACAAACAAAACAATTACGTTTAACTACGATTGTATGGCTGGTGATTTTGACTGGGATGAAGAAGGAAATATGACTGCTTTTGGAGAATTAATTGCATATAGAGGATTGTTCTTAATTGATAAAGAAGGAATTGTAAAACATCAATTAGTAAACGATTTACCATTGGGAAGAAATGTTGACGAAGCACTTAGAATGGTAGATGCTTTACAATTTAATGAAGAGCATGGAGAAGCTTGTCCTGCAAACTGGACAAAAGGAGATGACTCTTTAAAAACAACACACGAAGGAATAGCTGATTATTTGGCTTCACATTAATTAATCGGTTTTTAGTGTTTGGTTGCTAGTATTTAGTGTGCCATACACCAAAAACTATATACTAACAACTAAATTTAAAAAAAATATGGCTTTTGAATTACCAGCGTTACCATACGCTTACGATGCTTTAGAACCACACATAGATGCTAGAACAATGGAGATACACCATTCTAAGCACCATAATGGTTATACAACTAACTTAAACAACGCAATTGCAGGAACTGATCTTGAAGGAAAATCTATTGAGGATATTTTAACAGGAATGGACATGGACAATGGTGCTGTTAGAAATAATGGTGGTGGATATTTTAACCACGATTTATTTTGGAAAGTAATGTCTCCGAATGGAGGAGGAAATCCAACTGGTGCAGTTGCTGATGCAATTGATGCTAAATTTGGTTCTTACGATAATTTTAAAGATGCTTTTGCTAAAGCTGCAGCAACTAGATTTGGTTCTGGTTGGGCTTGGTTATGCAAAATGGAAGATGGTTCTGTTGATGTTTGTTCTACAGCAAACCAAGATAACCCATTAATGCCAGGTATGTGTGGTGGAACTCCAATTTTAGGATTGGATGTTTGGGAACACGCTTACTACTTAAACTACCAAAACAGAAGACCAGATTATATTAATGCATTTTTTAATGTGATTAACTGGGATGAAGTGAATGCTAGATTTAACGGATAAATTTACTGTCATCTTTAGCTTGACTGGAGATCTTAATTATTAAAAGTAGATTCCCAATTAAGTTGGGAATGACAATTGTTTAAAGCCCTTGAATTCCAATAATTATTGGAATTCAAGAGCTTTTTTTATTAAAAATACTGTCCAATACCAATTACAATACCACCAGAGTTTTCATCGGTAATGCCATAACCATAATCAACTCTAAAAATAGCGTTGTAAATTTTTTTATGGATAAAACGTAAACCACCTCCAGCATAAATCCTAAAATTATCGGAATCTAAAATATCGCTTAAATTTCCACCAGGGTTTCGCCAACTACCAGCATCAGTAAAAATGTTAGCTTGTAAAACAAACCATTTTTTTTCAATAATAGTTTGTCTATTCTATATTCCAGACAGCACTTGCAGAGCCTCTATCAATAGTATTACCAACCCCTCTAATGTTTATTATTATCTACTGCAAAAGGAGCAAACGGGCTATCAATATTGCTAGCAATTCCTAATCTTATTCGGGTAGCAAAGTTCCCTTTTAGTCCGAACCGTTTAAAAAACAAGAAATCATTAAATCCAATTAAAAACAGATTGTCAAAGTTGTTTTCGGTAGCAACTGCTTGTAAATTTAAAACACTCTTAAATCCAGATAATAAGTAATAATCATACTTTAAGTTATCGTAGGTATAAACAGTTTTTAACATCGATTTATCTTGCTTTAAACTTAAAGGAAGTTCATTCAAGTTTAGAGAATCATCTCCATTAATAAAGTCATAGTTTTCTGTAAATAAATCAACTCCCAATGCAAGGCTGTTTCTAGTGTTTATAGAATACATTCCCATTACTTCAAAAAACTCGTTATTGTATTTGTAGTTGGCAATTAAGTTGTCAAAATACAAGGGTTCTTGACTCGTCCAGTTTTGATATTCCAAGCTTAATCCTAGTCGTTTGGAAAATAGGTAAGGAGCTGAAAAACTTGCTCCATAAGAATCAAAATTATTATTTTGATAAAACCCTCCAACTTTGATATTTCTTCCGAATAAATTATATTCGTATAATCCAACACTGTAAGATATTTTTTCATTTACAGTCCATACATTAGCTTGCGGTATTATGGCTAGGTTTTCTTCTATCTGATAAACAAGTTTGTAGTTTCTATCCGTGTTTTTAGTAATCACGTAACCTGCATTGGCAATACCCATTAATCTTTTTAATCTTCTAATATCTTTTTGAATTGATAAGGTGTCCAGTACATTTCCTCTTTGTACATTAAGAATTTTCTTAATAAAGGATTGCTTGGTATGTTTTAGACCAGTTATTTCTATTTCAGAGATAATGTCATTTTGAGCTGAGCTAATCAGCGTAAATAGACAAAATAGTATGGAAAAAAGTTTATTCATGAATTATTGAAAAGCAAATATGCTTAAAAAGTTATTGAATAGAAGGTAAGCTAAATGACAAATAGAATTGATTACATAATTTGATACTGACCATATTTATCAAAAAAAAGCCTCTTCATAAAAATGAAGAGGCTTTTTAATGTTGTTAACTGTAAATTAGTTTACAGCAGTAGATAATGCAGATCCTGCTTTAAATTTAGCAACTTTTTTTGCTTTAATTTGAATAGTAGCTCCAGTTTGTGGGTTTCTTCCAGTTCTTGCAGCTCTTGCAGAGATAGAGAAAGTTCCAAATCCGATTAAAGCAACTTTGTCACCTTTTTTAAGTGCACTAGTTACATTTGAAGTTAAAGATTCTAATGCTCTTTTTGCATCAGCTTTAGATAAATTAGCATCACTTGCCATTGCATCAATTAATTCTGCTTTGTTCATGGTTTTAAATTTTTAAGTTAAACAATTAAAATTTCTTCTATTAATTGCTAACAAAAATAGACGAATTCGGGACTCATGCAAGTTTTAGCCAATAAAAGTGCTTAAATTGTTGATAAATAGGTGGTTTTGTTAATAACTGTGGCTTAGAGCCAGTAAAATCAGGGGGTTTAGGATTTGATTTTTCAGTTTTCAAAAACGCTATCTTTCCCTGAAAATTCTGGAGACTGTATTGACAGTACTTTCATCGAATTATTAGAGCTTACTTTTAAACTATGAAACGTGTTTTTAGGAATTCTAAAATAGTCGCCCGATTTTATATTGAACGACTTTTTATTAATTGTCATAACACTAGTTCCTTCTATTACCGAAATTATTTCGGAGTGCGATTGGAGTTACTAACTTAGCTGGGACATAAAAACTAAGACTGTTTTAATAAAAAACAATACTTTAGAATTATGGGAAAAGCAAAAAGAGTTTACAGTGAATCATTTAAAGAAAAGGCAGTA
>Ga0256845_1003211_pt1 | contig 11244 bp, 13 predicted proteins | sample RiftiametaG_FD_189101 | JGI IMG/M metagenome (GOLD analysis project Ga0256845, IMG submission 189101) | Tube worm associated microbial communities from hydrothermal vent at the East Pacific Rise, Pacific Ocean - Riftia | ecosystem: Host-associated > Annelida > Integument > Unclassified ... | reverse complement strand
TACCGACAAGAAAATAATAAAACGAATTAATTTTCTTATTTGTGATATCCAGTGCATGCCATATGAAGGAATAGGTAAGCCTGAATCTTTAAAACATGGCCTTTCCGGCTATTGGTCACGCCGTATTACTGATGAACATCGCATAGTGTATAAAGCTGAAGACAGTGCCATTTTAATTGCTCAACTTCGATATCATTATTAACTTGGCATACTCTTGCTGAATTCAAAAAAGGGGACGTTTCTAGGGTGGCGGAGAGAAATTGCAATTTTACTCTAACACATAGGGCGCCACAATCAAGTTGCGCTTGCTTGCGATGCCTGTGGTGCGGGTTAGCATCGCGATTAAACATAAATATGAAACTAGTCACATTACTCCTGATTTGCCTGCTTAATATTCTCCCTGAGCCATCTCTTTCAGCAGAAAATATTACTGGTATTTGGTCAGCGACAGAAAGAACAAAAGGTGGCCTTGGAAGCCAGTGGACTTTTTTTGAAAATGGGATTATTTCTCTTACTTTCGGTGCATTAGTTGATTTTAAGTATGAGATTGAAGACAATTTTATACTTATGCATATGGCAGGGGATAAAGAAATTAAGGAAGAATTCAATATCTCCGGCGATACATTAACAATCAAAAGTGAAAATTCCCCAGAAACACAAATTATGAAGTGGGCTGGTATTCCAGCAGACATAAAACAACCATTAATAGGTAATTGGACATACCCGCATTATACAGGACAAACGGCATTAATGAGATATACTAGGGGAGGTCTAGCGCAATTATCCGTCCCATTTGTTGTTGAGAACGGTACATATTCAATCCGAGCCAGTCAGGTTGTCATTGCCTTTCGCAACAAAGAAACAAAAGCATATTCTTTTGTACGGAACAAAAATAAATTAACGTTGGAAGATTTAAAAACCAAAGAAGTCACTGTACTGGAATTACTTGAATATTGAAAATAAAAGAAATGTTTAACGAATGGTATTAAGAGGGATTTACGGGCATCGCAGTTTTTCGGAGTTAAGTTGTGCTGGAAAAGTTCACAGGTAATTCAAACATGGTTGCTGTAAATCCCGCAAACCCTTATACCGGCCGGGAAATTGTCCTTGCTCGCTCCGCACATAATGTATATACTTAGGCTACACATTGGGAGGTGATTATATGCTTGCAAAAATACAAAAATGGGGAAATAGCCAAGGACTTCGACTTACAAAAAAATTGCTTGAGGATGCACAATTTGATGTAGGTGATAAAGTTGATATTAGCGTCAAAAACGGTGTTATGATTGTCAAACCCGCCAAAAGGATCCGAGGTCGACACAACCTTAAGGACTTAGTTGCACGTATTCCCCAAAACTACGAAACTGGTGAAGTCGACTGGGGAAAACCGGTAGGCAGGGAGATTTGGTAGATGGCCGCATATATCCCCAGGCAAGGGGACATCATCGTAGTTACATTTGACCCACAATCAGGCCACGAGCAGAAAGGACGTCGTCCAGCATTTGTTGTCAGTAAAGATCTATTCAATCGAAGCACTGGGATGGCCATTGTCTGCCCTGTTACAAACACAAGACGAGATTATCCATTTCATGTACCAATTCCAAAAAGCAGCAAACTAACTGGTTTCATAATGGTCGAGCAAATGAAATCGGTTGATTTTCGTTCTCATCGCGCTAAATGTATCGAACACGGAAAAGATGAATTGTTATCAGAAGTGCTTTCTATCTTGGACGCCTGTATCTATTGAACGGCCAACATGTCAGTTCACCAGACCGGTTCGCGCGCTTTCTTATTGGGCGCTGCCGAGTGCCTCTGAATGTCGTTGCTAATTGTTCACGCTACGCACTTCACTTAGTGGATAGGGTCATTATGTTGTGAGTCCAGTTATGTAGCAAGTTTTGAACTATAGAATGGCTGAATGGAATGTAAGATTTATTTTCACTCTGACCCCTTTATGGTGCGAACAATATGTAATGGTGGTTGTTGGTGGGGAAAATTATTTATTATCTGTTTATATTTGATAGGTTAGGACAGCTAAAAAAATATTTTACTGGAACTGGTATTCAGCATTTTACAGGTACTTCGCTTGATAAATTTATTTTGCCTGTACCACGTAAAAATGTAGTAAAAATATTAGTTTCTAAATTTGAGAAACTTTCAGAAGAAACCAAAAAATTAGAAAACATCTACCAACAAAAAATAAACAATTTAGACGAACTAAAAAAATCAATCCTGCAAAAAGCCTTTAGGGGTGAGCTATGATCACCAAGATTTCAATGAATAATGTTGCAAGTTACAGATCACCTGTAATTCTTGAAACCGATAAAAAAGTGAATCTGGTTTATGGTCTTAACGGTACAGGCAAAAGCACTCTTTCTAATTTTCTATATAAAAATGGCAATAGCGATTTTTCTAATTGTAGTATTGACGGTTTGAACCAAGAAGATATTCGAGTTTATAACCAGAATTTTATACAAGACTATTTCTACGAACCCGATAATTTAAAGGGTATATTTACGCTCTCCAAAGAAAACAAAAAAGCTGAAGAGAAAATAAAATCAGCTCAGAAAGAGATTGAGAAACTGGAAGCTAGCAAGCAAACTAAAATCAGCCAAAAAACAGAACAAGAAAAGTCATTAACCACGAAAAAGCAGAATGTTGAAAAGAAAATATGGGAAATTAAAACAACATTTGCTGGCGGTGATCGGGTTTTAGAATATTGCCTTGAAAATTTAAAAGGGAATAAAGTCACTTTGTTCAACCATTTGGCAAATATCAGTAAACCAAACGAACAACCGCTAAAAACAATTGATCAGCTAAAAAAAGAAGTAGAAGCTATTCAGGGGGATGATGCCCAAAAACATGATCTGCTTTCAAAGATCAATTTCATAGCCCACGAGGTAGAGCAAAATCAAATTCTACAAAAAAATATTGTGGGAAATGAAAACACCACCGTATCCACATTAATCAATCAGCTTCAAAATTCAGATTGGGTAAAAGATGGTCTGCAATATCTGCCAGAAGTGATTGAAGAAGATGTCGACAGTTGCCCCTTTTGCCAGAGCAAAACGATAACTCAATCACTTCTTGAAGATATTAAAGGCTTCTTTGATGAATCGTATGAAAATGACATAAAAGCTTTGAAAACGCTTCTTTCTTCCTATGAAGGTGGTGTTTCAACACTGCCTAAGAAAGAAAGCTATGAAACAAACCCGTACATAGCTGAAAAGAAAAGTGAATTTGAAAATCTCTATGGTGCGGTATATAACCTGCTTGAAAACAATAAAAGGCAAATAGAGACCAAGCTAAAATCACCGAGCCAGCTTATTACTCTTGATGATTCAGTAAATGTTATTGAAAAATTCAATGATTTTATTGAAAGCCTAAATCAAACTATATCCATCCACAATGAAAAAATAGACAACAAAGACAAGGCTCTGCCTGGCCTTAAAAAGCAGTTTTGGGCATTGATGCGTTGGGATTATGATCAGACCATTTCAATCTACCAGAAAGATAAAATAGAGATTGAAACAAAGATCACAGAACTCAAAAAAACACTAGGAGAGTCTGAGGAATCAATAAACACTCAAAAAGACGTTATTGCTGAACAGCAGAAAAAGACTATCAATATTGAACAGTCCATCACGTTTATTAACAATGCTTTAGTTGAATTGGGACTGGATGATTTTAGCATCGAAAAACACTCGGATAATCTTTATAAAATAAAGAGAAGTGAACAGGATGCTGATATTTTTCATTCGCTAAGTGAGGGTGAAAAGATGATAATCAGCTTTCTTTACTTTGTTGAAATGTGTCGAGGCAAAAAAAGTGCAGATGATGTTGGTGGAAAAAAGATCATTGTCATTGATGATCCCATTTCCAGTTTATCTCATATTTTTATTTTCAATATTGGTCAATTGATTAAAAAAGAATTCCTGAATTCTGATGCCTACGAGCAAGTCTTTATCCTTACCCATAGCCTTTACTTTTTTTATGAATTAACGGATACTAATCACAATCGAAGAAAAGAGAATCAAAAATTATTTAGGATGACCAAAAACAGTGATGGCAGTCATATCTTTGATATGAAATACGAAGAGATTCAAAATGACTATCAATCTTACTGGCAGATAATTAAAGATGAAAAACAACCACCTGCGTTGATTGCAAATTGTATGCGTAATATTATCGAGTATTTTTTCAATTTTATTGAGAAGAAAGATTTAAATAATATTTTTCAAAAACCTGAATTACAGGACAATAAATTTCAAGCATTTTGCCGATATGTAAATCGGGAGTCTCATTCTTTGGGGCAAAATATCTTCGATTATAAAGAATTTGATTACAATATTTTTAAAGAGGCTCTTGGATTAGTTTTTCAAGAAAGTGGCTATAAAGAACATTATGAGGAGATGGTAAAATGATCAACTCCAACAATTCCGAAATCGTTCTCTACACCACCCCTGATGGCACAGTTAAAATCGACACTGTTTTTCAAGACGAAACCATCTGGTTGACCCAGAAAAAAATGGCAGAACTCTTTGATATAAAACGCCCAGCCATCACAAAACATTTGAAAAACATCTTTGAAAGCTGCGAATTAGATGAAAAAGTGGTTGGTTCCATTTTGGAACATACCACTCAACATGGTGCAATTGCGGGTAAAACCCAAACTAAAGCCGTTAAATATTACAATCTTGATGCTATTATTGCCGTTGGTTACCGTGTCAACTCCAAAAGGGCCACCCAGTTTAGAATATGGGCAACCGCTATCCTTAAAGAATACATCATCAAAGGCTTTGCTATGGATGATGATCGCTTGAAACAGGTCGATAAGTGGGATTACTTTGATGAGTGGTTGGAACGAATCCGGGATATTCGAGCTTCGGAAAAACGCTTTTACCAGAAAATTAAGGATATTTACACCACCGCTATTGATTACGATAAAAATTCCGAGCAGGCACAGATATTCTTCAAAAAGGTACAGAATAAAATGCTTTGGGCAACCACAGGGAAAACCGCCGCTGAACTGATCAAAGCCAGAAGCAATTCTGATAAAACTAATATGGGGTTGACGGCATGGCGAGGTTCAATTGTTAGAAAACAGGATGTTTCCATTGCCAAGAATTATCTGAAAGAAGATGAAATCAAAGATTTGAATGAAATTGTTACCATGTATCTTGATTATGCGGAAAGACAGGCACGCAAACGACAAACTGTCACTATGGAACAATGGACAGATAAACTGGATGGCTTTTTGGCATTTAATGAGCAGGAGATTTTGACCCATGCTGGAAAAGTTAAAGCGGAAGTTGCCAAAAAAATTGCAGAAGCCCATTATATGGAATTTGATAATAAACGCAAAAAAGCTGAAGCACTGGAAGCAGATGAAGAAGATTTAAAAGAGCTTGAAGAGATAGTTCGTACAATTGAAAATGGAAAGTTGAAAAGTGAAAATGAAGAAAGATAATATTGTTGCTGATAAATCGTATGCTTTCGCATTGCGGATAATTAAATTGTATAAGTATTTAGTTTCAGAGTAAAAAGAATATGTCCTTTCTAAACAGATTTTACGAAGTGGAACCAGTGTTGGTGCATTGATAAAAGAGGCTGAACATGCACAGTCAAGAGCTGATTTTATCAATAATATGAATATAGCCCTTAAAGAGGCAAATGAAACAGAATATTGGCTAATGCTGTTAAGAGATAGCGAGTACATAAGTATAAAGAGTTTTCACTCGATATACCCTGATAGTGTTGAATTAATAGAACTTTTAGCAAGTATCGTAAAATCGACTAAAAAGAGTATTGGTAAATGAGGAACATTAATTTTCAATTCTCCATTTTCAACTTTCAATTAAGAGTGAAGTATGAATGAAAGTGAAACCAGAGCAGAATTAATCGACCCGAAACTTAAAAGTTGTGGTTGGGGTGTGGTAGAGAATTCAAGAATCCTGCGTGAACGCAATGTCTGTAAAATAACCGATGGCAGAATACAGGTTGGTGGTGGCGGAAAAAACCGCTGATTGCTGATTATATTCTGGTTTATAAGAGCATCAAGCTGGCGGTGGTTGAGGCGAAAAGCGATGAACTGGAAGTGGGCGAAGGTGTGGCACAAGCCAAGCTCTATGCTCAGAAACTTAATCTTGAAACCACCTACTCTGCCAATGGCAAAGAAATTTATCAAATTTGCTTAAAAACAGGTGAAGAAAAATCAGTTGATGATTTTCTGTCACCACAAGCCTTATGGGATAAAACCTATAGTGATCAAAATGACTGGCGCGAGCAATTTGCTACTGTTCCTTTTGAAGATAAAAGTGGCACTTGGCAACTGCGCTATTATCAGGAAATTGCAGTCAAAAACACGCTTGAAGCCATTGCCCAAAATAAAAACAGAATTCTATTAACCCTTGCCACTGGTACAGGAAAAACCGCTATTGCGTTTCAAATAGCTTGGAAGCTGTTTCAAACCCGCTGGAACTTGAATCGGGACGGAAAGAGACGACCACGTATCTTGTTTTTGGCAGACCGCAATATCTTGGCAGATCAGGCGTTTAATTCATTTTCTGCTTTTCCAGATGATGCAATGGTGCGTATTAAACCCAAAGAGGTGAAAAAGTCGGGTAAAGTGCCGACCAATGGCAGTATCTTTTTTACTATTTTTCAGTCCCTTATGACAAAGATTTCAAAATATAAGAGCTTTGTATCACAACCAATAAATGATGCAACCTATGCCATGGTAGCTGAATCACAACCACCCTACGAAGTTAATCAATACAATTTTGGGCAATATCCACAAGATTTCTTTGATTTTATTATTATTATTATTATTATTATTATTATTATTGATGAATGCCACCGAGGAGGAGCTAATGATGAGGGTAACTGGCGAGATATTTAAGATTATTTCTCCCCAGCTGTTCAGCTCGGTTTAACGGCAACCCCGAAGCGCAAGGACAATGTGGATACTTACGCATATTTTGGTGAGCCTGTTTATATCTATTCGTTAAAAGAAGGCATTAATGGTGGTTTTTTAACACCGTTCAAAGTCAAACGCATTAAGACAACACTGGATGACTACATATACACGCCTGATGATAATATTATTGAGGGTGAAGTTGAAGAGGGGAGGCTATACAAGGAAGATGATTTCAATAAAATAATTGAGATCAAGGAGCGAGAGGCGAAACGGGTTCAGGTTTATATGGATGAAGCCAACCCGGATGATAAAACCATTATTTTCTGTGCAACTCAAATTCATGCGGCGGCAGTCAGAGATTTGGTGAATCAGTATAAAAACTCCACGGATACAAATTATTGTGTGCGTGTTACCGCTAATGATGGCGAACTCGGCGAACAGTTTTTACGGGAGTTTCAAGATAATGAAAAAACAATTCCGACCGTTTTAACCACTTCTCAAAAACTTTCCACCGGCGTGGATGCCCGAAACATACGCAATATTGTTCTCATGCGTCCTGTGAGCAAGATTTTACCCTGCATTTTCAGGGGTACTCATTGGCCGAATAAACAAAATCCTTCCATTCGAGACCAAACTTTGCCAGATATTTGCGAAGTCTATCTGAATCATTGATTTGTTTTTTTCTGGTGCGTGAGATATTGAACAATATGCGACCGGCTTCGGACAGTGAAGCTGAGGTCTGACAAATTCGGGCAACTTCTGCCAGTTGGATCTGGTCAAAGATGTCAAGCTGTTTCAGCTGATCCTGCTCAAGAGTTTTTGTTAGAATCTGCTCTGGTTTCCTCGGTGTTTTTCCCTGCCATTTTCGGCGAAGACCAGCTATTTCGTTCCTCACCTCCTCTGAGCCGATCCGGCCACGGGGAGCCAGTGTTGCCATTCTGGTAACAGCGCCTGTAAGATCTCTGAAGTTGGCTGACCACAGGGCTTCTGAAGAAGTGGCAAATTTCAGGAACCGCTGTCGCGCTTCTCTGTTGATGCTTATCCTGTTTCCTGTTTTAGCGCTGAATTTTGTAAGTTCGTAATCAAGGTTTGGTTCAATATCTTCGGGCCGCTGGGCAAGTCCCGGCATGGTGAATGTCCACAGGTTTATTCGTGCCAGTAAGTCATCACGGAAATTTCCTTTAGTACACTCCTCCTGTAGGTCACGGTTGGTACCGCAGATAAGCTGAAATTCGGAAAAAGATTCCCGGTCAGCCCCAACAGGGAGAAAACGTTTTTCCTCAATGGCACGTAACAGCATGGCCTGTTCATCAATACCAAGTTCACCGATTTCATCAAGAAATAGTAGCCCCTGATCCACCGTGCGAAGAAGGCCTGCCCTTTCGCCTGTTGCCCCGGTGAAGGCGCCTTTGGTATGACCAAAAAGAGTTGCCATGGCATTTTCACCCTTTAGTGTCGCACAATTTACTTCAACCATCTGCCCGGAAATTTTTCTTTTCGTCTTTTTCAGTTCATAAATTTTTTTGGCCAGCAGAGATTTTCCTGCTCCTGTGGGGCCTGCCAATAACATCGGTTCTACCGAATGGATCGCAACTTTTTCTATTTGTTCGATGAGATGGTTGAAGGTACTATTCTTTGTTTCTATTCCTGATTTTAAAAAGAAAATATCGTCCTGCAACTCCTGCTGAAATCGACTGGCAATACGGTCATATCTGGAGAGATCAAGGTCAATGATTGAATAGGTACCAGCCGCAGTGGAAGACCGCCCCCGGCCTGGACCTGTCTGGATAAGGTGCGCCGGGAAATAACGTGATTCCGTAAGCAGAAAAAGGCAAATTTGAGCCACATGGGTTCCGGTGGAGATATGAACCAGATATTCATTATCCTGCTCAAAGCTGTAGTTTACAGCAAAGTCGTGAAGCGTTGCAAAGACCTCTTCGAAATCCCAGGGGTTTTTGATGCGTATTTCCCGGCAAATGATTTCGGTTTCAGGAGAAACGGAATTAATATCCTTGCAGACCTGTTTCAACAGAGGAGTGAACTGTTTTTGGTACAAAAGTTCAAGGCGATGGATCAGCAGGTCATCATGCTGACATAAACCAATGGTCGGTCGCCAACGTTCCCAACGACGCTGTCCTTTGCCACTGTTATCGAGCGTACTACCCAGCAATCCTATAACAACTGTTTTTTTCATGTGCGGAGTGTAAAATATTTTTGGCCAGCATACAAGAATATATTCTAAACACTAGAATATATTCTTGTTAATTCTGGATAAATAATTAGAGGTGGTGCCCATGTCACAGGAGATAACCTGTATTAAAAACCAATGATTTTACTTGATTATGGAGGTTGAAAAAATTTAAACTCAAGCTATGGCACACTCGTTGCTATATTACTTTTATCGATGCTGTTGGTATGACCAGCGGCAAGCCCGTGGGGGACAAAGGCCTGTTTGCCGGGTTTGTTCTGGACATTGGTTGTAACATGATAGCAGCAGAGATATTGAATGGCTCAATTTGGTAGAGCCTCACTTATTACAGTGAAGGTTGGAGAAACGGGAAGTAATGTTCCAGAGTGTATTTTTTGTCTGGATTGCACTGTTTTTATAGAAATATTTTAAAAACCGGATCATTATGACACGTACCATGGAAACATATTTCCCCTCTGTTCTTCTATTTTGTGGAAGGAAAAACGATGAAAAAAGTAATCAACACCGAACAAAAGCCGATCAAACTCTGGCTTGAGGATGCTGAAGACACAGCTCTGGCTCAGGCCAGAAATCTGGCAAATCTGCCCTTTACTTTTAAGCATGTGGCGATTATGCCTGATGCCCATCCTGGATATGGAATGCCGATTGGTGGTGTTCTGGCGACTGAAGGAGTGGTTATCCCCAATGCAGTGGGTGTTGATATCGGTTGCGGAATGTGTGCGGTACAAACATCTTTGACAGGGATTGAGCAGGACAGTTTAAAAAAACTCCTTGGTTCAAAACAAACCAAAAAGGGAATACGCTGGCGGATTCCGGTGGGTTTTAAGCGCCATGACAAAGCTCAGGACGAGGCGCTGATGCCTGATGTTGGAAAACTTGAACAGGTTAAACAATCGCAGGTGGTAAAACATTTTTCAGCAGGTCTCAAACAGTTGGGAACACTGGGCGGTGGAAACCATTTCATTGAAATTCAACATGGCAGTGATGATCATATCTGGCTAATGATTCATTCTGGAAGCAGAAATATTGGCCTGCAGATCGCCCGGCACTACAATCAACTGGCCAAAAAAATGAACGCCAAATGGAAAAGTGGAATCCCGGAAAAATATGATTTGGCTTTTCTTTCCCTGGAGTCTTCCAAGGGAAGGGATTATCTGCTTGAAATGCAGTTTTGCGTGGATTTTGCCCTGGCAAACCGCAAGCTTATGATGCAGCGGCTGCAAGAGGAGATCATCGAGATTTTCCCGGATGTTGAATTTGCCCCGCTGATTAATATTGCCCATAACTATGCGGCAATGGAGAATCACTTTGGAGAAAATGTCATTGTGCATCGCAAAGGCGCAACTAGAGCAAGGCTTGATGAGTACGGAATTATTCCTGGCTCCCAGGGAAGCAGAAGTTTTATCGTTAAGGGAAAAGGCAACCGTGACAGTTTTCATTCATGCAGCCATGGGGCCGGACGGGTACTCGGACGTAAACAGGCCCAGCGGGTTCTTGATCTTGCCGAACAACAAAAACTTTTGGATGATCTTGGTGTATTGCATGCCCTGCGCGGTAAGAGAGGGCTTGACGAAGCACCTGGCGCGTATAAAGACATCGACCAGGTGATGGTCAACCAGACGGATCTTGTGGATATTGAAGTAAGTCTTACTCCACTGGCGGTGGTAAAAGGATGACCGGAACGCTTGAAAACCATGCCAGCGTGATTGACTTTTTAGACATGTACTTGCAACTTGTTTGCGTCGGTATAACTTATGTCCATCTGTGTTTTTTGAATAAATATCCTATAAATAACAAGTGAAGCAAATGATTATAATTGATGGAGCAAAGGGAGAAGGGGGCGGTCAGGTTTTACGGACGGCTCTGGGGCTTGCGCTGGTGACGGGACGTTCTTTTCAAATTGAAAATATTCGGGGCAAAAGGAAAAACCCCGGACTTCTTCGCCAGCATCTGACAGCAGTTCGTGCAGCAGCAGAGATTGGTGGTGCAACGGTACAGGGTGCGGAAATCAGATCCATCGGTCTGCGGTTCGAGCCGGGTTTAAGTAAAGCCGGGCACTATCATTTTTCCATTGGAACAGCCGGAAGTTGTACCCTAGTGCTGCAGGCAGTGCTTC
>Ga0256845_1003210_pt1 | contig 11247 bp, 7 predicted proteins | sample RiftiametaG_FD_189101 | JGI IMG/M metagenome (GOLD analysis project Ga0256845, IMG submission 189101) | Tube worm associated microbial communities from hydrothermal vent at the East Pacific Rise, Pacific Ocean - Riftia | ecosystem: Host-associated > Annelida > Integument > Unclassified ... | reverse complement strand
ACCGGCGGGTACAAGAATGATCGTGCCAGGGATCGCAGGGATCGCCCGCATGAGGGCGAATAGAGCGGCCTCGTACCTCTTTGCTGCGCGGGCCTGGGTGGCGGCCTGGGCCAGTTGTGGCAGCGTGACGCCGCGCGCCAACCCGGCCCAAAGATGCGCACCGGGTTCAGCGTCGAGGATCATCCAGGCCTCCTCCTTGCCGGGGGCGTCGGTGCCGTCGGCAGGGTGCACCTGCAGGCTGAGGGGCAGCGCGGTGTCGATGAGTTTGGCGAGGAAGGGCAGGGGGGCCCCAAGAAGCTCGCCTAGGGGTTTTCCGCGGGCGCGGCTGACTCGACCTGGCAGTGTCGAGAACTCCCAAGACTCGCCGATCCGCGCGCCCTTTGGGCTGTCGCAGAGGCGCAGAGCCGCGAGGCGATGACCGCCCCATCGTGTGGTTTTTAGGGTCTCGGGTCCGGGCTCTGGGCGGAGCAGAGTTGCCCGTTTGGACGCGCTCATACGGCATTCTACCAAGGAGTGCGATCGCGACGCAGCTGTTCGCTTCGCGGTACCCTCAGGCCAAGTCGCCAGCGGGCGGTCACAAGGAGCAACATGGCAGACGACGAGAGCAAGCCTCGAGAAGACGGCGCTTCACGGCGAACGATGCTCAAGATCGGGATCGGCGTGATCGGAGGGGGCCTCGCCCTGATCCCGCTGGCGCCGGCGATAGGCTTTGTTGCCTATCCCTTGGATCACAAACTGACCAGCTCAGGGGGTGGCTTTATCGAGGCAGGCAAGCGTCGCAACTTCACGGGCTTGCCGATCAAAGTCGATCTTTACGCCGATCAGGTCGACGCCTGGAACCGTACCCCCGACGTCAAAATTGGCTCTGCTTGGGTGATCGAGATCGACGGCTCGCTCACCGCTTTCTCGACCGTGTGTCCACACCTTGGCTGCGCCATCGACTACAACCCCGAGACCAAAAAGTTCATCTGCCCCTGTCATAAATCCTCCTTCTCGCTCGCCGGTAAGGTGCTCGAGGGCCCGTCACCGCGAAGTCTCGACAGCCTCGAGACAAACGAGCAAGAGAAGCTTGTGACCATCCGTTACCTGCGTTTTAAGCAGGGCACGGAGACCAAGGAGGAGGTCTAGCCATGCGTCGTCTTTGCGATTGGATCGACGATCGTACCGCCTATCGCCAGCTCTTGGGCGCGGCCCTGGGTGACTCGGTGCCGGGCGGTGCACGCCTCCGCTACGTCTTTGGTTGGGTGCTGCTCTATCTATTTGTGCAGCAGGTTGTGCTCGGCATTCTCCTCGCCTTTTATTACAGCCCCTCGGCGAGCGACGCCTGGGCGAGTACCGCCTTCCTCAACGACCAGATCGCCGGCGGATGGTTTATCCGCGGGCTCCACTATCACGGCACCTCGCTGATGATCATCGTCATCGGCCTGCACCTCATTCAGGTGGTTCTCGCGGGCGCCTATCGCCGGCCCCGGGAGTTTAACTGGTGGAGCGGCCTGGCTCTCGCCGGATTGATCTTCGCCTTTGGCTTCACCGGGTATCCCTTGCCCTGGGATCAAAACGCCTACTGGTCGACGCAGGTTCGCGGGGGCATCATCGCCTCGGCGCCCTCCGGCGATGTCGTTCGCAGCCTCATGCAGGGAGGCGATTCCCTCGGCAACCTGACGCTGACTCGCTACTACGCGCTGCACGTGTTTGTCCTGCCGATCGCCTTCACTCTGCTCACCGCGGTGCACGTCTATCTCAGGCGGCGGCACGGTCCGGCAGCACCGCCGGCTCTCAGCGAAGAGCAACTCGCCGCCAAGGCGCAGCCCTTCTGGCCGCATCAGCTCTTCCTCTCAGTCCTGGCGATGGCGCTCTGCGGGGCCGTGTTGCTCGGCATGACGATCGCCACTCACGGCTCCGAACTCTACGCGCCGGCCGATCCGGGCAGCAACTTCACGGCTCGCCCCGAGTGGTACTTCATCTCGCTCTACCAGCTCCTCAAGTACTTTCACGGACCGCTGCAGGTTGTCGGCACAGTCCTGATCCCGGGGGCTGCCGGTGCTTTTTTCTTCGCTTTGCCGTTCATCGATCGCGGTCGCGATCGGCGGATCCGTTCGCGCATGCCGGTGCTCATCATGGTCGCCGCGTTGATGTCCGGCATCGTCGCACTCTCGGCGATGGCGGTGGTCGAGGACGCCAGCAACGAGGAGCTGGCGAAGGGCTTGGCCGATGCACGAGAGGCCGGCGAGAAGGCGCGGGCGCTCGCCCTGGAGGGGGTGCCGCCGAAGGGGGGCGTCGCTGTTTGGGAGAACGATCCCGAGTTTCAGGTGCGCGCACTCTTCAAAGAGCATTGCGTGACCTGCCACAGTCTGGGTGGCAGGGGCGGGGACGAGGCGCCCAGCTTTGACGCGGGCTACGGCGGTCGCGAGTGGCTGGCGGCCCTGATCCGCAACCCCGCGGACGAACGCTTTTACGGGGGTACCAAGCACGACACGATGGAGCCGATAAGCACCGAGGATCTGTCGGAGGAGCAACTCGCGGCGATCGTCGAGTACACCTACGGATTGATGGGAGAGAGCGCTGTCGATGTCGATCAGGCGCTCTTCGCCCGCGGCAAAGAACTCTACGACGATACCCTCGAGTGTTCGAGCTGCCACGAGATCGAGGGCGAGAGCACCGGCCCTGCGTTCAAGAATCGGGGCAGCGTCGCCTGGCTCGGGCGGGTGATCGCGGACTCTTCGGCGCCGGATCTCTACATCGATACCGCCGAGATGCCGAAGTTCAAGGACAAGCTCTCTGCCGAGCAAATCCAGCAGCTCTCGGTCCTGATCGCGTCTCAGGGCAAGATTGCCAAGGCCGCCAAAACCGAACCCAAAGATGCGCAGTAGTGCCAGATATGTAATGCACATCGCTTGGGTTACATCGCGACGCGAAGATCGTTGTACGAAGTGGTGAGCTGGCCTCTTTCTTTTTGAGAACGTCCTTGAATACCCTCGCGGTCGCACCGTCTAGCTCCTCTTGTGACCGATAGGTCAAGGACAGACCGCAACACTCGGAGAAACTCGATGAACTCGCGCATATTTCGCATTCCGCTCCTCAGCACTGGCACTCTCTGCGTATTCGCGCTCGCAGGGGCACTCACGGGCGGCCTTGTGGCCAGCCCAGCCCAGGCCGGCGACGACGCCTGCACCTCCAAAAACTTCAAGATCAAGGACGTCGAAAGGGCTTGTAAGACCGGGGGCCGCAAGGCCGCTAAAAAGATGATGCAAGCCGCGGTTAAGAAGGCGAAGGCCGCCGGCGAGAAGGTCAACTGCAAGAGCTGTCACAAGGACATCAAAGCGACCTTCGAGCTCAAGGCCAATGCGGTCAAAGAGCTGAAGCGCTGGTTGTAGTCACCGGCTCTCCATCGCGCAAACGAAGCCGCGCCACCCTAGGTGGTGCGGCTTCACGCGTTCTCTAGTCGGCGAGCGAGGAGGCCTACCGTCCGCTGCAGGGCCCGGATATCCTGATCATCCTTGGAAGGTTGAGGGTGGAGTATTGGAGAGTAGATTGAACAATTTTAGGGCTGCGACGGGGGTTCTTGCTGTGTCGGTGGTCGCTTTGGCGGCGGGTTGTAGCGGCGACGATACGGCGAGTACAGAGACTAGTGCGACGACGGTGATGAGCACCGGGGAGAGCTCGAGCACCGGCATGAGTACCAGCGGTACGACGGCGACCACCGAAGGCAGCGGCAGCAACAGTGCGACCGAGGGCACAACTGAAGGCATGACCGCGGGCTCGACCGTCGGCACGACCGAGGGGACCACCGAAGGCACGACGGGCGAGACGACTGGCACGACCGGTGCGATCTGTCCTGAGGGCTGCGAGGAGGACGGCGGCGTCTGTGTGGGCGGTGTCTGCTGCGAAGAGGATCTAGCCTGTGGTGACGTCTGTTGCGCGGGCGGTGACGTCTGCTCGTTCAATACCTGCGTCGCGCCCGGGGCCGTCTGTATCGATGCCAGCGAGTGCGCAGCCGATGAGTACTGTGAATACAGCCTGGGCGAGGAGGTCATGGGCGGTGAGATGTGCCAGGGTCAGCAGATAAAGAACGGAAAATGCCTGCCTTCACCCCCCGAGTGCGAGCCCGGCGAGGAGCCCATGGAGGGCGAAGAGATCACTTGTCTCACTAAATGTGAGTATGTGCCCGACGGGACCTTCAATCCCACGGTTAAGTATCATTGGGACAAGGGCACTGTGATGATGGCGCCGATCGTCCTGCAGCTCGACGACGACAACTGCGACATGGTGGTCGACGAGCGGGACATCCCGGAGATCATCTTCTCGAGCTTTGTCGGCGGCCAGTACAACAAAAACGGCACGATCCATGCGGTCTCGATCGTCGGCGGCGAACTGGTCGAGAAGTGGAGTGTGCACTTTGATTCGGATCGCATCAATCCCGGCCGCGAGATTGCCGGCGGTGATATCGATGGCAAGCCCGGCAACGAAATCGTGATGTGCACGGATACCAACCGCGTCCGTGCGATCGATGCGGCTGGCAACGAGCTTTGGCTCTCGCCCGAGACCAGCACCTGTGTGCAGCCGTCGATCGCCGACATCGATGGCGACGGATCGCCCGAGGTCCTGGTCGAGGGCCGGGTGCTTGACGGCAAGACCGGAGTGACCAAGGTTTGGCTGCCCGGTTCGAGCTACTCGACCGCCGCAGATATCGACAATGATGGGCAGCTCGACATTGTGCACGCTCGCGGAGCTCATAACTCTGCCGGTGGTGTCATGGTGAGCACTGGCATCGACGGGCTCTTTCCTGCGGTCGCCGACTTTGATCTCGATGGCAAGCCCGAGATCGCGGCGATCTCGAACAATGGTGCCACCCTCAAGCACCACCTGGTGGTTTGGCGCTACAACCCCGATATGCCCGACAATGTCGAGATCATTCGCGACGGCATCGACATCAACGGTTCGCTAAATCCGAATCTCTGTCCGCCTGGCTCCGCTGGCAACAAGCATGGCGGCGGTCCGCCGACGATCGCCGATTTCAACGGTGATGGCACGCCGGATGTCGCCGTCGCGGGTGGCGTCGGCTATGTGGTCTTTGATGGGACCAAGCTGATGGATCCAAACATCCCCGGCGACGAGACCGTGCTCTGGATCAAGCAGACCAAAGACTGCTCGTCGGCCGTGACGGGTTCGTCGGTCTTTGACTTTGACGGCGACGGCTCGGCCGAGGTTGTCTACTCCGACGAGCATTACCTGCGGATCTACAGGGGCAGCACCGGCGAAGAGATCTGGAGGACCTGCAATACGACTGGCACTCTGCGCGAGCTACCGCTGATCGCGGATGTCGACAATGATGGTCATGCCGATATCGTCGCTGTCTCCAATAACTACTCTGGGATCACCTGCGAGGGCGGCAAACAGACCGGCGTGCGGATTTTTGGCGACGCCAAAGGACAATGGGTCCGCACCCGCAGGATCTGGAATCAACACGCATACCACGTGAGCAATAAGCACAGTGTTTTGCAAGACCGCCCTGCTCGGTCACACGCGGCATCTTGTGTCTTTTCGGACAGTACGATTTCAGCCCTTGTGTGTACTGATTTTGTCCTGATATCCGTAGTTCATGGCGGAGGCGATCACGGCCGCGAAGCTGCGCTCTCTCCGGCCCAGGGGTCGCTCGTACGAACTCACCTGCAGCCGGCTGCCCGGATTTGTCGTCCGCGTGCTGCCAAGCGGCAAGAAGGTGTTTTTTGTCCGCCATCGCGTCGACGGTCGCGACTCCAGGGTCCGTCTAGGCGTGCTCAGCGACGCATTCTCGCTCAAGGAGGCACGTCGTCAGGCAGCGCTCGTGCTCGCCGGTATCCCGGCTGCCAGCGCGGCGCAGCCTTCGTCTCAGGGGCACCAAGGCCGGTTCGGCGCGCCCTCTCGGGGGTGGTCTCGCGGGGCCGCGCAGCGCTCTCCTGAGCGTCTGCAAGGGGACGCTGCGGCCGACCCACAGTTGACCGTGCGCGCCCTCGCAAAACGATTTTTGCGCGAGCATGTGGATGTGTATCTCAAGGCGAGCACGGCTGAGCGGTATCGCGATATGCTCGATCGTCTGATCCTGCCGCGTTTTGGGGATCGTGCCTTCGAGTCGATCCGCCGGCGCGACGCCAAGGCGTTGCACGCTGATCTGAGCAGCACTCGGGGGACCGCCGATTACGCGATATGTGTTTTGGGCAGCCTGTACTCCCGGATCATCGAGGATTGGGAACTCAGCGAGATGCGCAACCCCTGTGCCGGTATCAAGCGCTTCGGTTCACGCAAGGTCGAGCGATTTTTGAGTCCCGAAGAGCGCCGGACGGTCGAGGCGGTGCTCGATCGGGGATCGAGGCTGCGGCCCTCCAATCGCGGCTACCTCGCGCCCTCCAGCACCTGGGCGATCCGACTTTTAATGCTTACAGGCCAGCGCAAATCAGAGATTTTGGGCCTCGAGTGGTCGATGGTCGATTGGCAGCACTCCTGTCTTCGTCTGCCGGATACAAAGACGGGGCAGCGGACTGTCTTGGTGTCGCGCGAAGTGGTCGAGATGCTCCGAGAGATCCATGCGGCGTACGGACATCCCCAGAGAGGGTTGGTGATCCGCAGTCGGCATGGCACCAAGCTCACGGGTTTGTACGCGACATGGAACACGATTCGTGTGGCTGCTGGAATACCGGATGTTCGCATCCATGATCTTCGGCATTCATTCGCCTCGGACGCGTTGATGGCCGGTGTGCCCCTGGCGATTGTCGGCGAGATGCTGGGTCATCGAAATGCGGCGACGACCCAGAGATATGCACATTTGGCGGATACTGTTGTGCGCCAGGCTTTGGTGACGGCGACCCGCCGGATCATCGGCGAGACGCCGGCCGATCCGCAGCCGAGCTCGCGACCCTTTGCTCGCCTCTGCGACGCCGACTGGGCGCGGATTGTACCCTTAGTGGGCGCCGAACGGCCGCGGCCCGGTCCCCCTGTCGACCTGCGGGGGGTCGTGGATGCGATCCGCTGGATACAGCACCACGCGGGCGCGCGCTGGTCAGACTTGCCCGCGGAGTTCGGCAGATCGACGACCTGCTGGCGTTGGAAGAAGCGCTGGCAGGAGAATGGCGTGTGGGCGAAGGTCGTCGCCGCGCTTGCCGAGCGCCGATCGTAGACGCGCACGAGTTCGCTTGTTCACGCACGTGAATCAACTCACGGTATTACCGGCGAGCACGTCGAGTTTTCGTGATCACGAAGGCCGATCTGCGGACTACCGCTGCCATGGGAAATCCTACTACATCCGCCTATCGCTCGCTGCTGTCGCTCGCTTCTATGCTCTTGCTCGCTGCAGGTTGTCCGCCCGCGGTCGGAGACGATACGGGTGATACGGGTGATACGGATACGAGCAGTACGACGGAGACGACCGGGCCGACCGAGACGGGCACAACCGGGAGTAACGGCGATTGTGCGCCGCTTGTGCAGGCCGATGTCGACCAAGATGTCACCCTGCCGGCGGGCTGTTACATCGCCGAAAATTGGCTCTCGATCCAAAGCGCCCTGACCCTGGAGGCGGGCGTAACGATCTCCTTTAGCGAGTTTTCGGGCCTGGCGATCTCCGGCAGCGGCATGATCGTGGCCTCGGGGAGCGCGAGCAATCCGGTCGTCCTCAACGCGATCGAGCCGGCGGCTGCCGGCTGGCTGGGCGTCTCACTCTCGGCTGTCAGCAGCACGCAGAATAGCCTGGAGTACACGGAAATAAGCGGTGTGAACGCGAACGAAGCGGCTGTCTCGATGTTTGGAGGTGGCAAAATATCGATCACCAATTCCAAGATCGTTGACAACCAAAGCACGGCGATAGAGATCAGCCCTGATAGTCAAATCGAACTGGGCAAGACCACAATCCAGGGAAATGCGGAGATCGGATGGGTCGGTCTCGGCAGCTTGGCGACGATCGCGGCGGATAACGAGTTTACAGGCAACTCCGAGAACGTGCTCTTGGCGGACGGATCCAGTATCGATACCGACATGACATGGCGCCCGCTCGGCGTGCCCGTGCGCCTGCGAGACACCTATGTCGAGATCAATGCAGACCTGGTGCTAGAGGCGGGATTCGAGCTTCAGATCCCGCAGGATGGCATCCTCGATGTGACCTCTGAGGGCACCTTCAACGCGGTCGGCACCGCCGATTCGCCGGTGATTGTGCACGGAGCCAAGGACGAACTTGGCTACTGGGTGGGCATCTCGTTTTCCAGCAAGTCGAGCAGTAATGTCCTCGATTACGTCCTCCTTGAGAATGGCGGCGGCGACAATTGGAACGGGAACTCGGACTCGTTGTCGATGATCTGGATGACCGAGATGGCGAAGCTCAAGGTCACCCATAGTACTTTCCGTCGCAGCGCTTGGTATGTGCTTGCCGCCAACCAGGGGGCTGATATCTCGGGCTTTGCGGGCAATGAGATCCGCGACAATACGCGGGCTCTTCACCTCTCGGGCGACGCCGCTGGCCAGGTCGACTCGGATAATGTCTTTGCCGACAATAGCGATGAAAACGTGGTTCGAGTCGGCTTCTCGGAGGCGCTGATCACCAACGCTGGCGAGTGGAGCGCGCTCACGGTCCCGTATTTCGTGAGCGTGGAACTGGAGGTCGAGAACGACCTGGTGATCGCAGCTGGGGCTGAGATTCGGGTCGCCCAGGATGTGCAGATCACCGTCTACCCGGAGGGCAGCCTCGACGCCAGCGGTAGCGCAGATTCGTCGGTTCGGATCGTCGGAGACGAGACCATCTCGGGCTATTGGGCGGGCATCAATTACGCATCGATCAGCAGCAAGAACCGGCTGACTTACACGACGCTCAGCGATGCTGGTTCCTACGAATGGTACGGGGGCGGCGACGCCAAAGCGAGCATCTACGTCGGCGGCTATTACGGCGATGCTCTTGTCACTCTCCAAAATTCGACGATCGCGAATGCCGATGGCTATGGCCTGATCGTCGATGAAGACAGCAGCATCGACTGTAGCGTGACCTTTGACGGCGTCGAGAAGCCGAGTGTGCTCGGGCCGGGTAGCTGCTGAGCTTGGGCTCAGCTGTTCGATGGCTCCGAGATCCGGGGCTGCGGGCCATGTACCCGCTTGCCCTGGATTGACTCCAGCCAGCCTTCAAAGTCGCCAAGCGTCGAGTCACGCAGATCGGGGCGACAAGAGAGCTCCTCGACGATCGCGCGCAGCTTCTCGCGGCCACGGCGAAGCCGGCTTCGTACTGTTCCATGGGGCAGGTCTAGGATCGGCGCGAGTTCTTTGCTCGGCAGTCCCTCCCAGTAGAAGAGTTCGAGGGCGATCTGCAGCTCGAGGGGCAGACGTCGAAGCGCTCGCAGGAGCAGCGCCTGCTCCTGTGAGTCGATGATGAGCTGGGTCGGCGAGGTGTCGAGCCCGGCGATGCGAGAGGTGTGGAAGGTCTCGCCCCGATCCTTTGGCTGCCAGCGTTGTCGGTGCTTGAGAAGGACCTTGCGAGCGATCGCGAAGAGGAAAGTGCGAAACGAGGCATCTTGCCGGAAGCGGTCCTTGGCGCTGACACAACCGAGAAAGGTCTCTTGGACCAGGTCATCGACATCGCGGGGAACCTTGTTGCAGAAGAAGCGATAGACCGCCTCAAAATGTCGCTCGAAGAGGGTCTCGCCGGCGTTCAGATCGCCAGCGCGCCAGGCCTCGAGCAGGTCGAGGTCATGGCGCCTCGTCGAGTCTTGGGAGCGTGGCAAGATGGGCGAGCATTAGCCCCGCCCCAGGGCGAACGCAAGAGAAGTTGAAGTATCATGAACGCGCGCAGAACCGGAACTGAGGGGCCCGCAGCGATTGCAGGGGCTCGTGTGGACAGCTCCTCGATCGAGGTTCAGATGGTTCGAAGTCAGGTCCGAGCGGGGCTTTTTGGCCGCCAGCCGCAGCCGATACGACTCGGGCGCTTTATCATCCTCGGCCGCCTGGGCGCGGGCGGCATGGGGGTCGTCTACGGTGCCTATGATCCGCACCTCGATCGCAAGGTCGCGCTCAAGCTACTGCGCAGCGACGTCGGCCAACGGGGGCAGCGCGAGTCACAGGCGCGCCTGGATGAGCTGCTCCTCGAGGCGAGGGCGATGGCTCGTCTTTCCCACGTCAATGTGCTGACCGTCTTTGATGTCGGCGAGGTCGATGGCCGGGTCTACATCGCGATGGAGCATGTCGAGGCGCCGACGTTGCGCGCCTGGCTCGACCAAGAGCCCTCTGTAGAGGCGATCGTAGAGGTCATGTTGCAGGCGGCAGAGGGGCTCGCTGCGGCGCATGAGGCAGGTCTCGTGCATCGCGATTTTAAACCAGAGAACGTGCTTGTACCGCTTGGGGGTCCGGTGCGGGTGATGGACTTTGGTCTCGCACGCTCCGTCGAGCGGAGTGCCGAGGGAGGCGTCGACGATGAACTCTCGGGGCCGGCATCGGTGTCGGTGACGCGGAGGGCGGGCACATTGCAATACATGGCGCCGGAGCAGCTGCGCGGCGGAGTGATCGACGCTCGCGCCGATCAGTGGGCCTTCTGCGCGACTTTTTTTGAGGCGCTCTACCGTCGCCCTGCCCTTCTTTTGGACGCCGCCGGAGGGCGAGCCGAGGAGCTGGTGCTACCGCCGATGCCACCGGTCGTCGGTCTCCAAGATCGGGTTGTACAGGCATTAAAACGAGGATTGTGCAGAGAGCCGGAGGCGCGCTTTGAGTCAATGCAAGAGCTGATCGCGGCACTTCGCCCCCGCGGTCGCGGTCGCCGGAGGCTCTGGTTTGGGATCGCAGCAGCAGTGGTGGTTGCTCTGCTCTTCGGCTACATCGTCGGTCTGCAGGGGCTCCGCAACGAGGAGTTTTGTCCTGCGGAGCAAGCCCGTGTTCAAGGGATCTGGAGCCCCGCACGGGCCGAGCAACTGAAGGAACGATTCGGCGCCTCGGGCCTCCGTTATGCCGATCAGAGCGCAACTCGAGTCATCTCGATCTTCGATGCCTATGCCGATGCGTGGGTCGCAGCCAAGCGCTCGGATTGCCTTGCCGACCTCGGCGGTGTGGAGCGCTCGGATGCGGAGAGCAGCTGTCTCGACGGACGTCTGGAGGCCTGGGCACTGACGATCGATCTGTTGATGGCGGGCGATGACGCAGAGCTGGCGACCACTGTCGAGCGATCGATCTCGATCGCCGCGGGTCTGCCTGATCTCCACGGATGCGAGCGTTCAGGGGCAGAGCGCTCGTTGGGGCCTTTGAGCCTGGGTTCAC
>Ga0256845_1003209_pt1 | contig 11247 bp, 9 predicted proteins | sample RiftiametaG_FD_189101 | JGI IMG/M metagenome (GOLD analysis project Ga0256845, IMG submission 189101) | Tube worm associated microbial communities from hydrothermal vent at the East Pacific Rise, Pacific Ocean - Riftia | ecosystem: Host-associated > Annelida > Integument > Unclassified ... | reverse complement strand
TCTCACTTTTCATGCTGGCAGACCAATCGTTCTTCAGTTCTATTGCAAGAGAACCGGTATCTGCAGCTTCATATGAGGAAAGTCGGATAACGTTTTCCTTGACGAGATAGTCAAAGACATCTTCCTGAATTGGCAGGCCAAAACCCTGGTTAGTCAAACGATCAGTCAAAGATTCTGTAATAACCATATTTCGTCTTTGTGCTGATTGAAGATCTCCTTGGGAGTAGTCAGCAAATGGCATAATAAGTATGCTTTTACCACTACCGGGAGCATTGTACGCTGAACCTTCAGTGACATTGAGTGTTTCTACAACGGTCTGACCGCAACCGGTTAATGCTAATGCTAAAATTCCGATGATAAGATATTTCAGCCTATCCATGTTGATCTCCCTACTGAAATTTAAAAATAACTCTTCTAATATGAGCACTTTGATTTACCTCTTTATCTGCAATCAGCAGAAGTTTGTCAAAGGTGCTGGTTCCTGGTTGTCAGGATTAAATTATGCGGGGCCGTAATAAAATGATAAGTTCACGTTTTTTGTGGATTTTCTCTTCCCAACCGAAAAGATACCTGAGAAGCGGTACATCGCCAAGTATTGGCGCAAATTCTCCATTAGTTTCATTGACATCACTTATTAATCCACCAATAACAAGCATCTCACCATCACCAACTTTTACGGTGGTACTCATTTCACGCACATTGACAATAGGGAGCCCAACTGTGCCTCCGTCGGCACCAACTTCACGGTATTCGATGGGTTCTTGTAACTCAGAAGTGATTGGGACGAGGTTCATAATAATGTCATCTTTACCGAGAACAGTGGCAGTAATAGCCATACCAACACCGGACATGATACGTTCAGTATTAACAGAATAGGTTTTGACTCTGGTCTCTTGATTTATATCTACCTCGATTGAATCGATGTATGTCACATTTCTACCGACTGTAATCAGGGCGGGTTGTCCATTCATTACACTTATTTTTGGATTTGAAAGAATTTTAGTATCACCCTGTTCGTTAAGAGCATTGAGAAAAAGATTAAAATTTGCTGGCGCCATGGAAATCTTAGAAACGAACTGACCAGGATTTATAGTCTTGGTATATGAGCTGCGATCAAGGCTATACGTTTTATCACCCACAACGTTATCATTAGTGTAAGTAAAAGGGTAAATCTGTCCACCGGTACCAAATTCAGCTAAACCTTTGAGGGAGAAGTTTTTTAAGACGCTACTCCAATTAATACCAATACTCGATTGATCATTGAGCTGAACTTCTATAATTTTGGCTTCAATGGAAACCTGTTGGTAGAGAGACTCCTTCATATTATCAATGTAAATCTCGATTTTTTCAAGAACCGGACGCGGTGCAGTAACTGTGATTAACCCAACTGGTTTATCTATAAGATAAAAGCCTTTACTTCCACCAGTTGCACTTGGGCCCTGACCACCAGTAGGAACATCATTTTCGGTAGCATCAGCTACCTCAACTTCGGAGTCTGATATTTTGTCGATTGGAAGAGCTGCAGTAGCACTTTTCCTCTTAACGTTCCAAACGTCAAAAATTGTGTCTAGATTATGTTCAATGTTTTCCCAGATATCAAATTTATTATCAGAGCTTTTAAGTTCAATGGTTCCGTCAATACTTTTGGAAGCATCATTGGAGCCTAATATATTTCCTCCGGTTCCAGTGGACAAGGAATGGCTGGTAAAAGGCATTGCAATTTGAAATTGACGAGTTTCTTTATATTTTACAACAATGGTATTGCCTTTCATTTCATGAAAATAATCAACCTGCCGCAGCATATTGTCGATTGATACAAAAAAATCGTCATTTGCACCAATATCAACATCAACCAAAACTTGTTGATCAACATCACTTGCCCAGGAAACATTCATTCCTTTAAGTGCAGCAAGGCGTTTAATTATGTCCCATAGTGGTTGTGGCCCTTTAGTTGATGTAATGCGTGCACCAACCTTTAGTTTGCTTTCTTCAGCTATACCGATGTTTTCTTTATCTTGCCTATCAACAACATAACTTGCAGTTTGATATCTGACTGGCAAAGTAGCTGGAGTTGTTGATACTTCAGGCTGTGTATCAGTTTGCTTAGCAAGAGAAGTGGACTCAGGCTGCGGTTGTTTATCACCGGCACAAGATGCTAACAACAGGATAAGTAGCAAGAGGCTACTAATTAAGAAAATACTTTTTATAGACTTCATAAAGACCTCTTGGACTAAAATAAATAAATATGAACTAATGGTAATTTTCGAATTTACATTAAATCTTTAGCTGCAATACGCCCTGATATAAATTTTTTCAGATCTGGACGAACTGAAAAACCAGAAGCAAGTATCGCTTTGTATTGTTTAGTTGCTTCTTTGGTCAATCCAAGTTTGTCAAAAATTCTTGCCTTGGCAATCATGGTATCAATATTTTCTCCGTAATATTGATCATACTTATTTAACAATTTGAGAGCTGCATCATTTTGCCCATTATTTTCGCTAAATGCAGCAAAACTAACGAGAGCTTCTTTCATCGGAGGTGTGTCACTGATGCTTTGAGCAAAATAATCAGAAGCTTCAGAGTTACGCTGCATATTCGCTGAACCTATTGCAGCGTAGAGTGCGGCATGAGCATTATTAGGATTTTGTTTCAGGCTTGCTTTTGCATAAAAAACAGCCTTAGCATTCATTCGAAGGTCTACGAGATAAAGGGAAGCAAGTCTGTTTGAAATTTTAGAGTTTTCGGGCCATTGCTCAAGGGCCTTTGTATACATTAAAGCAGCATCTTCGACTTCTTCATTGGCTTCAAATTTTTGAGCTTTCAGCATAAATTCTTTCGCCAACATTATTTCTTTCGATTGAGCCGATGTTTGTTCGATTACGAGGGCTTCCTGTTGAATGACATCTACATCTGCTACAAATGCAAGATTATCTTCAGATCGGGTAGGCCAAACGAATTCTTTTTTCGATGGGTATATAACAATGGTGTTAAAACGTTCCTCTTTTTTAAGATCCATAAGATTGAGAATAATATCCAGAGCAAAATCCCAAGGAACGTCTGTGAGTGCAAGAGTTAAGGATCCAGAAACTTCCTCATCAACGATGACATTAAGATCAGTTATCTGTCTAAAAAGACGAAACACATTATGAATATCTATTTTGTAAAAATCAACACTAATACGTTGTTTTTTATATCCTGAGAAGGAAAAGTCATTTTCTAAATTTTGTGCAGTTTTTGTCACAGAAGTCGAAGCTTCGAGTTGTGCAGGATCCTGGCTAAGTAATTCCTCTGAGGAGTCAATGAGTGCATCTAGCGTTTTATCTGTAGTAGAAGCATTTTTGTTTCCCGGTTGAACAGTTAATTGAGATTTACTTTCATCAATAACAATGCTTAGGCCCTGATCGGTAGGAGCAACTGAATAAGAAAACAATTCTTTGCTGGCAGAATCGAAGACTATGCGAGCTCCACGTCCTCTCGGTGCCACTCTGACTTTGTTAACCGATGTGCCAATATGTTTTTCGCGAATTAATTCATTGATTGCAACATCAGTTATATCTATGTACATACGCGGTGGTTTATTAGCAGTACCCCTAATTGTATCCACAGTATAATTTTTAATTGGTGTATTAGAAGTAATAGTGATTGTAGTAGAATGAGGTGAGCTGGAAACCAGAAAATCCGTCAGCGAAAGTTTGTTTGAAGAAGAAACGGTTTGCTTTTTACCTGCTTTAGCAGGGAAAAACTTCAGGTCGAGATTGAAACCATCCTTTTCGACGGAATAATCGTGACTGTCTGCCAAAACAAACTCAAAACGTACCACTGGTGGCGTGTGATCCACAAGTTCGCCAATCTTCAAGTGGGCAAAGTCGTTTATTGGAACCTGTGAAGGGCTTGGTGTCTTATTTTGAGCGAATTTTGCGCCAGCAATGTCCAGTATAATTCTGAACGGGGAAAAACGCTCGGATACAGTGTATAAAGGTGCAGAACTTCCTACAATAGTATACGTTAAACTTTTATCAATCAATGAAGCTTTTGTATCCGTAATTTCGTAAGTAACGTTGGAGCTTGCCTTCGCAATGGATAAATTAAATGCTAATAAAACACAGCAGGTGAGGCAAACAGCCGTTTGATATTTGTCTAGCCATTTAAGCATTTTCTATTCATCTCCCTCTTTCTTGAGTATCATCACAACCTGAGTGATGATTTTCTTGCCTGCTCGAGTTTCAGCAGTCTCTTCAATAACTACAGTATTTGGCGAAATATCTTTTACAATACCACGCCGGCCAATTTTCGTACCTTCCGTTAACACATATCCTTTGCCGGTAAAATCCTCAACCATAGCGATGTCTTCAGTGCCCATCTGCATCAACGCAACGAGATTGAGTTGACCTGGTTCGAAAAGTTGCATGCCTGTCAATTGTTCATTTGTTTCTATAATTTCGTCCATGTCAACATTGGCGGTAGCAGCTTTTTCAGTAATAAAAGGAACGAACGGATCTGGTCTGTTCTCAAGTTGATATTCAAACACAGATGTGTTGAATTCAAGAGTCTGTGCAGGAGGAATAGCTGATTCCAATTTAGCTGTTGCTGTATTTGTCCCGCCTGGGATAACAACATAGGCTAAGGCTAGAAGATAAATTACTTTACCTTTGATCATCCGCTTCAGTAAAAGTCTGGTTGTAGTACGGCTCATGATGGTCACTTTTGAGGTTGTTTGGGGAGCTCAACATTGGTAAAACGGTAGGTGACTAGTCTACAGTCCGAGTTGAGCAACATTTCGCCGGCTTCTTTTTTGGGTGAACTCATTATTACATTTGCAACAGTAACGATACGTTCTAACTTGCTAACTTGATCGAAAAAAAATCCCATGTTGTGATAAGGCCCCCTGACGTTAATTGTAATTGGTATCTCAGCGTAAAAATCTTTTGGATTGTCAGCCTGAGGTGCAAAAGTTAGAAAGTCAAGTCCCGCATTTCGACCAAGAGCTGAAATGTCTTTGAGAAGTTTTGGAATTTCCTTCTCCTTGGGGAGAAGTGCCGATGTTTTCAGAAATAATTCTTTAGCTTGAGCAAGTTCTTCTTCAAATTTTGCCAAGTTCGAAGCCCTTGCTTTAATTTTGCCAAGCTCAACAGTTAGAGCCGCTTTTTGATCCGAGAGGTTTAATGTCTTCTGGGCGTTTGGGCGGTAAAGTGAAAAATAAAAAATCACAAGAGGTATGACAGCAATCAAAACTGTAACAACAAGTTTCACTTTTGAGTTGAGGGGAATATATCTGTCGTCGATGAAGGCCCCGGTTGCTGTAGTGCTCTTTTTCATAGTGTTATCTTTGGCAATAAAAATTAAATGTTAATTCGCTTTTAGCTTGTTAGTGCCCTTGGCGGCAGGGTGTGCTACTTGGCAGACAAGGGAGAAACTTTTGAGATCACGTCCAGATACAATTTTCAATGAGGAGCTTTTTAGACTGACACCCTGAACGAATATAGATTCTTTCAGTTTATTCATAAATTGAGCTACAGTTTGGTTATCCAGTGCTACTCCAGATAGTTGGAGCGAGGATCCTTGTTGGTTCAATGACGTAAGCCACATTCTCTTATTGTCTATTCTGTTTGCAACTTCATCAATTAAACGAACTGTAAGTGAAGAGTTGGCTTTGAGCTCTCGGATTATATTAGTTTTTCTAGTAAATTCGATTTTATCTTCTTCGAGTCGGTCCATTTTTTTTAGTATTGAGTCGAATGAAACTTTTTCTTGCTGTAGTGCAGCTACATCGGCTCTTAAGTTGCTGAGTTTATTAGCCTGCAACATACCGACAAACGCAGCAAGAGCAAGGGAACCAATAAACAAAAAACACATTCCCCAAAGTTGTTTTTTGGCTTTAGCCCTTTTTTTAAGTTGCCTTACTGGCAGCAGGTTTATTTTAAGCATAACGTGTTCCCGACATAAGAGTAAGCATTATATAACAGACGGTCTGAGAGCAATCCCGGTGGCTATTGCCATTTCAGGACCAATACTGTTCAAGTAATTGAGGTCTATTTTTTTATTGCCTGTATTGATTCTCAGAAATGGATTGAAAACTTCAACTGTTAAGCCGGTTTCTTGTATTAAGAAATCACTGAGGCCCGCAACTTTTGCACCACCTCCGCTGAGGATGAGTTTTTTTAGCGGTTGATCAGGGTGGTTGGAGTGGTAAAGATCAATTGCTTTTTTTATTTCAAGAACCCATTGTGTACAGGTTGAAGAGAAGATTTCTTCAATATCCTGTTTTCTTTCTTCCACCGGAATATTACCGAGTTTTATTCCTTCTGCCTCTTCAAAGTCAACGTCAAATACATTTTGTATTTGTTCTGTCAATTGCCTACTGCCGACTATTATATCTCGGGCAACTACTGAAATTCCCTGGGACAGGATATTGATGTTCATTTTTGATGCGCCAATGTCAACCAGAGCAATATTTTCATCACTTTGATAGTTGTACTCGTAAGTGTTTTCTAGAGCAAAACCATCCACATCTACAATTACCGGGCTGAGGTTGAGTGCTTGCAACATCTCTAAGTAATCGTCAACAGTCTCTTTTTTTGCGGCAACGAGCATAACGTCAGTTCTGTCGTTTTCAGAGTGACTGGTTTTTAAATCCTGGAAATCAAGATAGACATCTTCGATATCAAAAGGAATATATTGTTCGGCCTCAGCCATAATATGCTCTTCGAGCTTAGCATCGTCCATTACTGCAAGATTTACTTTTTTAACGATAACTGAATATCCAGAGATAGAGAATCCGACTTTTTTGGTTTTGATTTTTAAATTCTTGAAAAGGTCGGAAATGGCTTTACTCACGATTTCTGGTTCGTTAAGAGTGCCGTCGTCGACTGCTCCTTCAGGTAAAACGGTACTTCCAAGTGTAATTATTGCATACCCGTCAGATACTTTCTTCAGTTGACATACCTTGACGGCATGAGAGCCGATATCGAGGCCAACAACTAGATCTTTTTGAGAAAATAAGGCCATATCCATACCAATAATAAAGAAATAAAAATGAATCAAGCAACAATAAGTTAAAGTTGCTAAAAATACGCAGTTTCTTTAAATCTGCCCATATTCAAAATCACAATGAATGAATTTTTTGGGCGGTAAAACTCTTAATTTTACGTGTATATAAGGCCATTAGTGCATAAAATATTTACTTTGTCAAGGAAAACAAGCGTTTCATTTGAGAAAAAATGCTTATTTTACAGGGTGTTAATAAGTTTGAAGGATGAGTTTGTGGTAGTTGTTCCACAACATGTTGGTGGCATACTGTGCCGGTGCTCTTCATATAGTGTATATGTTGGAATCTATTTTATTTTCTACTACTTATTTATTTTGTCGAAATCAACCCTCTTGTAATTGAAAGAAAGATAAAGTATTTTGCGCGTGGCAAAAGGGGGTATCGTACGTTTTTTGTTAACGTTATTGGAGGGAACCTATGCAGAAGTTGTATTTTGGGAATGTAGCAGTAGAGCAATGTTGAGAGAGTCGCGTCGATTGTGACGGGAAATTTACGAACAGTTACAAAGAAAAAGCATAAGGTTGCCTTAAGAAAGAGTAATTTTTTATGGTAGCTAATAAGTTGCTTTTTTAAAAAGGGGTCGGTTGTGTCTAGAACAAGAAAAACCAAGTCAGTTTTCAGAGAATATTTTGAAGCTATCGTCATTGCGATTCTGTTGGCGCTGTTTATTCGAACATTTGTTGTACAGGCATTCAAAATTCCGTCGGGTTCGATGTTGCCAACGTTGTTGATTGGGGATCATCTTCTGGTCAATAAGTTTATTTTCGGTATTAAAATTCCTTTTACCGGCAATACTCTTGTACCGATTAAAAATCCAAAACTAGGTGATGTTGTTGTTTTTCGTTTTCCCAAAGATAAATCAATAGACTATATAAAGAGAGTAGTAGGTACTCCTGGAGATACTATTCTTATTAAAGATAAAGTGGTTTTTGTTAACGATAAGCCAGTTGACATTCCGCAGGCACATTTTAGCTCTCCTTCAATTCTTGATGCTGCAGTGAGTCCCAGGGATAACTTTGGTCCTATTCTGGTTCCTAAAGACCGGATTTTTGTTATGGGAGATAATCGTGATAATAGTTATGACAGCAGATTCTGGGGCTTTGTCGATCAAAAGGATGTACTCGGAAAAGCTTTTGTGCTGTACTGGTCGTGGGATATTGATAAACCGCTTTTGTCGATAGACCGTTTCGCTTCAATACGATGGACACGAATAGCAAATCTCATTCATTGATTATGCAAACGTGGAAATAATGACCTCAGATTATCAATTTCAACATAAACATATTTTTGGAATCGAGCAGTTGTCTGTAGAGGATATTTCGCATATTCTCGACACGGCAATATCGTTCAAAGAGGTGTCTAACCGGGCTATAAAGAAAGTGCCGACCCTTCGGGGTAAAACAGTAGTGAATCTGTTTTTTGAGCCCTCAACCAGAACCCGTCTTTCTTTTGAGATCGCTGCAAAAAGAATGAGTGCTGATACTTTTAATATTTCCTCCTCAACAAGTTCAGCCACCAAGGGTGAAACTCTTGTGGATACCGCTAGAAATATTGAGGCAATGAATCCAGATGCGATTATCATACGCCATTCAAGTTCTGGTGCTCCCTTTCTTCTGGCAAAGCATATTGATGCCGCCGTTATAAATGCCGGGGATGGATCCCACGAGCATCCGAGTCAGGCGCTTTTGGACATGATGACGGTTGTGGAAAAAAAGGGGCGTCTTGAAGGGCTGAAAATTGCAATTATTGGTGATGTGGCTCATAGCCGTGTGGCCGTTTCGGATATTCTCGGTTTTTCGAAAATGGGAGCACATGTCCGTGTGGCTGGTCCGCAAACGTTTATGCCTGTGGATGTTGCCAGTCTTGGGGCAGAACTCTGTGGTTCTGTATCTGATGCTATAAAAGACGCTGATGTGGTTATGACGCTTCGTATTCAGCTCGAACGTCAGAATGACTCTCTTGTTCCTAGCCTCCGTGAATATTCACGATTTTTTGGAGTGAATCGGCAGATCCTTGAGTTGGCAAAAGAAGATGTCATTGTTATGCATCCGGGGCCGATTAACAGAGGTGTTGAGCTGAACCCCGATGTGGCCGACGGAAAGAGGTCAGTTATACTCGATCAGGTAACTAACGGAGTTGCTGTCAGGATGGCTCTGCTCTATCTGGTTTTGGGTGGTGGTAAAAACAGTGATGGCGGACAGGGTGAAAGCCGATGAGTGATCTGATTCTTTTTAAGAATGGTCGTGTGATTGACCCCAAAGAGCAAAGAGATGCTGTTGGTGATCTATGGATTAAGAATGGAAAAATTATTGCCTCTGTTGATGTTGATGCAAAAGAGGCTGAAATTTTTGATCTTGATGGTCTCTGGGTTGTGCCTGGGCTCATTGATATGCATGTTCATCTGCGTGAGCCGGGTGAAGAATATAAAGAGACTATTGTAACGGGGGCTAAGGCCGGAGCTGCTGGTGGATTTACTGGTCTTGCCTGTATGCCGAATACGGAACCGGTCAATGACAATGGTTCTGTGACCCGTTTTATTCTCGAGCAGGCCCAAACTTCTGCCTGTCGTATTTATCCGATTGGGGCCTTGAGCAAAGGGATTGCAGGTAAAAGTCTCGCTGAATACGGTGAGATGAAAATGGCCGGTGCAGTTGCTCTTAGTGATGATGGGCATCCGGTTGCCGACAGCAGGTTGATGCGACGGGCGATGGAGTATGCACTCTCCCACGACATGCTTGTCATATCCCACTCAGAAGAGCTTTCTCTTAGCCGGGGAGGATGCATGAATGAAGGTGCGTTATCCACTCGCATGGGGTTGCGAGGTATACCTGTTGCTGCTGAAAGCGTTATGGTGCATCGAGAGATTGCTTTGGCGGAGCTGACCGGTGCACGGGTGCATATTGCCCATGTCAGTACGGAGCGTTCGCTCTCCCTTATTCGTGATGCAAAAGTACGAGGAGTGAAAATAACAGCTGAAACTGCTCCACACTACTTTACTCTGACTGAGAACGCGGTCAAAGGATATGATACTCACGCAAAAATGAGTCCTCCTCTCAGAACCGAAGTGGACAGACGGGCGGTTTGTGAGGCTTTGGCTGATGGCACAATTGACGCCATCGCCACGGATCACGCCCCACACTCGGTGTTGGAAAAAGAGGTGGAGTTTGATCATGCAGCTAATGGGATTGCTGGCCTGGAAACATCCTTGTCCCTTGGTCTTGCTCTCGTTCGTGATGGTGTTCTTAGTCCTGGCCGACTGGTTGAGCTTATGAGTAGTGCTCCTGCTGAAATTTTAGGTGTGGTGGGTGGCTCTTTATCAAGGGGTGATGTCGCCGATATTACGGTAATTGATCCAGAGAAAGCGTTTGGGTTCTCAGCACCAAAGAGTTTTTCAAAGGGAAAGAATTCGCCATTTGATGGTTGGACTCTGCAAGGTAAGGCTGTTTTGACGGTATGCTCGGGGAAAATCACTCATAATGAGTTGACCTCCCAGTCAGCTGAGAGAATAGGGCAATGATCGCACTACGTTTATGCCTTCCGGGGTGACATCTGCCTGGTACACAAGGATTTGCACTCCACTTTTTGCCGCATGTTGTAGCGCTTTGCTGTATTCCGGGTCAATACGGGAAGCTGGAGTGAAACGATTGGCATCCATTCGCTGAACCAGGAAAAAAATACAGGCACCGAAACCTTCTTGAGCAAGTTTTTCCAGCTCGTGCAGATGTTTTGTGCCTCTTTTGGTGACAGCGTCGGGAAATTGTGCGCAACCTTCTATTGCAAGAGAACAGTTTTTGATTTCAACATATGTAATTTCTTTCTCTTTGGTGATCCGCAGGTCAAGTCGACTGTGGTCCGAAACTTTCACTTCTGTTTTTAAGGCGGTGAATCCCATGAATTCATCAATTTGACCTTCGGTAATGGCTTCAACCACAAGTTTGTTCGTTTTTGCAGTATTTACTCCTATCCATGTGTTGTTTGCTTGAACCATTTCAAGAGTGAAGGGATATTTTCTCTTGGGGTTGTCAGACTTTGAAAGACAAACGGGGCTGCCTGGATCGGAACAGGAAAGCATGGTGCCGGTGTTTGGGCAGTGAACAGTAAGTATTTTGCCGTTTTCCAACTCGATATCTGCAAGGAATCGCTTATATCTTTTGATAAGTTTGCCGTGGACAAGTGGTTGTGTAAATTGCATGATATTTTCA
>Ga0256845_1003208_pt1 | contig 11248 bp, 9 predicted proteins | sample RiftiametaG_FD_189101 | JGI IMG/M metagenome (GOLD analysis project Ga0256845, IMG submission 189101) | Tube worm associated microbial communities from hydrothermal vent at the East Pacific Rise, Pacific Ocean - Riftia | ecosystem: Host-associated > Annelida > Integument > Unclassified ... | reverse complement strand
GTTACAAAATGTCGTTAATACTAAAGGTAAAACAGAACTTGCTCGCATCGTAGACATTGATGGCGATATGGCATTAATTGCAACAGATCTTTATTTATCAAGTGCGGTAGGAAAAACCATAGCTGTAGCCACAGAATCAGGCCGAGTTATGTGGTCTAAGGACACAGGATCTGCCAAAGGTGTAACAGCATCAAGGAATAAACTCTATGTATTGGGTAAATTATCAAACGTTCATGCTTTAAACAGAACTGATGGCATTCATGAATGGGAAACCACAGAATACAAATACCGTCAATTGACCAAACCAGTATCCTATTTAGGGGACGTTGTGGTTGGAGATTTCGAAGGGTATATTCATGTGATTGACGGTGACAATGGTAAAACTATTGCTAGAACAAGAATGGGTAAATCGAGTTTTTATTCACATCCTGTCGTTTCTGGGTCGACTATGATCGTCTTTAACAAAGATGGGACATTGACTGCTTTTGAGTACTCAAGATAGTTTCGAAATGCCATGCTTCCCGTAATTGCAATAGTTGGCCGTCCAAATGTAGGAAAATCTACATTATTTAATATCTTAACCTACACACGAGATGCTTTGGTCGCTGATTTTCCAGGCTTAACCAGAGACAGGCAGTACGGTTATTTAGAGTTAGAAGAATCCAATGCCATCATTATTGATACCGGAGGCTTGCTTGGTGATGAAGGCAACTTATCTGAATTGATGAATTCACAAGTCACTACAGCCATATCAGAATCACATCTTATTTTATTTATAGTCGATGCCAAAGCTGGTTTAATGGACGATGATAAAAAAATTATGAAAAGCTTACGTCAAACCAACAAGCCAGTATTATTGTTGGTGAACAAAATTGATGGCAAAGATGAAAATTTGACCATGCTAGATTTTTATCAGTTAGGCATTGATAAAATCATGGCCATTGCCGCAGCACATAAACGTAACATAGGGTATCTACGTGAAGAACTAGAAACTTTTTGTGAAAATCTCATCATAGAAGATTCAGAACAACAAGCTTTGATTGATACTAAGGGTCCCAATTTAGCTATTATTGGCCGACCCAATGTTGGCAAATCAACTTTGGTTAATCGTTTATTAGGTGAAGATAGAGTCTTGGCTTACGATATGCCTGGAACTACCAGAGACTCTATATGCCTGCCTTTAGAGTGGGATGGAAAAGACTATACATTGGTTGATACTGCTGGTGTTAGACGCCGTGCGAAAGTTTCTGATGTGGTTGAAAAATTTAGTGTGATTAAAGCATTACAAGCCATAGATCGCTCGCAAGTCTGTGTTTTACTGGTTGACGCACAAGAAGGCATGACAGATCAAGACATGCATTTGTTGGGATTAATTACCAATAATGCCCGCGCTGTTGTTATTGCTTTAAATAAATGGGATCACCTGTCTGAAGAGCATAAAACTACTGTTAAAAGTGAATTTGCACGCAAAATGTCTGCCTTTTCTTGGGTGCCGCTGGTTTATACCTCAGCGTTACATGGATCGGGTTTAACCGATTTAATGGATAGGGTTGACTTGGTTTACGAATCTGCAACCAAAGAAATTGATACCAACCAATTAACTGATGTACTTAAAGAAGCTTATAAAGCCCATCAACCAGCTTTAATTCATGGTCGATTGACCAAGCTTAAATATGCCCATTCTGGTGGTAGAAACCCACAGAGAATTGTCATTCATGGTACTCGGACTGATGCCTTATTACCGGCTTACAAAAAATATTTAGAGAAACAATTTAGAAATGCATTCAATCTACGTGGTGCACCCATTGTTTTACAATTTATTAGTAGCAAAAACCCTTATAAAGTTAAGAAAGTTAAAAACAGATCGAGTGTAAAGAACAGACGACACAATGCTTTCGATACCACGCCTAGAAAAAAGAAATGGTAAAACCACAGTAATCCAAATAACTTACAAAGTATGGAAAATAATCAATATATATCTAAGATTTCATTCTCGCAAGCTCAGAAATTAATTAAAGAAAAAGCCGAAGCAATGTTTAATGCCGCACCTAAAGAAGTTGATGTTGGTAATTGTTTGAACCGTGTTTTGGCAACAGGTTTGAAAGCTGAAATCAATGTTCCTGCTTTTGATAACAGTGCAATGGACGGGTATGCGATAAGGTATTCTGATTTAGCAGAGCAGAAACAAGGCTGGTTGACATTACAAAAACCACAATATGCTGGATCGGGTGAGCTACAAATTTTAGAAGAAAATAGTGCCATCCCTATTATGACGGGTGCCTTAATTCCAGAAGGAGCTGACACCATAGTCATTAAGGAAAACTCTCAAACAAAAGACGACAAAGTTCACTTAAGAGACATCGGTAAAAAAGGAAGCTACATCCGAAAAACAGGTGCTGATATAAAAGCAGATAGTAATATTCTCACTGCTAAAATTCGTTTAAAAGCACAAGACATAGGGTTAATTTCATCTGTTGGTTGCGAAAAAATTTCTGTCTACCCTAAAACTAAAGTAATTTTATTCACTGGTGGTGATGAAATTATACAAGTTGGCGAACTTCTGACTCAAGGGAAAGTTTATGATTCGGTCCGCCCAACGTTAAAAGGATTATTAGAGTCCCAAAATTGTGAAATTATTCATATAGGACGATTAACAGATGACCCAATTCAAATTAAACAAGTCTTGGATAAATATGCAGAACCTCATACTGTGATCATTTGTAATGGAGGAGTCTCGGCAGGGGACAAAGACTTTGTTCTCAAGGTTATGCAAGAGCATGGACAAATTGCTTTTCACAAAGTTAATATCAAACCAGGTTTTCCTTTGTTATTTGGTCAATATAATAAAGCCTTGTTTTTTGGATTGCCAGGAAATCCTGTTTCAAGTTTTACAAATTTCTGCCAATTTGTCATTCCTGCATTACGAATTCTCGAAGGTGAAAAAATTTCTCACACTGGATTTGTTCTGGCTAAAATGACAAAAAGTTACAGCAAGCAGCATTACCGAAAAGAATTTGTTCGCGCTAGTTTGAGTTATGATGCAACCATGGGATTTGAGGTCAGTATATCTGGCAATCAAAGTTCAGGCCGTTTAACTTCAGTGACATCTGCCAATTGTTTTATCGTCTTAAACGAGACGCCCGAAGAATATAAAGTAGGTGATAGAGTTAATGTACAAAGATTTGTTGATTTGCTCTATCCTCATTTAATATGAAAGTTACAGTAGAAAAAACATTTCAAAATTGCAAAGACGATCCACGACACATAATTTTAGATGTGCGAACTTCAGCTGAATGTAGTCAAGGAATACCCCAAGGGGCGACATGTATTGAATTAACTGATATTGCTTGTGTTGCGTTTAAAAAACTATCCAAAGACAATTACTATTATATTATATGTCAATCAAGTCAAAGATCAGCACTTGCCATACAACAACTTAAATCATTAGGTTTTAATCATCTCTATCACATTAATGATGGTTATCAAGAATGGTCAAGACAAAAATTACCAATCGAAATTCCAAAATCTAACAACCATGATGTGCGCTATCAGAGGCACCATCAGCTAAAAGGATTTGGCAGAAAGGCGCAGGATAAATTAAACAATGCGCATGCCTTATTAATAGGAGCAGGTGGTTTAGGCTCGTCTTCTGCACTTTATTTGGCAGCAGCAGGTGTTGGGCAAATAACCATTGTTGATGATGATATTGTGCAATTAAGTAACTTACAAAGACAAATCATTCACACTACGGATTCGATTGGTTCCTTTAAAGTTGATTCTGCAAAAAATAAAATGTCTGCTATTAATCCTGAAATAAAAATCAATGCCATTTCATCAAGGATTGAAAAAAACAATGTCCAATCGATGATACAAAAAGTTGATGTGGTTATTGATGGCAGTGATAATTTGCCCACCCGATATTTAGTCAATGATACCTGTTTACAATTAAATAAGCCTCTAGTTTATGCTGCTGTTTATCAATACGAAGCACAGATTAGTGTTTTTAACTTTGCAAAACAAAACACAGCATGTCTGCGTTGTTTGTTTCCACAGACAAAAGGATTTGAACCGACTAACTGTTCAACCGAAGGTGTATTAGGCGTCGTTCCTGGTCTTGCGGGCATTTGGCAAGCCAGTGAAGCGATTAAACTCATCACCAATATTGGACAATTGTTAGAAGGGCAATTATTGATCATTGATCTTCTAACTAACAATACACACCGCATCAAATTCTCTAAAGACAGCCATTGTAATCTCCATTAAATAATTTCCTTAGTCAGGAGTATTCAATTATGTCAATGGGGCAATAGATTAGATTTTTACTTTTTTTTCAATAATTCTTGTTTTAGTGTGTTTGCTCTAGAAAGAGTCCTTATTATGCAACTATTGAATATATAAACAAATACACAAACAGGTGAATATTATGAAAAACGAAATAAAAAACTCAATAAATAACATATGGTTAGCAGGTCTTGGTGTTGCATCTCTTGCACAAAAAGAAACTGTTAAAGCTTATGGTACTTTAATCAAAGAAGGAAAAAACTTAGAAAAATTATCTAAGAAAACAGTTAAGCAAGTATCAACTAAAGCAGAAAAAAGATTTGACAGCATTCGTAAGATTGCAGACAAGCAATTTAACAAAGTTGAAAACTTATTTGAATCTCGCATTGAATCAGTTCTTAAAAAATTAGATATTCCTACAATCAAAGACATCAATTCATTAAGCAAAAAAGTTGATCAATTGGTTAAAGAAGTAAAGAAAGTAGCATAATATTTTACTTTCTATAGATATAACACCGATTTTTTATCTCTCTCTCTTAAATCGGTGTTATTTATCAGGTCCCCTATGTAGCCTTATTGGCTGCATTTTTTAAAACCTCAATCTCAAATTTCATTATTTAGATTGGGGTTTTTTTATGTTAAAATGCAAAGTTGCAAACAGACAATATTAAAATGCTCTATCCTCATATAAAATTAAACCAAAAAGGCTATATTCAAGTCTCTAAAATACACAATATCTATTGGGAAGAATCTGGTAACACCAATGGTAAACCAGTTGTTTTTGTTCATGGAGGACCAGGTGGTGGTGTTTCTGCGGATACCCGCCGATTTTTTAATCCAGAAAAATATCGCATTATTCAATTCGATCAACGTGGTTGTGGGCAAAGCACCCCCAATGCTTGTGTTGATGAAAATACCACTTGGGATTTGATAACAGATATGGAAACCATAAGAGAGCTATTAAATGTGGATAAATGGCAAGTGTTTGGCGGATCTTGGGGGTCTACACTGGCTTTAGCCTATGCCATTAAACACCCGAAAAGAGTTATTGAATTAGTATTACGTGGAATATTTTTATTAAGAAAAGCAGAACTTCAATGGTTCTATCAATTTGGAGCCAGTCAAATATTTGCTGATTCATGGAAAGACTACTATGAATTTATCCCAAAAGAAGAAAGACATGATTTAATGAAAGCCTATCAATTAAGGTTGTTTGGCAAGGATAAACAACAACAATTATTGGCAGCACGCCATTGGTCTATCTGGGAAGGATCAACTTGTCATATGATACCCGATACTGCACACATTGAGGAGTCAGGCGAAGACGAATTTGCTTTAGCTTTTGCACGCATAGAAAATCATTACTTTATGAATAAAGGTTTTTTTGAACATGAAAATTGGATACTGGATAATATCAACTCTATTCGGCATATTCCTACCATTATCATACAAGGTCGGTACGATGTGGTCTGTCCGATGACAACGGCTAATGATTTACATCAAGTTTTTCCAGAATCAGAGCTTGTTATTGTTCCTGAAGCTGGACATTCAGCATTTGAACCCCATATAATCACTGAACTTGTTAAAGCAACAGATAAACTGGTAGATTGAAAAATATTATGTCATTACATGTAACAGATAAAGCCGCTGAAAGAATTAAAAAATTTATTTCAAAAGATGAATCAGCCATAGGTTTTAAGATCAATATCAAAAAAACAGGTTGTTCAGGTTGGGGTTATGAGGTGGAACTACCAAGAACACTTGAAGCCAATGATGTGGTTTACGAAGAAAAAGGCGTAAAACTTATTGCCAGTAAAGAAACTCTTAAGGTCATCGATGGCACCACCATTGATTTTGAACAACAAGGCATCAATTATGTGTTCGTATATAAAAACCCAAAAGCAACTGGTGAATGTGGTTGTGGCGAGAGTTTTACAACGACATAATGTTTTAGATACCGGGACTTAGGTTGCAGGTATCTGGATACTTATTCTACAACTCCATAATTTTCAGACATTTTTCTAATGACATTGATTACTCGATCTTTTAATGAATCAGGACTCAAAACAGTAATGTTTTCACCATAGCGTAAAATATCCATGATTAACTCGATATCATTATTATAAGGAACCTCTAAAAATAAGGAGCCATCACTAAGTTGGGTGATATTTTGTTTGGAGTGCCATTGTTCTGTAGCAACCCAACTGGCAATTTTTGCAGATATTTTTAGTCTAGCTGTGTATTTGTGTTCACCAGAAAATATCCCGTACGAACCACTAAAATGTTGTTTTAGGATTTCTTTGCCGACAACCTTGCTCGCTTGGTTTTGAATGTTGCAATCGGTGATTTGTTCCAATGCGAAACTACGAATCCCATGACGCAAATGGCACCAGGAGTCTAAATACCAAGCATTTTTATAGTTGGTTAATTTTAATGGCGAAACTATGCGTGTTGTGGTTTCATTGGTAGAGCGTGCTAAATAATCAATTTCTATTCTTTTGCCATTCTGTAAGGCATCAAAAACAGTTGCAAATATTCTTTTGTCGGCTTTACGAAATAGGGCATAGATAATTTGGATATTGCGTTTATCTTTTATGCCATGCTCTTTCAATAAATTTCCAATATTATCCAGTAATCTGGATAATGGTTCTTTTAATAGTCCTTTTTGAATATCCTCCAACAAGTGACTAGCCATTAGCAAAGCTTCAATTTCATCGGCTTGTAGCCGTAAACCAGGCAACTCAAAACTGTCTTTGTTTTTATAATAAAACCCACCAGTTTCATTGTTGGTTTCTATTGGCGCACCATAGCCATCACGGAGGTCACTTATCGTCCGATAGACTGTAGCCATTGAACATTCTAAACGTTCAGCAATTAATTCTTTACTAATTGGAAATTTCGCTGCTTTGAGCATTTGGTCCAGCAGATATATCTTATCTTGTTTCTTCATTAATAATTTAATTAAAATCGTAAGAATTCAGTATACACCATTCAGTTGATAGCAATTGATTTACAACAACCAAAATTGTATAAACCAACAAGATTGTGGTAGGGTTATACTGCGGTTCAAGCGAGTGGTAGAAATTTATTCAAATAAAAACTTGTGTTATACTAAAGAACATTAAAGCAGATATAATAAATTGTTATACAAAGGGATGCTCATGCAATCAAAAAAGGTCGTAATAATTACAGGGTCAGGCAGAGGGATTGGTGCAGAGACCGCAAAGCTCTTCGCTACCAATGGTTATCGCGTATGTATCAATTATAGATCTAATGATATTTCTGCTGAGGCACTTAAAGAAGAAATTTTGGAAGGTGGTAGTCCCTGTATTTCAGTCAAAGCAGATGTTTCGATTGGAAGTGATGTGACAAGATTATTTGAGGTTGTAGAGTTAGAGTTAGGACGTATTACAGCTTTAGTAAATAATGCCGGTATTTTAAAAACTCAATGTCGCTTAGACGAAATGAGTGAAGAGCGTTTTAGCGAGATTCTTCGCGTGAATATTATGAGCTGTTTTCTTTGCAGTAAAGAAGCCGTTAAACGTATGTCTACTAAACATGGAGGCTTAGGCGGTGTTATTGTGAATGTATCATCTGGTGCATCAAAAAGCGGCTCTCCCTCTGAATATATAGATTATGCTGCGTCAAAAGGCGCGATTGATACATTAACCAGAGGTCTAGCTTTAGAGGTGGCGGCGGAAGGAATCCGAGTCAATGCCGTTCGTCCAGGCCTTATATATACAGAAATGCATGCATCTGGCGGTGAAAATAATCGTGTAGATAGGTTGAAAACACGAATACCCATGCAGCGGGGTGGGCAACCAAAAGAAGTAGCAGAGGCCATCTTGTGGTTGGCATCTGAAAAATCTTCATTTGTTACGGGTAGTTTCATTGATCCAGCAGGTGGGCTGTAATGCTGATATTAACCCCGCGGCATAATACCGTAATTCAGGACTTCAAGAAATTTACATATCAAGGCTTAGCTTGCGATAAGGTGAAATCAAGACCTTGAATTCACTCGGTTATTCCCTTGATAAAAGCTATAACGCAGAGATGTGAATTTCTTGAAGTCCCTAACAGGGTGAAATCATAAACATGCTAATTTAAATTATGAATTCACCTAATTGATTTTATTATGAAAGGTCCAAGCCTATTTGTTTGTAGTCTGCGTTATCAGCATTTGATATAGAGCGACCAAACTTTTATGCTGATGCCTTGCAACAAACAAATAGGCTTGGACTGAATTTACGGTATTATGCCGCGGGGTTAATATTATACATTTAAGCACAAGCCCAATAAGATAGTTGCCTTCGAAGGCATAGCAGTTTTTAACTTGTCAGTTCTTCTAAATCCCTATACTCCTCCAAAGCCTCAGGATTAGCCAAAGCATCGGTATTAGTTACGGGGCGATTATGAATCACATTTCGTACGGCAATTTCTACAATTTTACCGCTTAATGTTTTTGGAATGGCTGTGACTTGGATGATTTTTGCAGGCACATGTCTGGGTGTTGTATTGGTGCGGATAGTGGTTTTGATTTTTTTGATTAATGCATCATCTAATTTAATGCTATTTGTCAAGACCACAAACAAAACAACGCGCACATCATTGTCCCAATCTTGACCTACAGCAATACTTTCAATCACTTCGGGCATATTATCTACTTGACGATAAATTTCGGCAGTACCGATACGGACTCCACCAGGGTTTAAGGTGGCATCAGAGCGTCCATAGATAGTTAGCCCATTATGTTCGGTAATCTTGGCTAAATCGCCATGACACCAGATGTTGTCGAATTTTTTAAAATAGGCATTTTTGTATTTTTCATTGCCTTTATCATTCCAAAACATAACAGGCATGGCAGGAAAAGCATTTATGCAGGATAATTCACCTGATTGATTAAAAACTCGCTCGCCATTATCATCTAAAATCGCCACATCAAGTCCAAGGCCTAAGCATTGTAATTCGCCTTTATAAACAGGCAATGAAGGGTTTCCTAATGCGAAACAAGAACAAATATCAGTCCCTCCAGAAATAGAAGACAAGCACACATCAGTTTTCCATAGGCTATAAACATAATCATAATTCTCTGGCATTAATGGTGAGCCAGTGGAGAATATTGTCGTTAGCTTGGTAAATTTGCGCTTCTCATTTGGAATAATGCCTGCTTTTTGTATGGCTGAAACCCATTTGGCACTGGTGCCAAAATGAGTGATGCTGTGCTTATCAACCATATCCAATAATCGGTTGCCATCAGGATAAAAAGGAGACCCATCATAAAGAAACAAGGTGGCGCCAGTGGTTAAAGTCGATGCCATCCAATTCCACATCATCCAGCCACAGGTAGTAAAATAAAACAACTTATCTTTTTCACTGACATTACTGTGTAAAACCAATTCCTTTTTATGTTGCAATAAAATTCCACCCGTACCATGCACAATACATTTGGGTTTGCCAGTGGTGCCTGATGAATAAAGAATATACAATGGATGTTTGAAATCAACAGGCTCAAAACTCACTTGTTTGTTGTCATTGTTTAAGGCCTCATCCCATGAAATAAAGCCACAATCTTGCCAATGACTTGCAGTAAAATTAATCACCACAACTTTTTGAATAGATTCTATTTTGTCGGCAATGACTTTGGCTTTTTCAATACAACTATGGGGCTTTCCATTGTAATAATAACCATCGGCCACAAACATAATTTTTGCTTCAACCTGCCCAAATCTATCGACCACACCCTCAAAACCAAAATCAGGTGAAGTGGATGTCCAAATTGCTCCAAGTGAAGTGGTGGCCAACATGGCAACAATGGTTTCAATAATATTGGGTAAAAATCCCGCAATGACATCTCCTTTAACAATGCCTTGATCTTTAAGAAAATGCTGTAATTGTGCCACATTTTTATACAGTTGATTGTAAGAAATAGCGGTTAATTCACCTTTTTCATTAACAAACTCTATGGCGATTTTATCACTACTGTATTTTAATATATTTTGTGCATAATTGAGTGTACTACCAATGAACCATTCGGTATCAATTTTATGTTCGCCATATTTAACTATTTGTGTTGCAGGTTTGATGAAATCAACTTCACAAAAATCAACTATTGACTGCCAAAAATCATCTGTTTCATCGACAGAAAATTTATGTAATTGTTGATAACCATTTATGTGTTTATTAAATGATTGATTGATATGGTTTTGAAAATTTGAAATGTTTAAATCACAAATTTGTGATTTATTTGGTTTCCATATAGGCATAGTTATTGCAATTGATGAAGACAGACTATTTTAACGAGACTGAATAAAATTAGCAATGTACAACGTGCAAAGTATAATTGATATTTAAAAAACCATTAGTCTTTGGTAATTAGTACTATCAATTAACAATTGAGACTTTTGTTTAACAAATTATCCTATAAATCGTTATAATAACCTTCAAATTAATTACTGAGTACCATAATGACACGAGAATCTATGGAATTTGATGTGATAATTGTCGGTGGTGGACCATCTGGCTTATCAGCTGCAATAAGATTGGCACAAATTTCACAAGAAAATGGCAAAGACTGGCAGATTGCTTTGGTTGAAAAAAGCGCCGAGATTGGTGTACATATCATTTCTGGTGCAGTGGTCGAACCCACAGCTCTAAACGAATTGTTTCCCAATTGGAAAGAAATGGGTGCACCGATGACCACAGAAGTTGCAGAAGATGAATTTCATTACCTCAGATCACAAGAAAAAAGTACAAAAATTCCGCACATGTTTATACCGAGTCCTATGAAAAATGATGGCAATTACATCATCTCATTGGGGAATTTATGCCGTTGGTTAGGTGAGCAAGCCGAAAATTTAGGCATTAATATATTTCCAGGGTTTCCCGCTACAGAAATTATTTTTGATGAAAACAATCAAGTTAAAGGCATTATTACTCAAGACATGGGTATTGATAATAAAGGCAATGA
>Ga0256845_1003207_pt1 | contig 11249 bp, 6 predicted proteins | sample RiftiametaG_FD_189101 | JGI IMG/M metagenome (GOLD analysis project Ga0256845, IMG submission 189101) | Tube worm associated microbial communities from hydrothermal vent at the East Pacific Rise, Pacific Ocean - Riftia | ecosystem: Host-associated > Annelida > Integument > Unclassified ... | reverse complement strand
ATTGGTCGGTTTATTGCTAAGGTGGAATCCGCTCAACGGAAAACAGAAGGTAGTAAGCTGTGCTTTAAATAAAAACATTTCAAGACATGCAAAATGCTCACAGAGACGTAAGCCCTAAGTCTATTAAATTAGTTAGTCTTAATTGTCCTTTTTCTAGTTTCAATCTAATTGATAATGAATTTCAAGGAATTCCCGCCATTCGGCGCTGTTTTTCTCTTGCTCGCTCGTTTCATTGTAAAACGTTGCTTATTGAAGATATTTCGCCTGCAGGAATTATTGAAGAAGAAAACGTAGAATTGCTCACTTTGTATCCTCAATATGTATGTCGGGGTTTAAAGCGTCTTTCTTTTTGGAAGTCAGACTTTCAAGTGATCAATGACCTTGCTAATCAGAAAAACAATGATTTTGTGGGATATGTAATCCTTAAACGGGATTATATTTCAACCCAGAATAAAGACCAATGGCATATTTTTGAAGCTGTTTTTAAAAAATATGAACATAAGCATAATTGCGTACCTTCTCCTAATAATTATGATGTTTCTTTCTGTGATAAAAGATTTTCAATTAAAGGTATTTTATATTGTCAGCAAAATACCTTGAATAAATCTTGTGCTCATGTGGCATTAAGATCTCTCTTATCGAGGCTAATTCCTAATGAAAACATCTCTTATCGAATGTTAAATAAAATTGCACAACAAGTTTCTTCAAAACCCTATCATCCTTCAGATGGACTAACCGTCGCGTGTATGCAAGAGATTTTTAAAGCATTCAGCATTGGATATGCTGATTTGGATTATGAAAAAACGTCCATAGACAATCCGAATATTCGTACCGATATTCCCTATCAAAAACATCTCTATGCAGGAATCGAATCGGGTTGTGGTGGATTGCTTGGATTTAGTATGTCTGGTCCAATGGCAAAGGATGCAAAGCATATTATTCCTTTTTACGGACATACGTTTAATAAAGACACGTGGGCACCTGACGCAGATATGAGTTATTTTAATATTGGCGGAGGGGTTGGTTATATCCCTAGTGAAATGTGGACAAGTAGTTTTATTGGTCATGACGATAATTTTGGACCTAATTTTTGTGTTCCCAGATTGTATGTAAAACCAGAACAAGTTCAGTATGTAGTTGAGTTAAAAAAATCGAAAGCATGCTATGGAGGAATCATTGCAGAAGCTCAGGCATTGCAATTTCTTTATTCTTTACATTCAAAGTTAGAGAAAAAAAATCAATGGATTAAACGGTTACGAACTCATTCAGATCCAAGAAATCAGACGGTTGTCTTGCGAGCACTCTGCATTGAGCAAAAAGAGTACCTTACCCATTTAAGCTCAATTCAATGTTGGAAAGGGAAAAAAGAATCGTCTTTTCTTATCGATGCACTATCTGGATTATTACCTGAATTACTTTGGGTTGTAGAAATTTCTATTCCTCATCTTTTCCCTGCTAATGAGCGCAAATTAGGAGAGATTGTACTCAATGCAACTCTTGCTAGAGATGATAGCAAAGAAATGGATTACAAATTATTTCTTTTGGCCCGGCTTCCAGAACACTATTATTTGATAAATTCCACAAATCAATATGGTCCTAATTTTATTAAAGTGCCAAGCGAATTTGTTTCTCACACGCCTCTAATCCAAACTATTCAGTAATTTTTTTTATTGGTTTGAAATCCTTTTCTATAAAAATCTCACTTTTTTTTGAGAGTATGAAAGTTGCCAGATCAGCACCGATTTTCCCTGATAACGGATAGGCCGATAACAGAGAACGACATATTTTAACCGACCTCTTGTTCCTTTAAATCCGACAAAGAACACCGATGTGTCCGAACCAGATCTCTGTCCACAGATTACACAGATGAACACAGAATTTTATCCGTTAAAATTAATTGCTTAATAGAACAAAAGAGGGAGAATTTAAGTGCTTTTTTTTGTAGGTTTGTTTACCCTATTGGACAAGTTATTATTAAAAATATTTAAAGGTTGGTATGGACTATAAATTTTCTGGACATGAAACGTTTGCATTTCGATATGCATGGCTTCCAAAAGCATTTAATGCAATACAATTAACTCCTGATTTATTTTCAGATGAAAATAATGCAATGGTTCAACTTGGGGTTGGTAAAAACATGGTTCGGTCTATTCGTTTTTGGGCATCTTTAACAGGGATTATTACATTGAAGAGTGGGCGTTTATATCAAACAACCCCATTTGGTGAAAAAATATTTGATCAACAAAAAGGATTTGATCCTTATCTTGAAGATTCTCAAACGTTGTGGTTATTGCATTGGAGGGTTTCAACGGCGAATGAGCCCCTTTTTTCTTGGTATTATTTACTAAATCGCTGGCAAGAATCAGAGATGATTCCGTCTGTTATTGTGTCCATGATTATTCGGGAATTAGAAGGACAACACAAGATTTCTAAAAACTCTCTTGAAAGTTTATTGAAGGTTTTTTTTCATACGTATGTTTCGACTCGTGGGACAAAGAGTAAAGTATTAGAAGATAATCTAGATTGCCCGTTGGTACAGCTTAAGCTAATTGAGTTTTCTGGGGATAAAGATGGATCTTCAGCAGGGAAAAAAGAACCTATTTACACGTTTAATCGCGGGAACAAGCCAGAGATTGGTTTATCACTATTTTTGTTTTGTTTGTGTGATTTTTGGAAAAAATCTTTTTCGGATGAACGAACATTATCTTATGAACAAATAGCGAATGGCTTAAATAGTCCAGGGCAGGTTTTAAAACTTTCTGAGGAAGGAATTCAGGATCGCTTAAATAATTTAACCCAATTTTCACATTTATTTACATTTACTGATTCATCAACAAGTCGATTGCTTGAAAGAAAATTCGATGATTTCGAAGCTGTATCAGATGAATTGTTAAAAGGAATTTACAAATGAAACAAGTAAACAAAGCTCCGATTCGGTTTCTTAGGTCAACACATTTAGAGCGTGATTTCTATGATCCTAAAGCATTAGATTCATACGTTTTAACTGACGTGGTTGTTGATTGTGTTCAAAGGATTTCAGATGGACTTCGTGTTGATTCTAGTCAGAGAAGTTGGAGAATTATTGGTGATTATGGATCTGGGAAATCTAGTTTTGCTCTTTTGTTAGCTCATTGGTTTTCTGGAAATATAAAGACCTTTTCAAAGAAATTATCCACGAGTTTGAATTATTCTAATTTTGATGTTTCTCCTCCCCAGTTTATTCCTGTTTTAGCAACAGGTTCACGAGAACCTTTGGCAAAAATTATTCAAAAAGGAATAAAAAACTCACTACAACATGTTTATTCGTCTGGCTTTGATAAACGAGCAAAAAAAATACAATTCCTTCTTAATCTAGAGGAGATTTCAGATGCGGAAATTCTTAGCCTCATAAACCTTGTTAATAAAAAAATAAGCGCAGACCAAAAAGGACATGGCTTATTAATCATTATAGATGAGCTCGGAAAATCATTAGAATTTGCGGCAGAAACCACAAACACAAGTGATGTTTACTTAATGCAACAATTGGCAGAGGAAGCATCTCGTAGTGGAGAGTTACCCTTTTTTATTGTCGGCATTTTACATCAAGGATTTGGTGCTTATGCAGCGAGTTTAGGATTAACAGCAAAGAAAGAATGGGAGAAAGTTGCTGGCAGGTATGATGAAATTGTTTTTCAACATCCGATGGAGCAAAGCACTGCATTAATTGCGGAAGCTTTAAGTACTTATAAACAAGATTTAAATTCGCATGAAAAAAAGAAAATAACAGAATCGATGCGACTGGCTCATCATTTAGGATGGTATGGCGTGGCATCAAATCTGGATATATTATTAACTTTTGCTCCTCGAATTTCTCCAGTTGATCCTTCTGTTTTACCTTTATTACACAGAGTTCTTCATCGGTTTGGACAAAACCAAAGGTCTGTTTTTAGTTTTCTTTTTGGAAATGAGGCTTCTGCTTTACAAGCTTTTCACTTAACGAACCAAAATGGATTATATCGTGTTTATAATTTGTATGATTATATCCATTCAAATCTAGGGCATCATCTTGCAACTACATTTTCAACAACACATTGGACTGTTATTGATTCAATGGTTTCTTCTTTCGTAACGGATAATCCTCTTCATTTGCAAATTATAAAAACGGTTGGTGTTTTTAATTTGTTAAATAATAATGATTTAAGACCAACGCCTGAAGCTATTTCACTCTGTATTACAGGTCGCTTAAATGATTCCAAGGTTCTTAAAGAAATAGAATGGTTGCAAACAGATAAGGGAAAGCGCGTTTTGTTTGATCGAGGCATTTCTAGTGGTTTGTGTTTGTGGCCCCATATAAGTGTTGATTTACAAAAAGCACAAGAGGATGCGGAAAGTGTTATTGGCTCAATAACAAGCCCTACAGATTTTATTCGAACTCATTTAGAAAATACAAATTTAGTTGCTCGTCGTCATTATATTCAAACAGGAACCCTTCGGCACTTTCCTGTTATCTTTTGTAAACCATCTGATTTAAAAAAACCAACAGAATTGATAGAGGAACAGAAGGATGGATTTGCATTAACACCATTGTGCTTAAATAAAGCAGATGTTGATGAAGCAATAAAAAATGCTCGCTCTTCTGTTTTTAAAGAGAATTCAAATTATTTGGTTATTATTCCAGGGAAACTACAAGGACTTGCTCCTTTGATTAGAGAAGTTCAAGTTTGGGATTGGATTTCACAAAATACTCCAGAACTAAATGGAGATCGATATGCACGAGAAACCGTTTCAAGAAAACGAACTTTAGCTCAAAAAGCATTAGAAGATGCCATTAATAAATCGGTAGGATTTGAGCATCTTGAAAGCACCTTTTCTTTGCAATGTTATTGGAATGGCAGAAAGTTAAACATTTCCTCTGGGAAAGAATTGGTTTCAAAATTATCAGATATTTGTGATGAATTATATCGAAAGGCTCCTTCTATTAATAATGAGCTCATTAATCGACAAAATATAAGTGCAGCAGCCGCTGGTGCAAGAATGCGTCTAATCGAAGGTGTTTTAGAGCGCCCAAACCAACCTTTCTTAGGGATGGATGCATCAAAAACACCGCCTGAAATGTCAATGTATCTATCTGTTTTAAAAATGGGTGAATTACATATTGAAACCGAGAATGGTGCCAAGTTAGAGCTCTCTAAAAAAGATCCCTTGAAGTTAGTCCCTGTGTTTGATTATTTAAAAGATCGATTAAAATCTAAAATGGATGAACTTGTTTCAATAGACCTTCTTCTTAATGAATTAGCTCAAAAACCTTATGGTATAAGAAAGGGGTTGGCTCCCCTTCTTCTTGCTATTTTTTACACCATTAACAAACGAAATATTGCTTGTTATGAAAAGGGAACTTTTTTAAGTGAATTAACAGGTGCAGAATTTTTGCGATTAACCAAGAGACCCGATCTCTTTGAATTTCAGTATTGTAATCTTGATGGCTTACGTTCAAACGCCTTTGAACGCCTTTCAACTATTCTACACATAAAGAAATCGAGTCAAAAACCAGAGCTTTTAGACATTATTAGACCTCTTTTTGTTTTAATAGGAAATTTGCCACCTTACACAAAAAAAACAACGAATCTTACTCCTGCAACAAAAGCTGTGCGTGATGCACTGATGGATGCTCGAAATCCACTCACTTTACTTTTTGATGTGCTCCCTAAATCGTGTGGATGCAAACCCGTAACTCCCGAAGGAACAGATCAAGCAAATGCAAAAAAGTTTACTCGCATTTTAGAAGCGTCTATTCAGGAATTGCAGGGTGCATATAAAGGACTATTAGAAAGAATCGGGAATGATTTAACGAAAGGTTTCGGATATAAAAAAATGGAAATTGAAAAATTCCGAACGGAAATTTCTGCTCGTGCAAAAACACTTTTCCCGTATGTAACAGAAAAAGAACTCAAAGCATTTTGTTATCGGCTACAAGAGGTGAATCAACCTCTTGATCATTGGTTGAATTCAGTAGCAAGTGTGGTTGTTTATAAGCCCGCCGAAAAATGGATCGATCAAGACGAGGATAAATACAAACAACTCGTATTTGAATTAACAACGCGGTTTTCTCGAACAGAAGGTTTTTCTTTTAATAAAAATAGCAAAAATAATACTCAAAGCGTTCGGTTGTGCGTTACAAAACCAAACGGTGAAGAAAAAGCACAAGTGTTATTGGCTACGAGTGTGGATGATAAAGAAATCCAAGAAGTAGAAAAACAGATGCAAAACCTCATAAAAGAACACGGAGAACTTGCACTTCTCGCAGCATCTAGAGTACTATGGGACAATTTGAAAGGTTAAATAAATTAAGACGATAGGTTATGGCTAAAACAAGACATATATGTGGTTTGTCAGGAGGAAAAGACAGTACAGCGCTAGCTTTATATATGCGTGATAAGATTCCAGATATGGAATATGTTTTTTGTGATACAGGAAAAGAACTCCAGGAAACGTATGAGTACCTTGCACTTGTAGAAGCATTTCTTGGAAAACCAATTATTTATCTTAATGCTAAAAAGGGATTCGATCATTGGCTGGATGTTTTTGGGAACTATCTTCCTTCACCTAAAGCGCGTTGGTGTACTAAACTTTTAAAATTAAAACCTTACGAAGAATATATTGGGGATGCCCCAGTTATTAGCTATGTTGGAATTCGTGCAGATGAAAATCGAACGGGACTGATTAGTGGAAAGCCAAATTTAACAACCGTTTTTCCATTTAAAGAAGATGGAATTGACTTTGATGGGGTCATGCGAATTCTTGAAGAAAGTGGGATTGGAATGCCTCCATATCTAAGTTGGGGACGATCACACTCTGGTTGTTTCTTCTGTTTTTATCAATCTAAATACGAATGGGTGCGTTTATTAGAAATGTATCCAGAACAATTTGCAGAAGCAGAAGAATACGAACGGCGAGATCAAAAAACGGGTACTTTGTTCACCTGGATGGAAGATATGCCCATCACGTCGTTACGCGATCCAAAACTTCAGCAGGAAATAAAGCAAAAATATTTTAAGCGTCAAGAATGGTTAAAATCCCGAAAGGGAAATAAGCGATTGATAGAAACACTGGGCGGAATTGAAGTTGAGGACAGATCGAGCCTAGGATGCTTGATCTGTCATCTATAGGGAGAAAAGTTTATGAGCGAATGGAACTGGTCATCTTGTCCTCATCCGATTTCAGATGTTAGAGATTGGAGTCAAGCTCGACGTTTAATATTGAGACCAAGCTATCAACGACAGGAAGTCTGGTCAATGTCTGCAAAAATCATGCTGATGGATACGGTGTTGAAAAATATTCCAATGCCAAAATTCTACGTTCAGAGCGAGATCCGGTCACGTGATACATATCGTAGCGTGATTGATGGGCAGCAACGAATTAGCGCAATTCTGGAATTCATAAATGACCAGTTTAAATTAAAGAAACCCTATCAAGGCGAGTACAACGGGTGCACTTTTTCAGAATTGCCATTAGATATTCAAAATCATTTTCTTTCATATGAATTGAACTTTAATGAGATTAGGAATGCCACCGAAGATGTCGTGCGCGAAATCTATTCTCGAGTAAACAGGTACAGCATTCCACTCAATAAGCAGGAACTACGCAAGGCAGATTATCCTGGGCATTTTTTGAAAGTTTCTGAAAAGTTGGCACAACGTGAGCTCCTCACACAGTTTAATATCTTCACCATCGCCAATCGCCGGCGGATGCAAGATGTTGAATACACCTCGGAGCTTCTAGCTGCCTTGATTTCTGGACCTCAGGATAAAAAATCAACCCTCGACTCTTTTTATGAAAATTTAACGGTATGGGATGAGGAAAATAGGCATGAGTTAATTGAGCATTTTGATTCCATTCTCCAGAACATAGAAACGATATTCTCTCATACTGCTACTCCGATTCCCAAAACTCGTTTTAGACACAAGGGGGATTTCTACGCCCTTGTCGTGGCGTTGTCGGAGCTATTGAAAGATGGGGCGTCTATCGCTGGGAAGGAACTTAAGCCTTTAGCAGAGGATCTGATGCTAATGGATTTATATATAGAGCCATCTTCGCATGTAAGAGTTTTTTCTGAATACGCGATCAAATGCACCTCTCAGGCCAACTCACTTTCAAGTCGAACCTGGCGAAAGAATATGTTGAAAAATTTTCTGGCAGGAACCTACATATCGCAGTATCCAACAAGCGAGCAGGTTAAGTTGTTTTTCTCCATTATTGAGGATCTAGGTAATGATGTAGGAGTGTGTCCGCCGACAGAGCATGATTGTCCATATTGTGACAAAGAAATCGATATGAACGATAAGGATGCTGTTACTTTGGACTGGGATGAGTCCGCTACAGTTTTTCAATTACAAAATGCGCGATTGGTCCATAAAAAATGTTCTTTGCGTGAATGTTCCAACCATAACCAAAGGTCTTTGTTCTAATGCACATTGTTCATTTCAATAACCAGTTTGAGGTCAATGACTGTATCCAAGCTGATTCCGGAGAGGAGTACGAACTGCAAGAACAGATAAGCTTCGGTGGAAATGGTGTTGTTCACCGCTGTGTTCACACCTCTTCAGGAGAAGAATATGCGGTAAAATTCCAGATAGTACTAAAAAGAAATAGGGTTAAAAGGTTTCGGCGCGAACTTAGTTTCATGAAGACAGTCCGGCATAATCAGCTAATGAATGCTCTGGACGAAGGTATTGTGGAGGCAAGAAGGAAGCAAGGGCGAAAAACAAGATTACCTTTCGTTGTCATGCCTCTTGCTGAAGAAAATCTAGCAACGTTTGTAAAGACGGCACATTCGATTAGCTATGAAGCCTATATTGGACAATTTTTGGGGTTGTCGGCGGCATTAGCAGAAATGCATTCATCGGCCATTCACAGGGATATAAAACCTGAGAACATCTTGGTTCGAGGTACCACTTGGTACTTGGCAGATTTTGGGTTATGTGACTACGTTGATGATGAATCTCTACTTGATCTAACGGTGGATGGTGAGCTTATTGGTCCCAAACTTTGGATGTCTCCCGAGGCAATCAATGCTGGTCTTGGGAATCTGGATTTAATTGGTCCAGGATCTGATGTCTTTCAAATGGCGAGCGTTTTCTGGTTTGTTGTTACAGGGCGGCATCCTGCTGGGTGCATAACTCAAAACGACTGGTCAGGTCCAGAAGAGCTGTATTCGCTCTTTCGTTCGTGCTTGTCGCATAATCCGACGACTCGCCCTCAAAATGGTACCGAACTACTTGAACAGTTAACAATCGCAATCGAAAGTGCCATGACATAGTCGAGTGCAAAATGTTAGAGAGGTGTCGAATGAGTCAAAAATTGTTTAATAGGCTACAAGAGTTAATCAGCGAGGAAGAAGTTGCTCAGTTGATCGAAGTGATTGACTCGTCATACAACACCTCGTGGGTTCCGCTCGGAGGAATCGAAAACAACTTTGGGATTATTGAAAATCAGCAGGCATCTCCGATTGCCGCACTTATTGAAAAAATAACCAATTCAATTGATGCAATTTTGATGAGGTGTTGCTTGGAAAATGGGATTGATCCTCGTTCACCAGAAGCACCACAATCTATGCAAGAGGCAACGAAATTATTTTTTGGAATTGAAAGTAAAAATTGGCATTTGCAAGGCCCACGAAAAACACAGGCCGAATCTATCCAGATTTTAGCATCTGGTTCCAGAAAACGTCCTTGTTTATTGATTTATGATGATGGAGAAGGTCAGCATCCTGATAAATTTGAATCAACTTTTTTATCTCTTCTTCGTGGTAATAAAAATGAAATTCCTTTTGTGCAGGGAAAATATAATATGGGCGGAACGGGGTCTATTGTTTTTTGTGGCAAACACCGTTATCAATTAGTAGCATCTCGTCGTTTTGATAAATCGGGGGAGTTTGGATTTACGCTTATTCGAAAACATCCTTTTTCTGAGGAAGAAAAGAAAACAAAGAAAAATACATGGTATGAATTTTTAAAAATTGACAATGAAATACCACGTTTTTCTATAAAAGAACTTGATCTTGGTTTGTCGAATCGAAAGTTTATAACAGGTACAATCATTAAATTGTATAATTATGAGTTACCTTCTGGCACACAGGGAGCTTTACCTCAAGAAGTCCGTCGAGCGATAAACCAATTTTTATTTGAACCAGCATTACCACTTTATTTAAAAGATACACCAAAACGATATCCTAATAATAAAGTTTTAGAGGGAGATTGCTTTGGTTTAAAAAGAAGGGTTGAACAATATGATAACAAATATATTGCAGAGCATTTTACTGAAGAGCTTGATGATCATGAAATCGGAAAGATAAAAGCAACCTGTTATGTTTTCAAACCTAAAGTGGATGAGCGCAGTTTTAAGGAAACCAAAGATATTATAAGGAAAGAGTTTTTTCATGGAAATATGGTAGTTCTGTTTTCTTTAAACGGACAGGTTCATGGTCATCTTTCATCAGAATTTATCTCTCGAACCTTAAAAATGAATTTACTAAAAAACCATCTTCTTATTCATGTGGATTGCACTGGATTGAATCCTGATTTCCGTCAGGAATTGTTTATGGCTTCGCGTGACCGTTTAAAAGGAGGGGATGAGACTACTCTTCTCCGTAAACGATTAGCATCTCTTTTAATAAAAGGTCGACTAAGTGAGATTAATAAAGCTCGAAAAAATACAATTTCGGTAGAAGGTGGAGATGCAAAAGATCTATTGCGTGAGTTTTCTAAAAGCTTGCCATTAAATAAGGATCTCATGAAATTACTTAATCAAACCTTTAAAATTGATCAGCACGATGATGGTCGAAAGAAAAAAGAAAAAACATCGAAGCCAAAACCAAAGAAAGAAAAGGAACCGTTTAATCCTAAACGTTATCCATCTTCTTTTAATCTAAAATCTGGAAACAAAGAAAAGTTTCTTACAATTCCCGAACGGGATGAAAAAACAATAACCTTTTCGACAGATGTTGAGGATAATTATTTTGACCGAACAGAAGATCCAGGGGATTTAAAAGTTTCTATACTTCAGCATAATAGAAATGAAACTTCAGGAGGAGACAAACCTGGAAAAGTTGAAACGCCAGAAAACCTCTTGGATATTCGAAAATCTAGCCCTAAAGAAGGAACCATACGAATTGGTCTTGCTGCTACCGAAGAGCTAAAAGTTGGTGATGAAATAGAACTCTCAGCAACATTAGGTGGACCAGAAGATTTGGAATGTCGTTTTTGGATTAAAAT
>Ga0256845_1003206_pt1 | contig 11254 bp, 2 predicted proteins | sample RiftiametaG_FD_189101 | JGI IMG/M metagenome (GOLD analysis project Ga0256845, IMG submission 189101) | Tube worm associated microbial communities from hydrothermal vent at the East Pacific Rise, Pacific Ocean - Riftia | ecosystem: Host-associated > Annelida > Integument > Unclassified ... | reverse complement strand
TATTAATTCCGAGACTGCGGATAATAATAGTATTGTCTCTAATAACATCTGGGGGAAAAATCAGAATAGTGGTATTTATATTTATGCTGCGGATTATCAGATAATTCGGGATAATACTATTCATAATAATCAGCAATATGGGCTGCATTTTAGAAGCACAGCAACCTATTGCGGGATAACCAATAATCAGATTTATTCAAATAATAATTACGGGATTTATATTAATTCCGATACTGCGGATAATAATAGTATTGTCTCTAATAATATCTGGGGGGAAAATCAGAATAATGGCATTTACATTAATGATGCTGATATACTGTTTATTGCCCGCAATCGGATTCATGATAATGCTGTTAATGCTCTTTCCGTAAACGGTTCCGCGACGGGAATTAGAGTAATTCATAATACCATGGCATGGAACGGATTAAATGCTGTTGTTGCTTATGGGGGGCAAGTTTCAATTACTAATAATCTCTTTGTTGCTAATAACTGCAGTCCGATGAGTAATGCTTCCGGGGCAACAATGAGGGCAGATTACAATATGACGTATAATAACGGCTGCGGCAGTTATAGCGGCTTTACTCATGGCTCGAATCTTTGGAGCGGTGATCCCCTGCTTGACAGTACGACCTTTCATCTAACCGGTCCCAGTAAAGCGGTTGATAACGGCATTAATCGCGGTGACCCATACAATAATGCAGCACCTGATTTCGGCTGGTGGGAATCACCGTTTGATTCACAAACCAATGTGCGTAATGTTACACAGAATAAATGGTATGACCACATTCAGCCGGCAGTGAATGATGCGAATACCGGCGATGAGATCCGGGTGTATACCGGACCGGACGGCGCCGGGGTGTTTAATGAGCAGGTGCGTATTGTCAATGCAACAAATTTAACGATTATCGGGGATGAATATGCGAATAACGGAACCTATGCGGCGATTCTTGAATCACCGACGGTAAATTCCAGCAATGGAATAACAATAATAAATTCAACGAATGTCATGATTCACGGACTGGCAATACGGAAATATAGAGACGGTATTTATATTGATGGGAATTCAATTAATAATGAAATCTTCGGGAATACTGTTTATTCCAATGATATTTATGGTATTCGTATTCTTTCCGACGATGCGGATAATAATAGTATTATCTCCAATCATATCTGGGGGAAAAATCAAAACAGCGGTGTGTATATCAGAAATGCGGATAATACAATAATTCGGGACAACACTATTAACAATAATCAAATTAATGGGCTGTATTTTTTCGGTTCAGTAACACAGTGCGGGATGACGAATAATCAAATTTATTCCAATAACACTTCCGGTATTCGTATTTATGATGAAGCTGCGGATAATAATAGTATTGTCTCCAATTATATATGGGGCGCAAATCAGAATTATGGTATTTATATTAATAATGCTGATTATCAGATAATCCGAGATAATAGTATTTATAATAATCAGCAATATGGGCTGTATTTTTTCGGTTCAGCAACACAGTGCGGGATGACGAATAATCAGATTTATTCAAATGAGCAATATGGAGTTTTTATTAATTCTGATGGGGCGGATAATAATCGGATAATTTCAAATACGATTTGGGGGGCAAATCAAAATAGTGGTATATTTATTACTAATGCGGATTATCTAATCATTCGGGACAATAGTATTTATAATCATGCAACGAATGCTATTTATCTTACCGGTTCAGCAACCTATTGCGGAATGACGAATAATGATATTTATTCAAATAGTTTAAATGGTATTTGTATTAATTCTGAAGAGGCGGATAATAATACTATTGTCAATAATGATATTTTCGGGTATGACCAATTGAACGATTCAGGAATCTATATTGCTTACGGTGATTATACAACGATAAGCAATAATGCACTGTATAATAATTGCTATGGAGTGAATTATAGGAACTCTGCAACGTATAATACGATAAAAAATTCATATTTCAGTAATAATAGATATGGGATTTATAATGGAACTTCATGTTCACATAATTCTGCATCAAATAATATAATACGAGCGGGGTTATACGGTATTTATCATAATACGGGCACCGCTCCGATTTATTATAATAATGAAATCCGTGGGGTTACTAGTGAAGGTATTCGTCTGTTCGGCGGTGCGGGAGCAATTATCGAACGGAATTATATCGTCGGCAACGGCGGGCATGGATTACAAACCGGAGTCAATAATGTCAATCTGTATTTAAATACCATTGTTTCAAACAATAATGGGGTATATATGTCAGGCGGTTCCTTCACGCGTTTCACAAAGAATAATATTTATAGTAATACAACCATTAATTTTACTAATAGATCAACTTCGCATGTAATGGCTACTAATAATTGGTGGGGAACAACAATAGTCTCTGACATGAAAGTGAAAAACATTTCATGGACAAATCAGCGTCCGTATCGCTTGTTTGGTCCATTTGATATTTCCACGGGCGGCGATACTGCATATATTGATGTTGTTGTCATCAGTAATGCTATAACGAATAATACAACAAATGTAATCCTTACTTTTACAGACTTTACAACAAGACTGGGTTTTTCCGCCTATAATATTTATCGAACCGTGCTGACGAATACGAACAGTTATACGAATATGACATATGCCGACTATTGTATTGCCTCAAATGTTACCCGCCATGTATGGACTAATACCGGTCTGACGTCAGGGCAATCCTATGCATATTATGTAACCGTTAAAGATAGGGCGTCCCAAACAAATGAAAGTTGGTATTCAGAGAAAGCATGTACAACCATTGCAGCATTCAGTACAAACGTTAGAAATGTTACGCAGAATAAATGGTATGGTCACATTCAGGCGGCGGTGGATGATGCGAATAATGGCGATTATATTCGCGTGTATACCGGACCGGATGGCAGCGGGGTGTTCAATGAAAATGTCGTTATTAATAATTTTAATAAGCTGACGATTGTCGGGAATGACTATACGAATAACGGGACCTATGCGGCGATTCTTGAACCGGCAACGGCGAATTCCGGCAACGGTATAGCAATGACGAATTCAGTAAATGTCATGATTCACGGACTGGAAATACGACATTATTATACGGGGGTTTTGCTCAACGGGGCGTCTGTAACTAATGAATTTTTAGGGAATACTATTTATTCAAATAATACTTACGGGATTCGTATTAATTCCGATACGGCGGATAATAATAGTATTGTCTCTAATAATATTTGGGGATTGAATCAGGATTATGGCATTTATATAAATCATGGGGATAATCAGATAATTCGCGATAATACTATTCATAATAATTTTTCCTATGGTCTGTATTTTACCGGTACAGCAATGTATTGCGGAATGACGAATAATCAGATTTATTCAAATGAGAGTTACGGAATTTATATTAATTCTGATACTGCGGATAATAATAGTATTGTCTCAAATACAATTTTTGGGACCAATCAAAACAGCGGGGTATATATTAGTGCTGCCGATAATACAATAATCCGGGACAACACTGTTTATAATAACTCTCAATATGGTCTGTATTTTACCGGTACAGCAACGCAGTGCGGGATGACGAATAATCAGATTTATTCAAATGAGAGTTATGGGATTTATATTAATTATGATACTGCGGATAATAATAGTATTGTTTCAAATAATATCTGGGGGACCAATCAAGATAGCGGGGTATATATTAGTGCTGCCGATAATACAATAATCCGGGACAACACTATTTATAATAACTCTCAATATGGTCTGTATTTTACCGGTTCAGCAACACAGTGCGGGATGACGAATAATCAGATTTATTCAAACGCTACTGCCGGTGTTTTTATTAATTCCGACGATGCGGATAATAATAGTATTGTCTCCAATCATATTTGGGGGACCAATCAAGACAGAGGTATTGTTATTAATAATGCGGATTATCAGATAATTCGCGATAATACTATTCATAATAATTCTCAATATGGGCTGTCTTGTATCGGTTCAGCAACACAGTGCGGGATAAGCAATAATCAGATTTATTCAAATGAGAGTTACGGAATTTATATTAATTCTGATACTGCGGATAATAATACTATTGTATCCAATAATATTTGGGGATTGAATCAGGATTATGGTATTTATATAAATAATGGAGATAATCAGATAATTCGCGATAATACTATTCATAATAATTTTTTCTATGGGCTGTGTTTTGCCGGTACTGCAATGTATTGCGGGATGACGAATAATAAGATTTATTCAAATGATAATTACGGGATTTATATTTCTTCCGATACGGCGGATAATAATAGTATTGTTTCAAATAATATCTGGGGGGCAAATCAAGACAGAGGTATTGTTATTAATAATGCGGATTATCAGATAATTCGAGATAATAGTATTTATCATCAGCAAGATGGGATTTATTTATCAGGTACAGCAACGCAGTGCGGGATGACGAATAATCAGATTTATTCCAATAGTAGTTACGGGATTAGTATTTCTTCCGACGATGCGGATAATAATAGTATAGTAAGTAATACGATATATGGCGGCGGGCAGGTATCAGGGATCGTGATTACAAATGCCGATTATACACTTATCAAAGAAAATAATGTTTTCAGTAATACGAAAACCGGAATTGTTGTATTCGGCTCAGTGGTGTCGAATCGGATAATTGGTAATACTGTTTTTGAGAATGGGAGCAGCAGTGCCGGTCAGGGGATTGATCTTGGCACTGACCTTGACGATGCACACGGGAATACTGTTATTGGTAATACTGTTTATGATAATAACAATAGTGGTGTTATGCTCCACGGCGTTGACCGAACGTATATATATAGCAATACGATTTATAGTATGAATACTGATCATGGGATCCATCTGTCGGGGACGGCGTGTTTAAATGAAATCAATAATAACAATATATATTCAAATGCAGGAAACGGTGTCTATTTCGACTCGATGGGATGCCTCAGCAATGCTGTCCTGTCGAACAGTATTTATAATAATGTAAATAATGGGGTTCAAATTAATGACAGTGATAATACCCGTATTTACCGTAATCGAATTGCCCGTAATAGTTTCCGCGGCATTTATTTTACCGGAAATGCAATAGGGGCAGTAATTCTGCATAATACCATATACAGTAATCAAGACAGTGCTGTTACGGTAACGAATAACGGAAACGTATTTGTTACGAATAATATTTTATCTGATAATCAGCAATACGGCTTGAATCAATCTGCAGGTACTCTGACGGCAGATTATAATCTTTTATGGAACAACAGCGCCGGGGCATGGAACGGTACAATAACCGGCAATAGTCATGTCTGGACAAACAATTCTCCCATGCTGAATACAACGAGTTTTACGCTTTATTCATCTGCAAGTGGAGCCGTTGACCGCGGCACGAATACCTCAGTCAGTGCGCCGAGCAGCGGGCTGGCGCCGGATCTCGGCTGGTGGGAATCACCATGGACGGGTGATCTTATATCGCCGTATTTAACCAACTGTAATCCGACGAACAATGAAATTAATGTAATGACGAATGCGGTTATTTACTTTGAAATAAATGATGATGCCGGTGTTTTGTCAAATTCAATTGTTATTTATATCTCAAATCAGCGGGCATTCTCAAACGGTGTTTTCCTTACCGGTTTTAACGGGACAATTGTATCGAATTCAACCGGAACCGGATATATTATTTCGGTTGATCGTGATGCCTATTATACATGGGAAGCAGTTATAACAAATACGGTTAAAGCTGAAGATGGTGTAAATCTGTTGACAACAAACTATGCATTTACGATTCATGATGTTCCAATATATAACTTGGGCGTTAATAAAACAAATATTGATTTTTCAACAATTACGTACGGTTCAACAAACACCAATTCAGTTATTATTACCAATAAAGGTAATATCGGCTGTCAAGTCATTGCAACAATGACGGTATTTTCCAATTCACCAACGAGGAAATGGTCATATGGAAATACGCCGGGATTGAACCAGTGCCAGGTGCAGTATCGGACGAGTACTTCCGGATCATGGGTGACTATTGCTGATCCGACGAGTGATTTTGTCATTACATCAGATTTAGATGAAAATGATACGGTAATATTTTATTATCGATTATTAACACCGACCGGTGGTTGGTGTTCGGATATGCAGGCAGATTTTAATCCACGAAGTGAACCGAAATAATCACTTGGGAAGGAGAGAGTAAAAATATTTGGTATAGAAAATGCACAATATATATTAGAAAAAAATGCCTTTCAGGCAGATTAAAATATGTTTTATAGGAGGTCTTCTTTAATATGAAGAAAGTAGTATTAACAGTAGGAATTGCAGTCCTTCTTCTTGCCGTAACGGCAATGGCTGCACAAACAGAGAGAGTAACTATTTCAATTTCAGTCAGTGGTACACTTAGTATTGCATTATCGAATGCTGCTGTCACTCCATCAATGGATTATAATCAAACAAATATTGTATTAATCGGTCCTGTTACAAATGATGGTTCATGTATTGGTACACTGCAGATACGTTCAACAAATGGGACATCGCTGTATTGGACTAATGCAAAATCCGGGGCAACAGATACCCCGCCAAGTATTAATCACTATAGACTTTATGCGTTATTTGGAGCCAATGGTGATCCAACCCCATTAACTGGTGATTTTCAGGAAGATGGTGATGATGGTGTAAGTACATCATACAATGATTGTACAACTGATAACTATACTGATATTGTTGGATCACTTGTGATGAGCGATAACGGGGTTGCTGTTGCTCCGAATGATGTGCTTAGATTATGGGTAAAAGTTTTAACACCGACAGCGGGTGCTTGTGGGGTAACTGAATCAATACCCCTGGATATTGAAATACACTAACTGAGTATGGTTGTTTTGTAGTTTTATATATTATTAATCAACCGTCCCGCACGGTTTTGTAATTGATGCGGGACGGTGGGTGTTAAGAAAAGGAAAAGTATAACTGAATAGATAATGTTATATAATAAAAATATGATTATACGAAAGTGGCTATCGATGAAACTGATTAGAGGACAGTGTTAATGAAGAAAGCGAGTGAATAGTGCGGAATATTTTTGTGAATATAATATTTCTCTTGTTATTGGTTAATACGGTTTTATGTGCGGGAATAGCAATAACACCGGGAGAAATAACACTCGGCAATATTCCTGCCGGACAGACATTTGACATGAGTAAAATGAGTGCTGTCCGAATAGTGGCAGAAAGTCTTTCATTAGAAGCAGATACAATAAATATATCGGTATATCTGCCTTCCGGAAAGTCAGTAAAGAATGGGTATGAACCGGTTCCGGATATTTCATGGATTAAAGTTATACCTGAGTATTGCTCAAATGTAGTTGCGAATAAAAGTTGTGAATCGTATTTCACAATATTCGTTCCGGCAGATGAGAAATATCTTGGGAAAAAGTATCAATTTATGGTTTCTGCACAAAGTCAAGATGGGGCTGTATCTTTACGTGCATCAACAACGATCCTTTTTACTGTTTCTGAACAGATTATCGATGTTCCGCTTGAAATGAAAAGTAATATATTTAAATTCAGTGTTTTTCCGCCGAATACTAAACAGGAAATTCCAATCGGTGAAAAAATAAAACTATTCAAATCTGATTCATCCGGTTTTATTGTTAGTAATCTTAATAATACTGCTTGTCGGTTCACGTTTACAGTGCTTGATACTTCGGTAAGCGATTATAGAATAGAGAATGGATTTACTCCGGCGTATAAAACAGGATTTCTAACATTCGAAACAAATATAGTAGAGATTCTTGCCGGCGGAGCGAAAAATATTCCAATAAATATTGAAATTCCGGATAAAAAAAAATACAGAAAAGGAAAATTTGCCTTTGTAATTAAAACAACGATTTTAACGGAAGCCGGGGCGATTGAATCACAAGATAATATTTTGTATGTGATTGTAAAAAGTAAAGGTCGAAAAGGAAAAGGGAGAAAATAAAACGAAAGGAACGGTAACGCGAAAGTGTTGAAACGGGTTATTGCTATACTTATTATTGCAGCGTCAGTGTTTTTCTCAGTCACGGTTCAAGCAGCTCAGACTGAGAGAGTTTCTATCAGTATTACTATAGTATGCCCGACGAATGTGAATAATGTTACGCAAGGTACGTGGTATGATCATATTCAGCCGGCGATTGATGCGGCGAATAACGGAGATTATATCCGCGTCTATACCGGACCGGACACCGGAGATGTATTTAATGAGCAGGTGTGTATTGCAAATGCAACAAATTTAACGATTGTCGGGAATGAATATACAAATACCGGCACCTATGCGGCTCGGCTGCAGCATAATGTTACCGGATCCGGCATTACTTTGAGTAATACAAAACAGGTGCGAATTCACGGATTGGAAATATCAGGTTATGAAAACGGAATTGTTCTCAGCAATGGCAGTGTATCAAATGAAATATCTGAAAATCTCATTATTTCCAATAATAATGCCGGTATTTATCTTCGCGGAAACAATAGTGCATATGTTACTGACAATAAAATTATCAGAAATCGTATTGCAAATAAAAATGGCAATGCTATACAGAAATATGGGATATTTATATATTTCTACGGGCAAAGAAATAGTATTATTTCAAATACCATAGCCCGACATACACAGACAGGTGTTTCTATACAGCAAACCTATGCAACACATACAATAATACGGGAAAATACCATTGTTTCAAATTTGTTTTGTGGTATTTACGGGACTGCATCTGCGGATTATACGTATATCAGTAATAATATAATTTCCGGACCGAATCAACAGCAAGGAATTCAATCTGTTAATGGTGATAACTGGGTTATTTATGGAAATTCTATTCATAATACTACCTATGCTGTACGCTTTAATGGGATTATTAATGGCAATAAGAATCATTATGTAGCGAGCAATACTCTTAATGATAATAATTACGGCATTTATATTAATGATTCAAGTGCAAGTCATATTTTCATTGCATCAAATTATATTACCAATAATACTGCCAGCGGTATATTCATATTAAATGCTTCAACTAATATTATCACTGATAATTATGCGGTTGAGGGGAATGCAGCCGGTATTTACATAAATAACAGTGTATCTAATATTATACTGGGAAACGCCGTTTCCGGTATTGATATATTGAATGCTGCTTCTAATTACATTATATCAAATAACATTTACCGGATTCCTTCAGCATCGCCGCGGAATGGCATTGCAATGAGCAATACGGTGAATACGGTTATTGTTGGAAACAGAATTCATGGCAGTCGTAAAAACGGGATAGAAATTGTATCCAATGCAACGGCATCTGTAATTTACTACAATCTTATTTATTCTAATCAATTAGCCGGGGTTCGCATTAATGGTGATGCGAGCGACAAGAACAGTATTATCAGTAATAGTATCAGTAATACGATAGGCGCTCTTATTCAGCGGCATGGAATTGTAATATCAAATGCAGATGAAACGCTGATTAAAGCGAATAATATTCATGATATGGTCAGTAACGGTATAATGCTTTCCGGCAGTGCTCAGAATACCCGTATTTCAAATAATGCTATTTGGACGAATGGGAATTTTGGCATTGTTATTGGTGATGATAGAGCAGATAATAATACTATTATTTCAAATAATGTATATGGAGCGAACCAGAATATTGGTATTGTTGTCTGGGAGGCCGATAATACGCACATTCGCGGAAATTTATTGCATGGAAACGAAGAACATGGCGTATACGTTGGCGGAACGGCACAGAATGTTGTCGTTATCGGCAATGTGATATATTCAAATACGTATTACGGCATTCGATTTGAGGGGGATAATGCTGATAATTCACTTGTCATGTCAAATGAGTTCTTTGGAGCTAATCAGGATAACGGTATTCGAGTAACTGATGCTGATTCTATTACCATTGCCCGGAATAAAATACATCGTTTAGCGGGGACGGCTGTTTTTATTGAGGGTTCAGCTGACAATGCAGTAATTCTGCATAATACCATATACAGTAATCAAGACAGTGCTGTTACGGTAACGAATAACGGAAACGCATTTATTACGAATAATATTTTTATGCGGAACACGTATGGAATGAATAATGTCACCGGTGGTGCTTTAACAGCAGATTATAATCTTTTCTGGAACAACAGCGCCGGGGCATGGAACGGTACAATAACCGGCAATAGTCATGTCTGGACGAACGATTCTCCCATGCTGAATACAACGAGTTTTACGCTTTACTCATCTGCAAGCGTTGCCATTGACAACGGCACGAATACCTCAGTCAGTGCTCCGTTCAGCGGGCTGGCGCCGGATCTCGGCTGGTGGGAATCACCATTTACAGCGGTTGTTCCGACGAATGTTTATAATGTTACGCAAGGTTTGTGGTATACTCATATTCAGCCGGCGGTGGATGTGGCGAATAACGGAGATTATATTCGTGTGTATACCGGACCGGATGGCGCCGGGGTGTTCAATGAGCAGGTGCGTATTGTCAATGCAACAAATTTAACGATTGTCGGGGATGCATATACAAATACCGGCACCTATGCGGCAATTCTTGAACCGGCAACGGCAAATTCCGGCACCGGAATAGCAATGACGAATTCAGTAAATGTTATGATTCACGGATTGGCAATACGGCATTATTATACGGGCGTTTTGCTCAACAGTGCGTCTGTAACTAATAAAATTTTAGGGAATGCGATTTATTCAAACGCTACTAACGGTATTTGTATCAGTGACGACGATGCGGATAATAATAGTATTCTGTCTAATAATATCTGGGCAAATAAAGGAGGCGGGGTTAAAATCAATGCTGCGGATAATACAATAATCCGCGATAATAGTATTCATAATAATACATTTTTCGGGTTGTCATTTAACGGTTCGGCAACGCATTGCGGGATGACCAATAATCAGGTTTATTCAAATAATATAAATGGTATTCGTATCATCAGCGAAGCTGCAGATAATAATAGTATTGTTTCAAACCATATCTGGGGTAGAAAGCAAAACAGAGGAGTCTATATTTATCAGGCTGACAATATACTCATCCGCGATAATGATATTTATAATAATCTATACTTTGGGCTGTATTTTAGAGGCTCAGCAACGCATTGCAGAATGATCAATAATCAGATTTATTCAAATGATCGTTACGGTATTCGGATTGATGTCGAAGCTGCGGATAATAATAGTATTCTGTCT
>Ga0256845_1003205_pt1 | contig 11255 bp, 5 predicted proteins | sample RiftiametaG_FD_189101 | JGI IMG/M metagenome (GOLD analysis project Ga0256845, IMG submission 189101) | Tube worm associated microbial communities from hydrothermal vent at the East Pacific Rise, Pacific Ocean - Riftia | ecosystem: Host-associated > Annelida > Integument > Unclassified ... | reverse complement strand
CCTGCAATACTTCCTATAAGCCCTATCATTGCGCCCTCAATGGCAAATAGCATGTTTATTGTACGCCTTTTTGCACCAAGAGCACGCAAGGTACCTATCTCCCTTGTTCTTTCGATCACTGACATTCCCATTGTGTTAACAGTACTCATGATTACAATCACAAGAACAATGGAAAAAATAAAAAGAAAAATCATATCAAACATACCTCTGACATTTGTGTAAAATGCAGACAGCTCTTTCCATGTTTTTATTTCACACTCAATTGAATTTTGTTTAAGTTTTTTCAATATCTGATCTTTAACAATTAATGTATTTTTCCAGTTATCAAGCAGAACAACTATTCTGTCAGCCTTGTCTGAATCATAAAGTGATTGTGCAAATTTATAGGGAACCTTAATGAATTTATCATTTATCGCATCAACACCTGTGTCATAAACTCCTGATACTTGAATATCAAGGGCATTAAGCTGCCCATCCAGGGTTGCCCCCATTATAACTGCATCATTGCCGGGTTTTAACCCGAGATACTCTGCAAGATCAGTTGCCATAAGCACACCATACTCTTTTTTATCACTTAAAGTGTCCCCAACTATTGGCCGAAAATCATAAAACCTTCCTAAAATCTTTTTATCATCCAGGGGTTTTACACCTTCTGCCATGAATATGGTTGAGTTGCTGCCATTGGATACAATACCGGATATGCTCAAGCGTGGTGTTGCAAGCTGTACTCCATCAATGTTTTCAATAATCTCAATTGCCTTTTTTATCTCTTTTTGATTCAGCATGTATTTTTCAGGGTCAGATTTTCCATGTTTGTTCCACCCTTTTTTATAGATTGTCAAATGCCCTATTCCAGATCCTCGTATGGCAGACAGCCTTAAACCTTCATAAGTGTTGTGAGTATAGCCACTGAAAAGATTTATTGCTGTAAATCCCAGGGCAATAGCGATCAAAGTCATGAATGACCTTCGCCTGTTTTTAATAATATTTCTAAACGCAATTTTAATCCATTGATTCATTTTTTATCTCCCAAAATAAGTTATTGTTCAATCACTATCCCGTCTTCAAGCTTTATGAGCCTTCCCATCTGATCTAAAAGGCGTTGATCATGGGTTGAAAAAATAAAAGTTGTTCTATCTCTTTTATTTATCTTTTTCATAATACTGATTATTAAATCTGATGTTTTTGTATCAAGATTTGCTGTGGGCTCATCAGCAAGCACAACTGAAGGATTTGTCACCAATGCCCTTGCAATTGCAACCCTCTGGCGCTGACCTCCTGACATTTTATCCGGACGGTGATGGGAAAAATTTTCAAGCTCAACATCATCAAGACGTAATAGAGCTTTCTCTTTGGCTTTTTTTGAATCCACACCCAAAATCTGCAAAGGCAGCATTACATTTTCCAGGGCTGATAAGACAGGAATCAAGTTAAATGTCTGAAAAATAAATCCAATTTCTCTATTTCTGAATATACTTTTTTTATTATCCGAAACATTGATAAATTTTTTATCATTAAAATAATAATCACCAGAGCTTGCATCATCTATTGTACCAATAATATTTAAAAGAGTGGTTTTCCCTGATCCGGAAGGTCCCCAAATAGCTGTAAATTCCTCTTTTTCAACCTCCAGTTCAACTCCCCTTAAAGCATGTACAATTGATTGCCCCAGATAATACTCCTTTTTAACATTTGTCATTTTAATTAAACTCATAAATACTCCTTATTGGGTTAATGTTTTTGATTACAGTATTCATGGATATTTAGATTTAGGCAAAACAAATGCGACGGAATGAAAAATCAAGGGTATGAAATGAATATTTCAAAAAAATTATTGTTAAAGTTGGGAGAAAGAGAAATGTTATTAATGGAAAATACAAAATCAGCCCAATATCTATTTTTCTCTCCTGAATAGCTCCTTACCAGGCACCCGTAGGTGTGTTCCTCCTGATGCGAGGATATATTTTTCATATTCATAAAAATTTTTTATATTTGTTGACAAAAAACAAAAAAGTATTTACTCCTTTAATTAACCTACAACGAAATTTTTACAGAAAGGAGGAGGTAAATGATCGGGAACAATAAAATACAGGAAACCAATCGTGTTGAACAAGATGATACAAATGAGTTACGGTCAAGGAGAAATTTTGTCAAGAAGGTAACAAAGATATCGGGGGCCTTTGCTGCCGCGGCCTTTTTTTTTAAGGATTTCGGCAGAATTGCATTTGCTGCTCAACGCCGTGGTACAGATTGTAAGCTTGACCCTGTCAAGCTGGAGCTGAGATTTGATGAAAAGAAATGTGCCGGGTGCAAGCTATGTGAAGTGGTCTGCAGCGAAGTCCATGAAGGTTACGCCAGTACTGTAACTCATCGAAACAGAGTTGTTTTGAGACCACTCCTTGAATTTGTAGGTTTGAGCGGCCTTACGGCCAATGCGCCGGGCTACCCTCAAACTCTTTCTCCCACTATTTTTGCTGAATTCAGTGAAAATCATTTCTGCAGGCAGTGCATTTCACCTGAATGCATGGATGCCTGTCCTGAAAATGCTATCTATGTGGATCAAAGGACAGGTGCCCGTGTTGTTGACCCCAAAAAATGCACAGGGGTCGGGGAATGCGTAGACGCATGCCAGTTTGATATGATTCATATTAATCCGGAGACAGACATTGCTGTTAAGTGCGATCTGTGCGGAGGAGACCCTCAATGTGCAGCCTGGTGTCCCACGGGTGCCATCACGGTTAAAAAATTATAGGAAGGAGGCAATTAGAACAATGGCAAAGAAAATATACGGAAATATGGGCAAAATATTACGTGTCGACCTGACCAAAGGTACCTATGAAACAGAGGATGCTACAAAGTACTATAAGGACTGGATTGGTGGTCGGGCATTGAATCATATTTTGATTTTCAGAGGGGTGGATGTGGCCAAGGTAGACCCCATGTCTCCTGAGAATATGATAGTTATCAGTACAGGGGCATTAGGAGCAACTACCATGCCCAGTTCGGGTCGTACCCAGGCCAGTTTTATCTCACCTCATAATTTGAGCGGATGGGGCGACACCAACTGCGGAGGGCATTTTGGTCCGGCCTTGAAAACTGCGGGATATGATGCACTGGTCATAACTGGCAAATCCCTAAAACCAGTCTATATATTCATTAATGACAACAAAGTGGAATTTGTGCCTGCCGGCGACTTGTGGGGTAAAGGCACCATAGATACCCAGGCCTCTTTTATCCATAAATACGGCGAGGATGCAAAGAGCCTCTGTATCGGACAGGCCGGGGAAAATCTGGTGACATACGCTTGTCTCAGGACTGAGTTAACAAATGCCATGGGACGTACGGGGGGCGGTTGTGTCTTTGGGTCCAAGAACCTCAAGGCCGTGGTTGCCCTGGGGACAAAGCCTGTTCGACTTGCAAGGCCAAAAGAGTTCCTCAAGGTGACAAAAAAGCTCAGGGATGCCATCATGGACCCAAAAATGGGAAAGGGTCATGCCTTAACTTACAATATAGCGGCGAATTACGGCACGCCCGGCTTTAACAAGCTGATCGGGGCTACTGGCATGGTGCCCATGAGGAATTGGCAAAAATGCGGCATCGACCCCAAATACGACGAGTTGATCACGGAGTGGTATGACAAGTATGGCGTCAGACGGGAGGCCTGTTTCGGATGTCCCATCCACTGCCACGCCACCTATGCCGTTAATAGTGGCAAATATCCAACAAGAGGCGGGGGACCCGAGTATGAAACCATGAATGCCCTGGGTCAGAAATGCGATATCACCGATGCTAAGGCGGTCCTCAAAGGAAACACCATGTGTAATGATTACGGTCTGGATACAGTTGAAACCGGAAACATGATTGCTACACTCATGGAGCTTCGTGAACGCGGCATCATTGACAAAAAATTTACTGATGGTATTAATCTTGTCTTTGGGAACCAGGATGCCATGGTCCGGATTATCCCGAAAATAGCATTGAGTGATGGCTGCGGCAAAAAGCTATCCAAGAGCCCCTACCACCTAGCCAAATCACTGGGAAAAAATGCCCTCAAGTCTGTAAACCACCAGAAAGGCATGGGTCCCACAGGGGTTAACATTGCTGCCACGGTGGGCGCGATACTATCATTTTCAGTTTCTCCCAGGGGGGCACATCATCTGTCAGGGTTACCCACGGCTGAATGGGTGAATATACCTCCTCTTGCCATCCATTGCTCGGGTGGCTATAAGGAGGCTGGAGAACTCCTTAATTATCACCCAAAAGGAAAGGCAAACATAGTAAAATATTATGAAGACCTGTTTACCATTGTGGACTCCCTTGGCATATGTAAATTTACATATGGTCACCTGCCTCTCTGGCATGACACCGTGGATAATCTTGAACTCATGTGGAAGCTTCTCATACAGGCCCTTAATGCTGCAACAGGTCTGGACTACACTAAAGAGGACCTCCTTAAGGCTGCCGAAAAATCCTACCAGATTGAACGGGCTACCATAGTCATGAGGGGAATGAGGCGCAAGGATGACATGCCCACGGACAAGGTACTTTCACCGACTCCGGGAAATCATCCGCTCAATCCCGTACCCCTGCCAGGCGTTGATCTTAAGAAGTATAATAAGGTCCTTGACGCCTACTACGACGTGCGTGGTTGGGATAAGGAGGGAATCCCAAAAGCATCACATCTGAAAAAATTAGGACTTAAGGAGATTGCAGACAAGCAGACCAAGACCCTGAGCACATAAGGACTGCAAAGACGGTATGAGAACATGCCCCTTCCCGGAAGGGTGGCAGGGCATGTTCTCTTTTATTTTTCAGTGAACGTTCACAAGATACCTCATTTCAACTCTAATAATTGGCATCTATCTCTCCATACTTAAACTCATAACATAAATACTTCACCCAGGTAAAAAAACATAGGTATCTCTATAATAATTTTAAGTTCCAGTTCCAGAGTCCCTGGCGGTTTCTCATCTTGACATTTTTAGGGACAGGTTCATGCATGGTGATAAAAAGAGAATATCCTGCTTTTTTCAATTCATTTTTTTTCTTTTTGAGATCAAGTCTCCAGTCCGGGAAAAGCCAAAAATTATTATCTATTTTAGAAACCCACGTTCCTTCTCTCATGGGGCTTGAAAACAATTTATCCTGTTTTAAATCATCTGATACTATTCTTGATACTGCCAGGGGAAAATTTGCCTGGATAACAATACCTAAAGGCAGTGGCGAGTTGTAAGGCAGAGAGAAAAAAGTCTGCTTATCAAGCTCCGGGCTTACAATAACACCTGAAAATCCCCATTTTTTTAAAAGGGTAATGGTTTCAGAATTTGCAATATTACAAAAAGGACCTGCCCATACATTTAAACCTTTTAATGTTTTAAATAAGGTTTGTTGCCAAAATGTATTTAAAACAAATTTACGCGCCCCCTTTTTTAAAGCCTTTTTAACTGCTTGCTCAAGGTCAGGTTCCTCACCGGGGAAAAGCACAGGAGGCAGCCATAACCACGCTTTTTTAACAACCCTTGCAGGAAAATTATCTATATCGCTTAAAGACAACCACAAAGCTTGATCTCCGGGGAATCTGTCTTTTTTAACTATTTTTCTTTTGAGAGTCATGTCGATTGGTCTTAAGGATGGTTGAATAATCTTATGTTTTGTTTTTTGAACCTTGGAAGCAAGTCCTTTTTTCAAGGGTCGAATTTTTACTTTATCAATCTTTCCAAATTCAGCTTTTAATTTATCAATTAAAGATTGGATGGCAGATTCTTTACGATCTACTATAAATACACTTGTGCCTTTTTGAATCTTGCCCTTTGTACTTTTATTAAAATAAAATTTGCCCCTTTTGGGAATTGCCCTTGTTACCCTTTCCATTGTATGCCCCTTGTCATCTTCATACCCTACCCTTAAGAGATCACCATTAAAAAGGCTTTGCCGTGTAATAAAGTGTGGCTCGTGCCGAGATTTAATTCTGCCTGCAAAAAGACCTGATCCAGTCTCAGAATCATGTTTTAAAGGGCTTTTAACATTCTGGGGAAGAAGATTATAATGATCTGATGGCCTTCCCATGGCATATTCAAGGTATGAAACAGCCTCTTTTCTCTTTTCAGACTCAGCTCCGTGATCCCTTAACATTTTATACCCTTTTACAGTATAAAAAACATAATGGGGGGCTTTTTTCCTGCCTTCAATCTTCCAGACAGATACTTGGGGAATATCTCTTAGTACCTTTGCAAGAACATCAACACTGAAATCAAGGCATGAGAAGAACCTCTGGCTTTTTTGATTTTGTTCATAAACCCTTCTGCACGGCTGCACACACCTTCCCCTTAAACCGCTTTTACCGCCAAACCATGAACTCCAATAACATCTGCCGGAAACTGCATAGCACAATGCTCCATGGACAAAAATCTCAAGCTCCAAACCAGAAGGAGCTTTTGAAGCCATTAACTTGATTTCATCAATACTAAACTCCCGGGGCAATACAACCTTATCAAATCCGATTTTTCTTGCTGATGCAAGTGCTGAAGGAGAAGAGCAATTACCTAAAGTTGAGAGATGAATCTCCCCTTTAAAAGAAGATCTTTTAATAAGTTTTAAAACTGCTAAGTCCTGGACTATAAAGCCGTCGCAAGGGATATAGTTTACAATTTTATCCAATATTTTAGCAATTTTATCTCTCTCACCATCTTTAATAAGAGAGTTAAAGGCAATATAAACCTTAACTCCTTTAGACTTTGCAAAGAGAGTAAGGCGGGAGAGTTCTTCAACACTGAAATTATCAGCTTCCATGCGGGCTGAAAAAATCTTCAACCCGCAATATATTGCATCTGCACCTGCTGCAATGGCTGCAAAAAATGAGTCTGTATCACCTGCCGGAGCAAGTATTGATGGTTTTTTATTACCAATATTATTATTCATCGGGTAAATCCAGTGTGACTCCTTTATATGAAGCATTTTGCGATTTAGTAAATCCTTTGATCTCAATTTTTTTCCACAACCCATCTGCACTATAGCAGTCCCAGCCCCAGCGCAGCCATTTGAGTAATGAAAAAGCAATCCACAATGCCCATGCCAAAATCAGAACTCGGTAAACTATCATGGATAGAGAAAAAATCACAGGTTGCGGGAGAATATTATTTGCAATATCCTGATACCATTTTAAAAAATGATCACGGGAACCATTACCGGCAATTTGCATGTCAGGATAACCAAGAAGACCATTCTGGATACCATAGAATAGAACCACTACTGCAAGCAGTGTCAATGCCGGCAAGATAATCTGGACAAAATCAAATGTTGCATCAGACATTTTTTTCCCGTTCTGCTTTCTGAGACCAAGAGCAATAAGCCAGAAAACCACAGGCAGAGCTGCTAAAAGAGATGCTTGTGTTAAACCCAGACCAAGTATAAACCAGTGATAACTCTTTAAAGGTGTTATTTTTAATCTGCCAAGCCCTAGGGAGAGGAAAATCAACACCAAAACATAACTCCAGAACAACACGGCAGGTCCAACATAGGGGCCTTTACAAAAAAGTATCCATCTGTTTTGGGGCATTTTTACAGATATGTGTGAATCCACGCTCTCAATTCCAATATCCACTTTGGATGCTTTATATCTCCAGGTTATATTCTTTGATGTTCGCCAGGCAATCCTAATCTTCTGTTTTCCCGGCACCAGGCTCAAAATCACCTTATCTCCATCCTGGCTCAAGGGCTGTGACTTTTCATTAATCATCAAACTTAATAACTTTGAACCAGCCGGCAATGTTATGGCATGCCTGCTTCCCCGGCTGGATCTTATGTTCAACTCAAGCTCTGCATTGGTTATTCTCTTTCCAGGGCTTAATTTTAAAATAGAATTTTCTATTGTGAATGTCTGACCCTTAACTCCTTTTGGGCGTGTTATATTAATCACAACCTCTTCACCCGGCCATGGTCTGAACTCTGGAAACCATTTTCCCTCCCGGCTCTGATGATGAATAACAGGAATACCTTTAATCTCAGAATGCCACATTGTTCCAATATTTATTTTCCAGATTTCACTAAAATCAAGCGTATCAGCTGCTTTTAAAAAAAGTTTATCTTGCTTTTCAAGGGTGGATATCCAGTGAGCCCTGGTCTGTTTTGCTCCAAGTGTTAAGTGGATTTTACCATCCTTCACAGGGATGTCAGATGTCACAGATTCTCCCTTGAGCAAAGGAATTTGAAGCACCACAGCTGCTGTTGCCGGTGTTTTTCTTATGACAGATGTCTCAATTTGCCATGTAAGTCCTAGATGAAAAACCCGCGTTATTTCAACAAACTGGGGCAAAAGACCAACTTCAAAAGTTTCTGTTTTACTCTTTTTTGTGCTGATCCTTGTAAATTGCAATTGATTGTCTATCACACCATTCTCATGCAAACCCTCCACATTCCATCCATCAGCCTTAATATCAACATAGTTTGGTTTTAAAGGAAAAGGTATCTGTACACTGGTGCGAGGCGGCAGGGTACCTGCGAGCTTTATTGTGTGAATTCCTTCAGGTACCTGCACCCAGAAATAACCAGTAGAAGGGTCACGATATAAACTTGAAACAGGGTTTCCATTTAATAATACAATTTTTGGAAGCCACTGTTTATCTTTCCCGGGCAGGGGAATCGCAAGGCTCTTATACATACTGTGAACCTGTATTGCAATTACAAGCTTGTCTCGGGTTATCTCCACTCCCATGCGAGGAGTTACAGCACAATTTGGTGCACAATCAGGCTTTTCTTTTTCAACCAGCTTAGTTTTAAGCTCATTAAGCAGCTCTTTTGGAGGAAATGATGTATCAGCGCTTGCAATATCCACAGAAAGCATAACAATAATCATTAAAACCAAGGCAGTAACAGCGCTTGGTTTTATATTGGAAAAATCAAAGCCCTGGTTCTTTGAAAACTTAACTCCGGCAATCCCATAAATCAAAAGCCCAAGCAAAATAACCCGAATAAAGCCAAGGATCATATTCACTTTTGGAGAGAGGAAAACAAACTTCATTGTTTCACCTTTTTTTACAGGTCCGCTCCAGGAAAATTTTATGTTATTCCAGTTCCATGTGGGCATTCCATATCCTGTCTGAATTCTTGCATTGGAATCAAACTCATCAACTGTTATTGAAACAGCTTTTGCCTGCATACTGCCGGCATAATATGGCTTTTGACTGACACTCTCCATGACATCCATTGCTTTTTGTTCAAGTCTCTGGCTTCTTGTTTTTGCTCCACCAATATTCTGTGCTACTCCTGGTGCCCTTGATAAAGCATTTGACTTTTTCTTAAGAGGTTCAGGTGCTTTAGCTCGTTTTTGCAAACTTCTATCCATTGCCTGCCATGAATATTCAAGCTGGGGATACATTCCACGCTTTATCTGATCCACCATAAAAGGCAGGCTGATAACAATCAAGCTTGCAATACATATAAGACGGTAATTATTAATAAGCGAGAATACTTTACCTCTGGGAATAACCTTTAAGAGAGCAAGGGCTGCAAGTATGTGAAGCCATACCCAGCATGGGGCACCTGACTCATGCTGAATTAATACAAGAACAACCAGGGCTGCACAACCCCATTTCCATGATTTCAGCCTTGCCACACCAAGCGAGATTATAAGCACTAAAAAAAGATCAAACAGAGTCCAAGATTTCAACCATGTACTTCTGATATTATCAATGCCGGAGGCATCAAACAAAGACCATCCCGGAGGCAGGTTTATCTCTCCTGAAACAGAATGAAAATCACGATCCCACCCTGTTACAGGGATTAGGCCTGATTTATTGATTCTGCTTTCTGCCATCATATTAACATTGCCATAGCGCATTTCAATACCAGCTTTGCCTGAATCATCAAGTTTGGTAATAAATTGCTCTTTTCCATTTAAAACAACTCGACCGGGATCAACAGGCGAATTTATATTTAAGCGCCAACCCGTTGTCATTGTACCTGAAATATTATCTCTAACAGAAAACCCCTTCCCGTCAAAATCCAGCCATAAAATTCTTCTAAGATTCAGTTTATCAGGTACAGGCTGTGGATCTCCGCGTTTTTTCTCTTCAAACATCATAACATCTTTAGATGACATCAAATATGCCGGGAAAGATTTCCATGCCTGGGGCATGTTTGTCTGCTGGGGGTCAATTTGAGCAGGACCTTTAATGTCAACAATGCGCAGATAGTTATGGGGCTCAAATGACCATATCTCTCTTTTGGTTTTAAAACTTCCAATGATAGTCCGGGACAAAGTTTTTGCCTCGCCCTTGTGCCTTAAAATAACCTTTATCTGCCATTTTCCCGGTCTTGCCTGTATAAGCAGGGAGCCGCTCTCCTCAATTTTAACAGGCAACCTGCTTTCAAGCCTCACAGGGATAAAATCTCTGGTTCCAATCTTACCAATGCGTACTTTTCTCTGCTTGCCTGAAATATATAGATCAAGGTTAGTCACGACCTGCATGGGGATGCTGTCTTTTATCAGACGATGAACCTGGACTTCACATCGGTCTTCTCTCTTCTTTTTTTCAATCCCATCCTTGCCATGTTTCAGCCAGAGTTTCCCATTTTTATCCATACGGGGGAAATCTATTTTTTTCCCATTAACAGACAGATCAATTAAACCACTTTCAGATGGTATCTGAACCCATTCAGGATGTCGGTCAAAATAAAAAACTCCTGTTATCACATATTTGCCCGGCTTTTTAATAAGAACCGCAGGCTGTGCTTCTCTTTCACCCACAAGCCACTGCTTCCCATTAACCTTAACCTTATCAGGCCAGAATTTATTATTTCCCGGAAGTTTAACCCAGACATCTTCTGAATACACTTCCCACTCTTGAGAAAAGAGAGCATCTTTCACATTAAAGCCAAGCTTAAGTTTTGATGGCCAGGAACATATTTTTTGCGAAAGGTGGTTAAAAATCAAGGGGCAATCTTTCTCTTTTGCTTCACCATGCAACACCCAGTTGATCCATGGTTTTAAAGAGTCAGGAACTTGATTCCGGGGTAAAGGTTTAGCATAAAGCGATGTTGTACACAATAAAACAAATAAATAAATGATAAACTTTTTCATGATTATCTCCAAGTGTAGATAATATTTACTATTTTCAGACCACTTAAGAATGTATAAAAATTATGTGATAAAAGCAAGAATTAAAGAGAAGGTCACATGCCGATGATTCAAGGTTAAGATGCGCCATGACAATGATTTTAGATTGAACAAACTATCTGTTTGATTGAACTCTTTTTAT
>Ga0256845_1003204_pt1 | contig 11256 bp, 8 predicted proteins | sample RiftiametaG_FD_189101 | JGI IMG/M metagenome (GOLD analysis project Ga0256845, IMG submission 189101) | Tube worm associated microbial communities from hydrothermal vent at the East Pacific Rise, Pacific Ocean - Riftia | ecosystem: Host-associated > Annelida > Integument > Unclassified ... | reverse complement strand
TCGCTCTTTCTTAAAAATTCAAGATGGATGCGATTATTTTTGTACTTTCTGTACGATTCCTTTAGCGCGTGGTAAAAGTAGAAATGCTACGATCGCAGGAACAGTTGCAGAAGCAAAGAAAATTGCGGAAACAGTGACCAAAGAAGTTGTGTTGACAGGAGTAAACATTGGGGATTTCGGTCAAGGAGATGAAGAAAGCTTTTTCGAATTGGTTAAAGCACTCGATACGGTTGAAGGCATTGATCGATTTAGAATTTCTTCCATCGAACCGAATTTATTGAGCGATGAAATCATTGAATTTACATTAAAAAATTCGAAACGTTTTGTACCACACTTTCACATTCCTTTGCAAGTTGGAAACGACCGTTTATTGAAAGCGATGCGTAGAAAATACAAGCGCGAAGTTTTTGCCAGTCGTGTTTTGAAAATCAAAGAACTTCGACCGGATGCTTGTATTGGTGCAGATGTTATTGTTGGTTTTCCTGGAGAAACAGATGAAGATTTTATTGATACGGTAGAGTTTATCAAAGATTTACCTGTTTCTTATTTACATGTTTTTACATACTCAGAAAGAGCGAATACAACAGCAATTAAATTGGAGAATCCTGTTCCTATGCAAAAGCGCAAAGAACGAAGTAAGCAATTACACATTCTCTCTGCAAAGAAGAAAAGAGCCTTTTACGAAGAAAATATTGGAAAAACGGCCACTGTTTTATTTGAGAATGAAGAAAACGAAGGAATTATGCACGGTTTTACAGAAAACTATGTAAAGGTGAAAACTCCATTTAATGCGGACTTAGCGAATACTTTTCAAGAGGTTAAATTGACTGAGATTGATAGAGATGGGGTGTTTAAGTGTGAGATGGTAGGATAATTTTATTACGAAATCACACACAAACTTTTTTAAAATTATGTTTCAACAAATACTCATCACTTGTTTCATCCTTGTTTCAAGCATCTGCTTTTCTCAAAAAATAGTTATTTCTTCATCCAGTCAATCTTCTTTAAATGACTACTTATTCAATAAGGATCCAAAAGTAATTTTTGACAAAGATGGAGGTATATACTCCGCCTCTCCTTCTCATGTAAAGTACGTCAAGTCAATTGACTGTAATAGAGACGAAATCATTACTAAAAGACTTCTTACCAGCGGTAAGATATTTAGCTTAGAACTAACAGAAGAAGACACAATTATTATATTATCAGGAAATGAAGCTGGTTTTAGTATGAAACTCGTAAAGAACGTGTATGATAAAAATCTAAAATTCATATCTTCTTCAATAATATCTTCAAATTCACACAAATTGGGGTTTAGTTCATTAATCATGTCTTCTCCTGATCAAAAAAGTATATTAGTATGCTCTCAAAAATATTTCAACCATAATGCTAAAATATCATCTGGACATAGTCCAACTAGTGTAGAAATGGAGTATAAGATATATAATTCTTATGGAAAAAAATTGTTTTCCAATTTTTTCACGGTATCTAATCAAGAGTTAAATATTCAATACAAAAACACTAGAATTGAACAAGAAAATTATAATTTTTACAATTCTATACGCTTATTAAACAATCATACAATTTCATTTGTTATTGCGAATAGAATTATTGCTCATTCTCCTGTAGAAAACATTACGAAACGACTTCCATCTGACATAGAACATGATATAACTAATTTTATTCTAAAATCAGGCGAAAATCAAATGCTTTACCTTATAGGTGAATACACTGACAATGGACAATCAACAGGAATAGCATTCCTGCGATACTCTGATGATTTTGAATTTTTAGAAGATCAGAGTTATTTTGAAACGAATAAAATTCATACCAATAATACTTTTCGAACAAATAGTTATTTGATAAAAAAAATAACTCCTGAGAATAACTTTTTAAGAATCATTGAATCAAGAATTGATAAAGATGGTGTATTAACTTGTGTATTTTTAGGGATGAATAAAATAAAAGATGATGTAAAATTAACGAACAACATACAAATTATAAAATGCAACATGGACAGAATCATTGAGACAGTAATCTGCCCAATTATTTCAATGAACAACGAGAGTTTTACATCCTTCATAATTGATGAAAAAGTAGTTGTGTTTTTTGAAGATTATATAATTAACTACAATTCTAATAATGAATTCCGTAAAAATATTGAAATTATCAGCTTAAGTGGTAAAAAAATTCCATGCCTCTTCTCTTATAACTTATCATCAAATGAAGAAACTCATCAAAGTATCCAAATATCCTCTTCTGACAGTCAAATTATTATACCATCAAAAAAAGTAAAAATAAACTTTTTTATACCTAATCCTTTTTATGAAAATAATTTCTTTGTTCCAGTAAGATTATCAATGAAACGTGTATATTTCAATTATCTTGAACTAGAATAAAAAATTATTTCCACGCCAACGTCATTTCTCTTTTCCCCGGTGGTCCAGGAACTGCTTCAACTTTAAACCCAACAGCTTTCAAATCACGTTTAAACTGACCTTGGGCGCAATAAGTAGTTAAAAAAGCACCTTGTTTTAATCCTTTGAACATTTCTTCAAGAATGGCTTCACTCCACATTTCAGCTTGGGCATTAGGGCCGAAAGCATCAAAGAAAATAATATCGTAAGAATTGTGTATCAACGTATAATCTTGCAATTTTTCGTGAATTTTCAGCAAAGAAAACGAAGGGGTGATTTCTTGTTCCCTCCCCCATTCTGTGGTATGCATTTTATCAAAATAAACTTGGTATTCTTTTCCTAAAATGGAGCAATAATTGATTTGTTGTATCAATTCTTCTTCCACCGGAAAAGCTTCGATAGAATGGTAGTTTATTTTTTGTCTTTCAGAAGAATGAATGAGAGAAATCAATGCATTGAGACCTGTACCAAATCCCACTTCAAAAATGGACAATTCTTTCCCTTCTGATCGTTGGATACCATTCTTCAAGAAAACATGCTCTGCTTCTTGAATAGAACCGTGTGTAGAATGGTAGGTTTCATCCATTTCTGGAATAAAAATACTACTTGAACCATCTTCAGTAATGATAATTTCTCTTTTCATGGAAGTAAAGGTAAGAATAAACTAAAAAAAGGCCCCGGAGAACCGAGACCTTTTACAACAACAAACTAAACCTTCGAATTAACGGAGGGTTACTTTTCTGCCCTTCTGAAGTACAACTTCATCTTGGACAATGTTATTTAAACGTTTAATTGTTTTAACGTTTATACCGTACAATTGGGACAATTCTTCAACAGTCACATCTTGATTGATTACAATTTCTTCTTTCTTAAAAAGCTTCATTCTTTTCTTTTTTTGAATAAAAATGAAATCCCCTACTTCTAAAACATCTTTACTCGATGCATAATCATTGAATCGGTACAATTGATTCAATGTTAATCCATTTGCCTTAGCAATTGCATAATATGTATCCCCTTCTTGAGCAACAACATATTTTACACCAACTTTATGCATTCTAACGTTCAAGTTTTTATTGGTTACAATATTCGACTTTTCAATTTCCTTATTTTCTACAATAATCTGTGGGTTAGCAATTGGAGAAACTTCATTCAAACGATCCAATTCATCTAAATTATTTTCTTCAATTATCTTAATCAATAAATGAGGATATTTTGGATTTGTTGCATAACCCGCTTTCTTCAAGCCTTTAGCCCACGACTTATAATCTGTCTTCTTGTAATTGAATAAAAAAGCATATCGTTGTCCATTCTTCAAGAACAAACTATGATCGTTGTATGATTCTCCTGCATTTTTGTACACTCTAAAACACTCATTCTTTTTATCGTCGTCGATTTTCATCGTTTTACCTTTCCAACTGTGGCACTTTATTCCAAAGTGATTGTTTCCTTTTCTGGCTAAATCAGAATTTCCGCTTCCACTTTCTAGAATTGCTTGCGCCATTGTAATACTCGCGGGAATACCGAAATCATTCATTTGAAGAACAGCTTCTTCACTCCAATTTGAAATATATTCCTCTCTGGAAATTTTTCGTTCACTTGCCGATGCAGCAGAAATACATCCAAGAAAAATCATTGATGTGATAAATAATTTCATATTAGCCTTTTTGTTGTGCTAGATTATTACGCATAACCCCTCAATTGGTTACATGAATTGTTAATAAACTACTTTTCAATTGTTAACAACTCCATAATTAGCTTATTTTCAGTCAATTTGACATACGGGAACACATTAACATGACACAATTACCGTTTTTATCCTTGATTTTAGATTGGACTAAAAATTGACATATAATTCTCAAAAAACACTTAAAATGAACATCGAGAAACTAACCATAAAAACCCAAGAAGTGCTACAGAAAGCACAAGAAATGGCGGTTTCAAATTCTCAACAGAGTATAGAAACTGGTCATGTACTTTTAAGTATTCTGAAGAATGACAAAGATGTTGTTCCATTTCTATTGAATGAAGCAGGAATAAACATTCAAAGTATTGAAAGTGCATTAGATAGAATTGTACAATCTTATCCAAAAGTTACCGGAGGTGATATTTATTTATCCTCTAACATGAGTAAATTAATTAATCATTCTTTCGAAATCATGAAAGAATTTCAAGACGAATATGTTTCCATTGAAATTCTGTTATATGCGATGATAGATTCTGGCGATACCGCTGGAAAACTATTGAAAGACGCTGGTGTGACTAGAAAAGATTTAAAAAAGAACATTATGAACTTAAGAAACGGAGAAAAAGTGACATCAAATAATCAAGACAGTAATTACAAATCATTGGAGAAATATGCGAAAAACCTCAATGAATTAGCAAAAAATGGAAAACTAGACCCCGTAATCGGTCGTGACGAGGAAATCAGAAGAGTTCTACAAATCTTAACACGTAGAACGAAAAATAATCCTATTCTCATTGGAGAACCAGGTGTTGGTAAAACAGCTATTGCTGAAGGAATTGCACATCGAATTATTGAAGGAGATGTTCCAGAGAACTTACAATCCAAAATTGTCTACTCATTAGATATGGCTGCATTGATTGCCGGAGCAAAATACAAAGGAGAGTTTGAAGAACGATTGAAAGCTGTCATCAAAGAAGTGACAAAAGCAGACGGAGAAATCATCCTTTTCATTGATGAAATCCACACGCTTATTGGTGCTGGAGGTGGCGATGGCGCAATGGATGCTGCAAATATTTTAAAACCAGCATTGGCACGTGGAGAATTAAGAGCCGTTGGTGTAACAACATTGGATGAATATCAAAAATATTTTGAGAAAGACAAAGCATTAGTTCGTCGTTTCCAGACCGTACTTGTGGATGAGCCTTCTTTTGAGGATGCTGTTTCAATTCTACGTGGTATAAAAGAAAAATACGAAAATCACCACAAGGTATTGATTAAAGATGAAGCAATTATCAGCGCTGTAGAGTTATCTCAACGATACATCACAGATAGACAATTGCCCGACAAAGCCATTGATTTAATTGATGAAGCTGCTTCAAAACTTCGGATGGAAATAAATTCTAAGCCAGAACAATTGGATGAAATCGAACGAAAAATCATGCAATTGGAAATCGAACGTGAAGCGATTAAAAGAGAGAATGATAAAAAGAAAATCAATACGATTAAAGAAGAATTAGCTAATTTATCTGAACAACGTGATGCTTTTATGGCAAAATGGCAAGCAGAGAAAGACATTGTTGATTCAATTCAAACTGCAAAAGAGGATATTGAGAATTTTAAACTAGAAGCTAACCAAGCTGAACGAGCAGGAGATTATGGTAAAGTTGCTGAAATTCGTTACAGTAAAATTAAAGACGCAGAAAAAGATTTAGAAAAATTTAAAGCAGAATTGGTCATAAAGCAATCTACTTCTAAAATGATAAAAGAAGAAGTCGATGCGGAAGAAATTGCAGATGTCGTTTCTAAGTGGACTGGAATTCCTGTGAGTAAAATGATCGAGAGCGAACGCGTAAAACTTTTAAAATTAGAAGAAGAACTGTCGAAAAGAGTTGTCGGTCAGAAAGAAGCTATTACAGCTATTTCAGATGCAATTCGACGATCACGTGCTGGTCTACAAGATGACAAAAAACCTATTGGTTCATTTATTTTCTTAGGAACAACAGGGGTTGGAAAGACAGAGTTAGCAAAAACATTAGCGGACTATCTATTCAATGATGAAAACTCAATGACTCGAATTGACATGAGTGAGTACCAAGAAAAACATTCTGTCAGTCGATTAGTTGGAGCTCCTCCAGGATATGTTGGATATGATGAAGGTGGACAATTGACTGAAGCTGTTCGGAGAAAACCATATTCGATTGTGTTGTTTGATGAAATAGAAAAGGCGCATCCAGATGTTTTCAATGTTCTGTTGCAAGTTTTAGATGACGGTAGATTAACAGATAATAAAGGAAGAACCGTTAATTTCAAAAATACGATTATCATCATGACATCTAATATGGGGTCAGATGTGATTCATGAACGATTTGATAAAACGGATGAAGATAAATACGCTGAAATAGCTCCTATTGTTCGTGACGAAGTAATTGAATTATTAAAAAAAACCATTCGACCGGAGTTCTTGAATAGAATTGATGAAACCATTTTATTCTTACCATTAACGAAGAATGATGTACGAGAAATCGTAGATATTCAGTTGAATAATTTGAAAAAAGTTTTAAAACTGAAAGAAATTACATTGATTGTGAAAGATAGTGCATTTGATTGGATTTCGGAAAAAGGTTACGATCCATTCTTTGGAGCAAGACCAATTAAACGAGTTATTCAAAAATATGTTTTGAATGAATTATCAAAATCAATTCTTTCAGGAGATGTTAGCGTTGAAGATGTCATTATCATGGACTCTTCAGATAATGAGATTCATTTTAGAAAAGCAGAACACGAAGAATTGGCCTAATTCAAATTAAATTTGATTGACGCCCTCTCACATTATTTTTTATTGTGAGAGGGCTTTTTTTTGAATTCTAAATTATTTTAAGATATGGAAGGTTTACTCTAAAAAAACATCTCTCTTTTTTTATTACCTTCGGACAATGAATTTCGTTCTTACTCATTCACCTTTAATTTTTGCAAGTTTTTTTATATTTCTTGCACTCATTTTAGTGATGATAAATTTCTCCTTGAAAAAAATGAGAATTATTACATTAATTCTTGGGCTTACAATTTCGTTAATTTCTATTTTATTTTTACTAACTCCACCACTGATTCCAAATAATTGGCACATTTTAGCTGCTTTAGCTACTCTCTTTTTAATGATTACTCTTTTAGTAAAGATGAAAAACAGCGAAAAAACCACTCTTTTACTTTCTTCGATTTCTTTTCTAATGATGGAAGCTATTTTTTTACTCAAACTTCATCAAGAAATCGTTTACACTGTTCTATTTATTACAATGATTGCAACAAGCTTTTTTGCGATAAGATCAGTTTTTAAGAAAGCTTAATCTAAGATGCTACCAAAAGAATACAATCGTTGTGACCAATAACTTGATTGATTAATTTGAGTGGTAATAATCCCTCTACTTGAACTAGCATGTATCATCACAACAGCTTCGCCTTTTTCAGAGATAACAATTCCAACATGTGAAATAGAACCTCCATTTTTAAAGAAGACTAAATCCCCTTTCTGGACATTTTTCTTCTTTACTTTTTTGGCCATTTTGTATTGATCTTCAGCTCTCCTAGGTAGTTGCACACCAAATTCACTCATTACATAACTTGTAAAGCCACTGCAATCAAAACCTTCAGGCGAAGAACCTGCCCAGACATAAGGAGTTCCTATGTGTTGCTCTGCAGAAACTACAACATTTGAACGATCACCTGTTGCAGAACTAAGAGCTGGGTCAATAGGAACGTTTGGAATTTCTACCGTACTCTCTTTTTCAATAATAATAATTTGAGAAAATAATTCTTTCAATAACGACTGAACTTCTAAAAATGCTTTTTCATTACCCATTCTTTTTAAGTCTGAAGCCCAAGACATTAAATCCTCCTTCAACCAAGCTAACTCATTCTGGTGCGCTTTAAAAATCGCAGGGCCATTTGCTGATCTCCTCGTTAAAATTAGTGCTTTTTTTGCTTCACTGATTGCATTCGAATGTTTAGACAACCAGTAATCATTTTGTGCCAATTGCAACAAACTTAAACTTTTGTAATAAGAAGGCATGACCGAAAAATCGTATTCTGGATTATCCAATAAACGATTTGCTTTGCGGTATACTTTTCGATAATGTTTTTGTGCGAAAAGCATTTCTAATTGATCTATTTTAGGGTTTTGAGCCTGAGCACTTGACCCGATAACTAGAATAAAAACAAGAAGAATGTATTTTTGAATTGATTGCATATTACGAAGGAACGAAAAATAGTTTACTGATTTATTCAAATCCTATAATTCAATAAACAGTTAAATGTTGGTTGTTCTCTTTATTTACAAATAATGGTTCACTTTACTATTTTTCACAAAAAAATACAATTCAAGACATTATCTCACTTTTTTTTACGTTCTTAGTATTCCAAAAATCAATCAGGCATTATTCTTGATAAAATCGATTAAAAAAATATGAAAAACATCATTCTCTCCTCCCTTCTACTCATTATTTCTGTAGGTTCTGCATTTTCTCAAAAAGACAAAACGAACACAACACTTAAATTTGATGAAGTTTTAACCTACATTAATATGCTGTATGTTGATGAAGTTGATGACGAAGCACTAACTGACGTTGCCATAGTTGCTTTACTTGAGAAATTGGATCCTCATTCTGTATATATCAGTAAAGAAGAAGTGCAAGGTGCCAACGAAAGAATTCAAGGTAATTTTGTTGGAGTAGGAATTCGATTTCAAATATTGAAAGATACATTAATGGTCGTTGCAACAATTCCTGGAGGTCCATCTGAGAAGATTGGCTTATTGGCTGGTGATAAAATTGTCACAATTTCTGATACTACAGTTGCAGGAGTCGGTTTAAAAAACTATCAAGTAAGAGAAAAATTATTAGGAGACAAAGGTTCCAAAGTAAAAGTTCAAATTAAGCGACGAAATGTATCTAAACTATTGAATTTTACAATTACACGAGATATTATTCCAATTCATTCTGTTGATGCTGCATATATGGTCTCTGCTGAAACGGGGTACATTAAAATGAATACATTTTCACGAAATTCTCTGGAAGAAGTTCAAGCAGGGATTAAGAAATTAAAGAAACAAGGAATGAAAAACCTAATTTTCGATTTACAAGGAAATGGTGGTGGATTATTGTATGCTGCTAAATTTTTAGCAGATGAATTCCTAACAAAAGGTAAACTAATTGTTTATTCTGAAGGACGTGTTCAACCCCGTCAAGATTTAAAAACAGAGAAAAAAGGATTATTTGAAGAAGGTCGATTAGTTATTTTGACAGATGAATATTCTGCTTCTGCAAGTGAGATTCTTTCTGGAGCAATACAAGATTGGGACAGAGGATTGATTGTTGGAAGAAGAACTTTTGGGAAAGGATTGGTTCAACGCCCTATAGAAATGAGTAATGGAGCTCAATTGCGTTTAACAATTGCTCGATATTACACACCTAGTGGACGTTTCATTCAAAAACCTTACGATGATGTTGACGCTTACCATAATGATTTATTAAACAGATACAAGCATGGTGAATTCATGAATCAAGATTCTATTCAGTTTCCTGATTCTTTGAAACATCAAACGTTAATAAAAGGCAGAACCGTATATGGTGGTGGTGGAATCATGCCTGACATTTTTGTTCCTTTGGATACAACAGGAGTCAGCGATTACTTTTCAAACCTTGTTCGTGGCGGACATTTAAACGCATACACTTTATCTTATGTAAATGATAATCGTAAAAAGATCGAATCTACTTACCCTGCATTCTCTGATTTTAAACAAAATTTTGAAGTCAATGAAGATTTTATCAATAATCTAGCTGCTTATGCCGAAAAAGAAGATTCTACATTAACATTTGATCAAGAAGGATACGACGAAAGTGAGCAACTTTTAAAGTTACGTATCAAAGCTATGATTGCTCAAAACATTTGGGGATATCAAGAATTTTATGAAATTTACAATGAAACAAATGAAATTCTCCAACGTGCAATTGAAGCAATCGAATCAAAAGAATACAAACAAGCAGATTTAGATTAATTCTAAAAAATAGCTATTTTTACACTCAAAAAAACACCTATGCGTATTACGACTAAAATATTTATCTCTGCTTTTATCGTCTCTTTTATTCTATCTTCTTGTGATTCTACCGAGAAATTCGAAGTCAAAGATGGCGAAGTTGTTTCTACGATGGCTGCAGGATCCGAATCTGATGAAGAATTACAAGAGAAACTGAAAGAAATCGAAAAAAAAGAAAGTGAACGTTTACGTAAAATTAAAGAAAACTCAACTACGTTGTCATTTGACAAATTAACGTATGACTTTGGTAATGTCGCTGCTGAGACGGATGTTTCTACAGAATTTGTTGTAACAAATACAGGAGACAGACCTTTAATTATTGAAAACGTTAAAGCGAGTTGTGGTTGTACTATGCCTCAAAAACCAGAAAAGCCTATTTTACCAGGAGAATCAGATGTTATTGCTGTCACTTTCCATTCTAAACCTGGTCAGGTGAACGAAATCAAGAAAACGATAACTGTTACAGCGAATACAGAAGAGAAGATTCACATGTTGGAGATCAGGTGTTTTGTAAAGTAAAAGATTATTTTAATACGAACGATTTCCAATATATGAATTTCCATTACCATCAATAGCTGAAGAATACGAATGTTCTGACACTTGGATTTCTAAATTCAATAATAATTTGTACGAACAGAAAAGTTGGAGTAATAAAAAAGCAAATCCAAAAAATAATTTCAGTATAAGCTCTTTACTAATTTTAGATATATAGATTTAAAATTATGACTTGAATATGGGCGATACAATTCCTTTGCTTCAGACCTGCATTTGTCATAAGAATATTCTTTATTATAAATTAATTTATTTACACCTTTTTCATCACTAAACAATACCCCAACACCTTCTTTAATTTTCTCATAAGTCGGTTTTCTAGTATTACCAATAAATGGTATCTGTACACACAAATAATCAATATCTTTATTTGCTTCTTGTAAAGCGTAACTTTTATTTTCAGGGATAATAATACTTAAGCCAATTAAGTTATATTTCTTTATCAAAGAGTTCAATTCTTGTTTTAAACCAATGGAATCAAAACTACCTCTATAGTCAACATTAATATCATTACTCAACTC
>Ga0256845_1003203_pt1 | contig 11256 bp, 10 predicted proteins | sample RiftiametaG_FD_189101 | JGI IMG/M metagenome (GOLD analysis project Ga0256845, IMG submission 189101) | Tube worm associated microbial communities from hydrothermal vent at the East Pacific Rise, Pacific Ocean - Riftia | ecosystem: Host-associated > Annelida > Integument > Unclassified ... | reverse complement strand
GCGGCGATCGGGGAGAAGATTCCGGACTTTGTGCCGGTGTGTGGTGCAACCCCTCACGTCGTCTCACGCTGGACTCTGATCGAGAATGAGGCGCTGAGACACCGCTGGCGCCGGCGTAGCTACAAGTTGCGTCTTCCTTGGGCGGTTCATTCACCAGCGCTTCGCGCGCGAAGCGCTTCTCCTCTACTCGTCGACCGCCGCCCTCCGACCCCGGCTGCTGTCCAGCCAGATCGGGAAAGTCGGGGCCAGACCCTCGGCCTCGAGCCGGTCTTTGGCGGCCTTCATCTCGTCGACGCGCCCGGCCTCGGCGTCGAGGAGCACGACCAGGGGATAGGTGTCCAAGATCGGCTCCCAGCGTCGGCGCAGCGCGTTGAACTCGTCCATGCGGGCCGCCGGCTGCCAGTCGTCCTCTTTGATCTCGAAGATCCGAACATCCCCGATCATGGCCCGCGTGTGGGTGTTTCCCAGCTCGAGGTCGAGCTGTTTGCAGCTGTCGCACCAGTCGGCGGAGAACAGGATCACGACCCGCTTCCCATCTCGAGTCGCCGTTTTGTGCAGGCGCTCGAACATGGAGGACAGGGTCTCGTCTTCGTTGGGCCGCAGGCGTCGGAGGTCGTAGCCGACGATGTCCTCCGGCGACTCGGGCTTGGACACGCCGGCCTTTTCCTTGGTCCCGGTATCGGCTTCGCTCGGGTCACAGCCCGCGGTCGGGGCGATCGAGAACAAGACGGAGGCGAGGAGTGCGGCGCGAGAGAGGGTCATGGCGTCGGGTCTCAATTAGCGAAGCCCAGCCACCGAGGCAACTACCCAGCCTACCCAGCCTACCCAGCCATCCCAGCCATCCCGAAGCTCAGATCGTCACGCCCGGCGCCGCGAGTTGGCCGCCGTCGATGTCGAGGATCGAGCCGGTCATGAAGCTGCTCTCGCCTGCGGCCAAGAACAAGATCAAGTCGGCGATCTCCTGGGGATCGGCCATCCGGTGCTGGGGGATCGCCCGCAGCACGGCCTCGCCGATCGCCTCGTTGCCCCAGATCGCGCTCGAGAACTTGGTCTTCACGAACCCGGGCGTGAGCGCGTTGACGTTGATCTTGGCCTCGGCGAGCTCGACGGCCAGGACCTGCGTCATCATGATCACCGCGGCCTTGGAGATGCAGTAGATGCCCATGCCCGGCTGGACCCGGCGCCCGGCGACCGAGGCGAGGTTGATGATCCGACCGCCGCCACGGGTTTTCATCTCGGGGACGCAGGCCTTGATCATGCGGAAGTAACCCTTGACGTTGACGTCGTAGGTCTTGTCCCAGTGGCTGTCCTGAGCGCTGAGCAGGGGCCCAAAGTGGGGGTTGGTGGCCGCGTTGTTGACCAGGATGTCGACCCCGCCGAAGGTCGCCACGGCCTGGGCGACCACCCGACCCACGGCCTCGTCGTCGCCGGTGTGGGCGGGCACGGCCAGGACCTCGGCCCCGGTCCGGGCCCGGATCTCCTCGGCGGCCTGGTCCAGCGGCTCGGGCTTCCGGGCGGCGATCACGACCTTCGCGCCTGCTTGGGCCAGGGTCATGGCGGCCGCCAGACCGATGCCCCGCGAGCCTCCGGTGACGATCGCGACCTTCCCGCTGAGGTCGAACTTGGGCGCATGAACAGGGGCAGTCTCAGGGCCGGTCTCGGGGGCGGTCATGACCGAGTTGTAGTCGGCCCGAGACCGGCTCGGCTAGCATGCCCGCCGTGAGCACGCTCTACGTGATCCGCCACGCCCAGGCCTCCATGTTCGCGGCCGATTACGACGTCCTCTCGGACCACGGACGGCTCCAGGCGGGCGCCCTGGGCCGGGCCCTGGCCCAGCGCTACGCCACCGCCGGACGCCCGGGCTTCGACGCCGTGTTCACGGGCCCGGCCCTGCGCCACAGGGACACCGCGGCCCTCGCCAAGGCCGGCTTCGACACCCACGGGCGCAGCTTCCCCGCCCCGAGCGTGGTCCCGGGCTTCGACGAACACGACGGCCAGGCGCTCGTGCTCGCGGCCATCGAGACTCTCCCCGAAACCCAAACCCAAACCCAGACCTGGACCCCACATGCCCCCCAGCTCCTCGACCCAAGCCTCGGTCGACTCGCGGCCGAGGCCCGCGACCCGACCCTCGACAAGGACCGGCGCTCCCGGGCCTGGCAGGGTCTCTACGAGACCGTGATGAGCCGCTGGCTCGGGGGCGCCCTCGATGCCCTCTGTGCCACCCAGGACATCGAGACCTGGCCGCAGTTCCGAGACCGGGTCACCGCGGCCTTCGCCGCTCTCCGTGGGAGTGCCAAGGGCGAGGTCGCCGTGTTCAGCTCGGTCGGCCCGACCGCGGTGATCCTCCACGAGGTCCTGGCCGTGTCCCCCCAGCGCGCCTTCGAGACCGCCTGGCGGCTCTACAACACGGGCGTCACCCGGATCGTCTACGGCCGCGGCCGGGTGACCCTCGACGGCTACAACGACATCGGCCATCTCCCCGACCTCGACCGTACCCACCGCTGACTCGGCCCTGGCTCGCCCTGAAATCCAAGCCCGGAATCCAAGCCCGGAATCCGAGGCGAAATTTGGAATCGTCGGACCCCGAATTTGGGATAGTCGGGCCATGGACTTCGCTGTCCCCCCCGAGCTCCAATCGACCCTGGAGGCCATGCGTGACTTCCTCGACACCCATGTGATCCCTATCGAGGCCACGCTGCTCGCCGGCGCGGAGGCCAGCTCCCTCGAGCCGCGCATGCAGGCCGTCCGCGCGCAGGCCAAGCGCGCCGGGTTGTGGCTGCCCCAGATGTCCAAGCAGCACGGCGGCATGGGCCTGAACCTGCTCGCCCACGGCCTGGTCAGCGAGGTGCTCGGGCGCAGCCCCCTGGGCCACTACGCCCTCAACTGCCAGGCCCCGGACGCCGGCAACATGGAGATCTTGGCGGAGTACGGGAGCCGGGCCCAGCGCGAGCGCTTCCTGGCTCCGCTGTTGGCCGGCGATGCCCGGTCGTGCTTCGCCATGACCGAGCCCGACCGGGCCGGCAGCAACCCCGTGTGGCTCGAGACCCGCGCCCGCCTCGACGGCGACGAGCTCGTCCTCGACGGCAAAAAATGGTTCACGACCGCGGCCGACGGGGCCGCGTTTGCGATCGTCATGGCGGTCACCGAGCCCGAGGGTGCACCCCACAAACGCGCGAGCATGATCATCGTGCCCACAGACGCGCCCGGCTACGAGTTCGTCCGCAACATCCCGATCATGGGCGACGTGGGCCGGGGCTGGGCCAGCCACGCCGAGCTGCGCTTCACCAACTGCCGGGTCCCGGCCGAGAACATGCTCGGCATGCCCGGCGCGGGCTTTTTCATCGCCCAAGCTCGCCTCGGCCCCGGCCGCATCCACCACTGCATGCGCTGGCTGGGGATCTGCGAGCGCGCCTTCGAGATGATGTGCACCCGGGCGGCGACCCGAGAGCTGAGCCCCGGCAAGATGCTCGGCGAGCGCCAGACCATCCAGAACTGGATCGCCGAGAGCCGGGCCGAGATCGACGCCGCCCGCCTCTCGGTCCTGCACACGGCCTGGCTCATCGACGCCCACGGCCAGCAGGCCTCGCGGGCGAGCGTCTCGGCGATCAAATTTCATGTCGCCAAGGTCATGCGCGACGTGCTCGAGCGCGCGATCCAGACCCACGGTGCGCTCGGGATCACCGACGACACCGTGCTCAGCCACTTCTACCGCCACGAGCGCGGCGCCCAGATCTACGACGGCCCCGACGAGGTCCACAAATCGGTGGTCGCCCGCGAGATCCTCAAGACCTACGGCCTCGACCCACGCGCCCGAGCCAAGGCCCGCGAGGCCCAAACCCGCGAGGCCCAAACCCGCGAAGTCGAAGCTCCAGACGGAGCGCCGTCATGAGCGAACTGGACGACCGGGCCAAGCCCGTGCGCGAGGGCGAGGGTCTCGACGCCGGGGCCCTGCTCGCGTGGATGCAGACCCAGCCCGCGCTCACCGAGCTGCTCGCCCGCCGGGGCCTCCGGGCAGACACCTGCGCCCTGTCCGTCCACCAGTTCCCCGCCGGCTACTCCAACCTCACCTACCTCCTGACCCTCGAGCCCGGCCCGAACTCAAACTCGAACTCGAACTCGAACTCGGGCTCGAACTCGAACTCGGGCTCGAACCCGAACTCCGACTCCGGTCAGCCCCTCGAGCTCGTGCTCCGCCGCCCCCCCTTCGGCAACACGGTCGCCTCGGGCCACGACATGCTCCGTGAACACCGGGTCCTGTCCAAACTCGCGCCCGTCTATCCCCTGGCCCCCGCGCCGCTTGGCTACTGCGCGGACCCGAGCGTGCTCGGCTCGCCCTTCTACGTCATGCGGCGCCTGCGCGGCCTGATTTTGAGGCGCCGGCCACCCAAGGGCATGCGCTTCGACGAAACCCGGGCCGCGGCCTTGTCCGAGGCCCTCATCGACGGGCTCGCCAAACTCCACGGCATCGACTACCGGGCCATCGGGCTCGGGGAGCTGGGCAAACCCGAGGGTTACGCCCAGCGCCAGGTCGCCGGGTGGACCCGACGCTGGAAGGCCGCCCAGACCGGTGACGGCCAAGCCCAGACCCTCGATCAGGTCGCCGCCTGGCTCGCGGCCGAGCTGCCCACGGACGAGGTCGCGGAGGGCGGCCGGGGTCCGGCCCTGATCCACAACGACTACAAATACGACAACGTCGTGATCGCCCTCGGCGGCGAGGGCCCCGGCCCGAACCCAGACCCGAACCCAGACCCAAATTCAGACCGGATCATCGGCGTGCTCGACTGGGAGATGGCCACCATCGGCAGCCCGCTCATGGATCTCGGCACGACCTTGGGCTACTGGGTCGACCACGGCGACGACGCCCGCCTCCAGGGTCTCGCCTTTGGGCCCACCAACGCCCCGGGCAGCCTGACTCGGTCCGCGCTCGTCGACCGCTATATGGCCCAAACCCGTCGAGAGGTCACCAAACCGGTCTACTTCCGGGTCTTCGGCCTGTTCAAGATCGCGGTGATCATCCAGCAGATCTTCGCCCGCTACCAAAAGGGCTCGACCCGAGACCCGCGCTTCGCCGCCTTGGGCTACTTCGTGGGTGTGCTCGCCGAGGTCGCCAGCGAGGCAATCGAGCGCGACGTCCTATAGCAGCGCGCGGCCCGAGTCAGGCTCAGGGCGGACCGCCGGTCGTGTTCGCCGTCGCGCTCCCGGCGTAGCAACCCTGCACATAGGGAAAGCTGTCGGTCGCGTGATAGTGGTAGTCCCCGCCGGGACCCACGTGCCCATTGCAGGCGTCGAGCACGGTCGGATCGTCGCTGGATTGGTACTCGTGGTTGTCCCAGGAGTAGGTCGTGGGATCCCCGGTCTGGACCCAGCCCGAGCGATAGGTGACCACCTCGGCGCAACCGGAGTCGGCACACCCCTGGGGTCCGTAGACGGGGAAGCCGTCGAAGCCATAGGCGATCACGGGCGAGGGCTCACCGTCCACGGCCCCCTGGGTCAGACAGTCCACGAGCAGGGCGTGATAGTGGTAGTCGCCCGTGGGCCCGGTGTGCCCATCACAAAAATCGACGATGTCATTGTAGACGGGGTCGCCATAAGGGTCGGGCATGGCGCCCTCGTTGGGCCCGTAGATCGGCAGGCCGTTGACCGCGATCCCGATCGCCCCGAGCAGGGGGATCTCGGCCGTGTTCTCGGCGACCTCCGGGTAGAGGGGAAAATGCCACTCCCAATCTTGAGCCTCGAGGTCGTTGGGCGTCAGGGCCACAAACTCGTAGGCGGGGATCCCGTTGGACACGACGACGACCTCGTCCCCCTCGCAGTACACATCGAGGGTCGGCGCGTCGTAGGCGGCGTTGGCCGGGTCTGGGCTCACGCTCGGGAAATTGGCGACCGGACAGGCCGCTCCCGTGTCCCCATCGTCTCCGGCTTCACTCTCCCCTACATCCCCACTGTCCCCCACCGTCTCTCCGAGCTCGTCCCCGGTGTCACCCGAGTCCTCTGTCCCACATGCCGGCAGCACCCACACCGCCCCCGAGAGCGCGAACACCTTCCAGACCACCGTCGACATTCTGTAGGGCATGCGAGACAATAGCGTCGCCAAACTCGGCAATCCGCGGCTTTACAGCCCCTTTTCAGAGCTCGATGTCGCCCTCCACGATCTCGCTTGGTCGCAACCCCGACCCTCAGCGCGAACCCGACCCTCGCCCCTCGCAGCCCGACGTGTCCACTCCCAAGCCATCCTCTCCCTCCCTACCTGTGGCAGCCCGCGCGCTGAGGGTCGGGGCTGCGATCGGCCTCTGTCCCGGCTTCGTCCTGGCCTGCACCCCTGGCGCCGACCAGGACGAAGTCGGGACAGAGGCGACCGGGACCGGGGAGACCGAGACGCCGATCGTCCCTGCCAGCCTGCAGTGGCTGCTCACCTGGGAACTTGGCGACGCCTCACCGGTGGGCGCGGGGTGGCGCATACAAAATGAGCTCGGCCAGACCATCGACCTGGAGTGGGCCTGGGTCAGCAGCTACGTCGCCAGCTTGACCCTCTGCGGGTCGGCGCGGGTCGGCCCCAAGCCCCGGTTTGCGATTCAGGTCGGTCTCAGGGGCGCCTCGATCTCGAACCTCTCTCATCGGCCTTCCCACCAGCCATCCCATCAGTCATCCCATCAGTCATCCCATCAGTCATCCCCTCGGTCATTTGGGTCTAATTTCGCTCTCGCGCCCGTCGTCTTGGAGGGTCATCCAGGCAACGACGACCCCTCGGCCGTGCTCCTCGACCACGCCGAAGATGTGCTCGCGCTCGCGGAGGTCGGCCCCGACAACGGCGGCGAGGCGTGGTTTTTCCCGCTCGCGGCCGACCTCTACTGTGGCGGCCACTACCTGCTCGCCCCAGCCGGGGTCGGCACCGCCCAAGTCGATCCCGAGCTCGTCGGGTCGACCCTCTTGTTCCGCGGCCAATGGTGGCCCGCCGACACCGATCCCGACACCGTCGAGGGCACCGCGTTTTCCATTCAGAGCGACCAGGCCTACGGCTCCCTCCAGCTCCTCGATCTCGGCGCGGCTCAGCCCGAAGATCTCGACGGTGCGGATGTCGAGGTCCGTATCGTCCGCGACCTCTCGCGCAGCTTCGAGGGCATTGATCTCCAAACTCTCACGGGTGACCCGGACAGCGTCGGGTTTGATGTGTTGCGCAACCTCGCAACCACGGCGCGCTTCGAGTTCACGATCCTCTGAACAGCCTCGGGCTTCCAAGCACACCACACCCCGCGCTTCTAAACACCCCGCGCTTCCAGACGCCCCGCTTCTAAAACGCACCGCGCTCGAGCCGCTTGGATCAGCCCCTTTGGTCTGCCCGAAGCGCTGTGTCCCACACGCCGACTCGCCTATCATGGACGGCCGATGCGTCCGCTCGAAGAGCTTTTCGACAACAACAAGAAGTGGGCCGAAGCCAGGTTGGCCGAGGACCCACGTTTCTTCGAGGACCTCGCCAAAGGCCAGTCCCCCACCTATCTGTGGATCGGATGCGCCGACAGCCGCGTGCCCGCGAGCCAGGTCATGGGCCTGCCCCCGGGTCAGGTCTTCGTCCACCGCAACATCGCCAACGTCGTCTCCAACACCGATCTCAATTGCCTGTCGGTGATTCAGTTCGCGGTCGAGATGCTCGAGGTCCGACACATTATCGTCTGTGGTCACTATGGCTGCGGCGGTGTCGGCGGGGCCCTCGGTGGGAAGTCCCTGGGCCTGATCGACAACTGGCTACGCGAGATCCGAGACGTCCAAAATGCGGCAGAGCCCGCCGAGTGGGAGGGCGACAAGAGCGAGGCCGACCGACTGTGCGAGCTCAACGTCGCCGCCCAAGTCCGCAACGTCTGCCGGACGGGCACCGTCCAAGACGCCTGGCAGCGCGGCCAGGCTCTCTCGGTCCACGGCCTGATCTACTCGCTGGGCGACGGCCTGCTCAACGAGCTCGGGATCCACGTCGATGGACCCGACACGCTCGCGCCCGTGTACCGGCTGCGCTGAGTGCTATCCCGGCTGCGCTGAGTGCTATCCCGGCTGCGCTGAGTGCTATCCCGGCTGCGCTGAGCGGGGCTCCGAGCCCCGCTAAATGTTGATCGCCCGGCCCAGGGCTCCCAGGGCCGCTTCTTTGACCGCCTCGGCCATGCTCGGGTGGGCGTGGATCGAGCGCCCCAGATCTTCTGAGGACGCGGAGAACTCCACGGCCACGGCGATCTCGGCGATCAAGTCGCCCGCCCGCGCGCCGATGATCGACGCCCCCAAGATTCGATCGCTGTGTTCGTGGGCGATGATCTTGACGAAACCATCGGTGGCCTCGAGGGCCTTGGCGCGACCGTTGGCCATGAGCGGAAACTTGCCGACTCGGTAGGGCACCCCGGCCTCGTCGAGCTGGGCGGTGCTCTTGCCCAAGCTCGCGACCTCTGGGTGGGTGTAGATCACGTTGGGGATCGCGTCGTAGTTCACGTGCCCGGCCATCCCGGCCATGGTCTCGACCGCGGCGATGCCCTCGTGCTCGGCCAGGTGCGCGAGCATGGGTCCAGGGATGACGTCACCGATCGCCCAGACTCCTGCGACCTTGGTCTGATAGTGGGCGTCGACCTCGACGCTGCCTCGACGGTCGAGGTCGATGCCGATCTTGTCGAGCTGGAGGCCGTCGGTCATGGGCCGGCGGCCGACCGAGAGCAACACCCGATCACAGCGTATCGATTTGGCCTCGCCCTTGTCCTTGTACTCGACCACGGCGCCCTCGCCCTCGGCCCGGGCGCCCGTGACCTCGACCCCGAATTCGAACTCGAGACCCTGACGCTTGAACAGCTTCTGGGCCAGGCGACCCACGTCCTTGTCCATGCTCGGCAGCATCCGGGGCATGTACTCGAGCACGGTGACTTTGGCGCCCAGGCGCGACCACACCGAGCCGAGCTCGAGGCCGATGACCCCGGCGCCGATGACCACGAGGTGCTCGGGGACCGCCGACCAACACAGGGCCTCGGTGGAGGTGCCGACTCGGTCGTAGTCGAGCTCGACACCGGGGAGAGTAGCGACCTTGGAGCCCGTGGCGATCAACACCCGGGTCGCGGCCAGGGTCCGGCTGACCTCGCCGTGTTGATCGGTGACCTCGATGAGGTGGCGATCTCCCTCGCGTTTGCCCGTGAATCGGCCGAGGCCGTGGACCTCGGCGATCTTGTTCTTGCGAAACAACATCGCCACCCCCGAGGTCAGCTGTCCGACGATCTTGTCCTTGCGCCCGAGCATGGCGCCGAGGTCGAAGCTCACCTTGTCGACCTTGATGCCGTGGGCACCGAGGTGGTCTCGGGTCTCGGCGAACTTCTCCGAGGACTCGAGCAGAGCCTTGCTGGGGATACATCCGACGTTGAGGCAGGTGCCCCCCAAGGTCGGATCTTTCTCGATGCAGGCGACCGTGAAGCCGAGCTGTGCGGCCCGAATGGCGGCGACGTAGCCCCCGGGGCCCGATCCAATAACGACGAGGTCGTAGCTGTCCATGTGGTCTTTCGTGTGGCCTGAGAAGTCTGGGGTCCTAGATGTCGAAGAGCAGGCGGCGCGGCTCTTCGATGGCCTGCTTGATGTGGGTCAAGAACAGGACCGCCTCCCGCCCATCGACCAGGCGGTGGTCGTAGGAGAGGGCCAGGTACATGATCGGCCGGATCTCGACCTTGCCGTCGATGGCCATGGGTCGCTGGACGATGTTGTGCAGGCCCAAGATCCCCGTCTGCGGCGGGTTGAGGATCGGCGTCGAGAGCATGGACCCATAGATGCCGCCGTTGGAGATCGTGAAGCTGCCCCCGGTCAGGTCGGAGAGCGCGAGCTTGTTGGTCTTGGCCAGACCCGCGAGCCGGCCGATGTCCTTCTCGATACCGGCGAAGGACAGGCGATCGGCGTCCCGGATCACCGGGACCACCAGGCCCTTGCCCCCGCCCACGGCCACGCCGATGTTGTAGTACTGCTTGTAGACGATCTCGTCGCCGTCGATCTCGGCGTTGACGGCCGGGAAGGCGCGCAGGGCAGAGACCGCCGCCTTCACAAAGAAGGACATGAACCCGAGCTTGACCTCGTGGGCATCGATGAAGTCCTGCTTGAAGGCCTTGCGCGCGGCCATGACGGCGCTCATGTCGACCTCGTTGAAGGTCGTCAAGATCGCCGCTTCCTGCTGGGCCTGGACCAGGCGCACGGCGATCCGCTTGCGCAGGGTGGTCATTCGCTCCCGGCGCTCTCGGCTGCCGTCTTCGGCGACTGGGGCCGGCCTGCGGGCGGGCGGTTTGGCGCCCCCGGGCTTGCTCGCCGGCTTGTTCGCCGGCTTGCTCGCCGGCTTGGCCTTGGCCGCGTTCTGAACGTCCTCTTTGAGGACCCTCCCCCCGCGACCGGTGCCCGCCACAGCGCTCAGGTCGACGCCGCTGCGCGCGGCCTCGGCCCGGGCCGCAGGCATGACGGCGCCCGAACCCGAACCCGAACCCGAGCCAGAACCGACAACCTCGAACTCCGCTCGGGTCTCGGCTGCAACCGCGACGGTGATCTTGTCGGTCTCGAGCTCGAAGATCGGGTCACCGACGTTGACCGTGTCTTCCTCGGCCGCGAGCTGCTTGCTCAACACCCCGGCCGCCGGCGCGGGAACCTCGACGGTGATCTTGTCGGTCTCGAGCTCGACGATCGGCTCGTCGACCTCGACGGCCTCGCCGACTTGTTTGAGCCAACGGGCGACGATGGCCTCGGTGATGGATTCTCCCAGCTCGGGGACGGCGATTGTAGTGGGCATGACGGATCGTGGAGAAGCTGTGAAGGGCGTGAAGGGCGTGACGAGCAGCCCAGGGAAGAACTCAGGAGCCCAGGTCAGGCGAGCGCGTCGGCGAGCAGACGTTTGAGCTCGACCTTGTGGGCCTGGGCGGAACCGGTCGCTGGGGAGGCGCTCTCGGAGCGCCCCGCGTAACTCACGGTGTGGGTACTGGAGAACAGCTCGAGCAGGCGCGGGTAGATGAAGTGCCAGGCGCCCATGTTGCGCGGCTCTTCCTGCACCCAGCGGATGACCTTGGCGTTGGGGTAGCGCGCGACGGCTGCCTGCATGGCCTCGGCCGTGCGTGTGAAGGGGTAGAACTGCTCGACCCGGACCAGGGCGACATCCTCGCGACCGGCGGCCTCCCGAGCGCCGAGCAGGTCGTAGCAGACCTTCCCCGCCGACATGAGCACGAGCTCGACCTTGCTGGGATCGACCTTCGGATCGTCGATGACCCGCTGAAAGCCGCC
>Ga0256845_1003202_pt1 | contig 11260 bp, 12 predicted proteins | sample RiftiametaG_FD_189101 | JGI IMG/M metagenome (GOLD analysis project Ga0256845, IMG submission 189101) | Tube worm associated microbial communities from hydrothermal vent at the East Pacific Rise, Pacific Ocean - Riftia | ecosystem: Host-associated > Annelida > Integument > Unclassified ... | reverse complement strand
GCTTCATCAATTCAATAGTGCTGAGAAGCTCTCACAGGACAATGCGTTTTGTGAGGTGGTTACGCAACATAATCTACGACACGGTTCCTCTGAGTAAAGCCATGGCCAGATTGAAGGTGTTATGGGCCCTAGCAGTTTGTGATTTTCCACACCCATCAAAAACAAAAAACAAGAAGAGGAATAAATTAAGGGCTTAGGGAAAACTCTATTCTGAGAAATTTCAGATCATTTTCAATGGCTAACTGTGCCCGATAAGAACCATCACCGAGATCAATGATTTGATGGGGAGGCAGAGGGGGCCATGTTTCTAAGTCTGTAGATGCATTTACCTCAATGCTGCCGAGTTTTTTCGCTGAGGTGTCTGGTGTGTAGCTGAGAGTGAGTGTTGGTAAACCATTGATCGTTTGCGCTTGGGCGTGGTGTGTGTCGTCCATACTTAGCGGGTTGAGCCCAAGTAGGTATTCTCCAATGCTTGGGATTCCGTCCCCATCTTCATCTGCGGATCTCATCGATGATATTGCCAAGGTTAGTGATGATGGTGTTAATAAATGCCGTGGTAAATACGTCACCTGAAACGGCATTACAAAGTTTTCCATATTGAATTAATATCATTGCCTCCTAGCATGACGACTACGACATCCACTTCGTTGTATTGTTGCGCCATGTTTTTGGTCACAAAAATCACATTGACGAAGCTCGGAGCATGAAAGATGATTTTTTTTAGCACGATGAAATGTGTTGCAATGAGTGATGTGAACGATAAAGCGCAAGAAAGGCAAGGGGAAGGTAAGAGCGGGCAGGATACCTGCTTGTCCTATCTGCAGCTCCGACTTTTACTGACGGCTCTGATGTTTTATACACGCCTGCCTTGCCCTCAATGGGTGGGGTATTCGCAGGAGTTACTGACAAAATCTGTTCGCTATCTTCCGGTGATCGGTTGGCTGGTGGGGGGGGGGACGGCTGGTGTGATGCTGCTGGGCCTTTTGATCTTTCCTCCTGGAATCTCGGTGGCGCTGGCGATGGTGGCGAGCTTATTTCTCACCGGAGCTTTTCACGAAGATGGCTTGGCAGATGTGTGTGATGGTTTTGGAGGTGGGTGGACGCAGGGGGAAATCCTAACGATCATGAAGGATAGCCGGCTAGGCACTTATGGAGCGGTGGCTCTGATTGCGATTCTTGGGATGAAGTTTTTAACATTGGTGGAGATCGTGAGGCTCGTTGCTGACCCAGTGACGTTGTTGGTTCTCATGATGGGGGCGCACGGGATGAGCCGGATGATGGCGATCATTACGATGGTGACTCATAATTACGTGCGCGAAGATGAACTCAGCAAGGCGAAGCCAGTGGTGAAAGATGGGCTGGGCTGGGGAACTCCGTCGTTTCTCTTGGCTGGGGTGTTTGCCTTGCTCCCATTGTTTTTTCTGCCGTGGTTATTTGTTTTGCTTCTTCCTATGGTCATCGCTCAAATAGGGATGGCTCGCTTTTTTCGGAAATGGATCGGTGGTTATACGGGGGATTGTTTGGGGGCTATCCAGCAGGTGACGGAAGTGGTGTTTTATTTTGGAGTGATTGGTTTATGGTCATTTATTTAGTCAGGCACACCACGCCGGATGTGGAAAAAGGCGTGTGTTACGGGCAAGCTGACCTCAAGGTGACTGAGACGTTTGAGGAGGAGGCGGGCGAGGTGAAAACTAGGCTGCGAGATCTAGGAGCCAAGGATGAGGCTCTTTTTTTTAGTAGCCCTTTGCAACGCTGTCACCAGTTAGCCGCCTTTCTGACAGACTCGAGGATCACAACGGACAAACGATTGATGGAGATGGATTTTGGAGAGTGGGAAATGCAGAAATGGAATGATATTGATGAGGTGGCACTTCGGTGCTGGACAGACGATTTTGTCCACGAAGCGTGTCCCGGGGGCGAATCCTATCAGACGTTTTATGCGCGTGTGGTTGGATTTCTTAAAGTGTTAAAGGGGTCGGATGCTGCGGAGGCTGTCATCGTGACTCACGGTGGAGTGATCCGTTCGGTGTTGAGCTACCTTGGAGAAACTACCTTGGAGACAAGTTTTGAGGTGGTGGTTAACTACGGGGCTATATTTAGAGTCGAGATTTGATCTGGGATGCAAGGGGCGCTGTGGGGCAGGTGTCATCCCTCGGGTGGTTTCCCTAACGGAGGTGGCCGCACTCGGGTTTTCGGTTTTAATCGCGCGAATAAAAATTAGCCTAGGCTAATTTCGGGGTTGACCTTGGTGGCTTGTGGGCGTATTTCCCGTCGCATGTTGAAGAAAGTCATGGTGATTGTGTTGGTGCTGGCCGCTTTGGTGGGTGGTTTGGTAGTGATGTTGAAACAAGTGGGGAGTGAGATGGGCGATGAGATGCCTGAGGGCGCGGTGCTACGCGTGGTGACGACATCGACGATGGTGACGGATATGGTGAAGACGATTGGTGGTGAGCGTGTCTTTGTGCACGGCATCATGGGACCTGGAGTGGACCCGCATAGTTATCAGGTGGTTTCGAGTGATTCCGTGGCTTTGAGAAAAGCGGATCTTGTTTTTTACAGCGGCTTGCACTTGGAGGGCAAGATGCAGGATGCTTTGGATAAGCGGGCCGAAAAGCAGCATGATGCTTTTGCGGTGACCGATGGCATTCCCGAGGGGGAATTACTCAAGCCGCAGGACCAGTTTGCTGGGTATCACGACCCTCACGTCTGGGGGGACCCTTCGATTTGGGTGCATTGCATCGATGTCGTGGTCAAGGAGCTATCGGCGGCTGATCCCGAGGGCGCTGAGGGTTACAAGCAACGAGCCGATGCGTATCGGGATGAATTGCTTGCGTTGCATGCATGGGTGCTGAAACGTGTTGCTGAGGTGCCTGAGTCCCAGCGGGTTTTGGTGACTAGTCACGATGCCTTTTTCTACTTTGGCAAGGCGTTCGGTTTTGAAGTGCGAGGGTTGCAGGGCGTTTCCACCAACTCAGAGTCCGGGCTCAAGGATCGGTCTGAGCTGGTTGAATTCATTAAAAGCCGTGAGCTGAAGATGATTTTTCCTGAGTCGAGCGTGAACGCCAAGGGCATCAAGGCCGTGGCTAGCGAAGCCGGTGTAGGCGTGAGTGAGCATGAACTTTTCTCCGATGCCATGGGTGATCCTGACGATACCGTGGAGCTGCATGGCGAGACCTATGATAAGGGCCGCTACACCGGCATGATCAAGCACAACGTCAACACGGTGGTTGATGGCTTGAAGTAGGGGAGGGGGGAGCTGCACCCTGCCCTTTATTTTCCGAGAGCTTTGGCTTGGGAAGCTTGCGCTCCTAATCACGGCCGATGACGCTCATGTTGTATTTGAGGCGCTGGTTGTTCGCCCAGTGTTCGCCTTACGATAGGACAGGCGACCTCCTATTCAGAATTTCGAAAGGTTTTTGAATTTCTTGCTCATTGCTCAAATCACATCGGCTTGGCTTGGCTTATGTTACAAATAGCCAATGAACAAAGAGGTCGAACAATAAAGGATGGGCTACATTTTACGTTGGCATAAAACTCATGAAAGCTATTGATGTATTGATTAGGGTGATGGTTTGCTTTTGATAATCGATTTTGCATCGGTCTTGAAATCTGTATATCCTACCCGCATGTCAGATACTAAAGCGCTCTTGTCATCGTCTCGGTTGTTGTCTCTTGTCGGCTCTCAATCGGGAGATGCTGCGGATGATGCTTATCAGCATATCGTCAGACGAATCGAGCAGGCTGAGGTGAGTGTGGAAATTCACATGTATGTTTGGCGGGCTGATGCCGTGGGGTATCTGATTGGTCAGGCTGTTTATGATGCCGCTGAGCGAGGGGTGAAGGTGAAGATTCTTAAGGACCGGGGGGCGGTGCTTTTTGAGAGCCAGGAGTCCAATAGGAAGCCGTTTTTTAAAACTCCTCGGGCGTTTAGTAAACGCGTGCTGCAGCGGGGGCTCGGATTGACATTCCCGTCTTCTTTGGTCGAAGACGACTGGGATCAGTCTTTAGGAGATAAGTTGATGGATCATCCTAACGTGGATTTTGTGTGGGTATCGCCAACCCATACGAAGTATTATTGTATCGATGAAACTTACTTGATTACGGGGAGTCTTAATTTGGAAGAGAGGCACCGTGGATATCACGATGTGATGGTGGAATTGACCGGAATGATTTCGTCTTTCCGTGAAATGCAGGGAAATCTAGACTGTAAGCCCCCGTTATTGGGGGGAGATCTATGTATTTTGATGAATGATACTGAGAAGAAGGTTTTTGCGATTAAGTCGGCTGTGCTGGATTTGATCGATGGGGCACATGAAAAAATTCACATCGAGATGGCTTATTTGGGTGACGAGGACGTGACTCATGCATTGATTGCTGCTGGGGAGCGGGGCGTGAAGCTCAGCATCCTTTTCTCTGAAAAGTCGAATATTGGCAATGATGTGAATTATCATGTGCTGCGAACTTTGATGAAGCGATCCGGTATCGAGGTTCGTCTTTCGTCGAAGATGATCCACTCGAAAGTGATGGTTGTCGATGATCGGAAGGTGCTGATGGGGTCGGCTAACTTTTCTGTGTTTTCGATGCAGCGGGCTGGAGAGTTGTGTTTCATTGTCGAAGATCCCACGTTTGTTGATCAGGTTCTTTGCGTGTTAGGGGAGCGGTGGTGCATGGGGCTGCCTGTTGACAAGGTGGGTGATTTACCCCATTACTGGCGCACGCTGGCTCGGCTGCAGCAGTGGCATCAGAGAACAAGTCGGCATCAGTAGGCGCTTGGATTTCACTTTAAAAATTATGCTTAGATTTTCCAATACTCCTTTTGTGTTTAAAGAAGCAAAGCCCAACCGTTGGGTTTATGGGATGGCGATGTGGGTGAACCGTGTGATTGCCTTACCGGGGCATCGACATCGGATCAAATCCATGGAACTCAGTGGTTGTGATCGGTTGATGCCGCTTTTGAATGATCCTGATGTCCGACTGATCTTTGTCGCGAATCACTCGACTCATAGTGATGTGGAAGTCTTGATGGAGGCGCAGAGACAATGCGGTATTTGGGGCGCCTACATGGCGGCGCATGAGGTGTTTACTAGGAATCGATTTCAATCTTGGGTGATGCAGCGAGTAGGTGCATTTTCAGTGAATCGGGAAAATGTGAATCGGCAATCGATCAAGGAGGGGGTGAGGATGGTGCGTGATCATCGTTGTAGCTTAACTCTATTTCCTGAGGGTAATGTGGCATTTACCAACGAGCAGGTAATGCCATTTCTTGATGGGGCTTCATTCATGGCGATCAAGGCTCAGAAGAGTTTGGCGGGGGTGGCCAAGGTGCTGGTGATTCCGACGTCGATTCGGCTCACTCATATTGAAGATATACGTGACTTACTCAAGATGCAGTTGGAGTCGCTGCTGAGGCAGTTGGCGGATGAAGGGATCGAGGTGAAGGTGGATGAGGATGCTCCATTTCACCAACAGATAGAAATGCTGGCCTATGCAATCCTATGTAGGGGGCTGAAGCGGAGAGACTATGATGTTCCCGACGATGATGGGGCAGGCTGGCGGGACAATCCGGATGTGATGATGGAGAAGGTGATCGAAATGATCTTGTCGGGACTTGAGCGAGAGATGGGAAATGCGGCCAAAGGAAATCATAGTGATCGGGCTCGAGTCGTGCGATCCCAACTTTCTAAAATGCGATTGGAGGATGATGTGGATATAGAAAAAATTCAACATTGGGACGATCAGAGTATCTTACTGCTGCGTGTGCAGACCTACGGCGCAAGCTACTTGCGGGATTGTCCGAGCATTGATCGATGTAGTGAGACGCTGGAGAAGTTACGGGAGGATTTTGAGGAGATCCTCATCCGTCCGGTGTCGCCTCGCCATGCGCATGTGCATTTTGGTGCGCCGATCGTAATTGATGGTAAGCGTGTTGCTGAGCTGACTTCGGAGCTGGAAGCCGCCGTCAATAGCGGGTTTTCAGAGTATTCGAGTTCTTACGCCGGGGGTGAAATGATGGATTGAATGGGCTGAGGTGGTTACAAACGCGGATTTAAATTAATCGAGATTCCATCTTGCCATGACCGCACGAGTTCTGCGAGTATGAATTCATGCCAGTTCAAGGATCGATTGAAAAATACCGCATTAGTAACAAGGGGAGGGTTAAGCTCTCAGATTACCCCACCGATGATAAGTCCCTTTTTGGTCAAGGAGGAAAGGAGGATTCGTATCCTTTTCTCGATCAGCTCAGGAATGAGCTTCATGAGCTACAGACGCTTCTGTATGCCGAGAGTAAAAAGCGAATTCTCGTCATTATCCAGGCGATGGATACGGGGGGGAAAGACGGCTGTGTGAAAAGCGTCTTCTCGCGTGTCGATCCTCAGGGGATCCATGTGGAGTCGTTTAAAAAACCCTCCGAGGACGAGCTTGCTTACGACTTCCTCCGGAGGATGCACTTGAAGGTGCCTCGCAATGGCCAAATCGTTGTTTTTAATCGGAGTCACTATGAGGATATTATAGCGGTTAGGGTGAAAGATATTTATCCGAAGTCGGTGTGGAAGCCGCGCTATGAGCATATTCTTAATTTTGAAAAAATGCTAACGGATGAAGGAACGACGATCATCAAGCTTTACCTGCATATTTCTAAAGAAGAGCAGAGAAAACGACTGCAAGCCCGGCTGGATAACCCCGCCAAGCACTGGAAGTTTAACCCGGAAGACCTCAAGGATCGCGCACGTTGGGATGACTTTATGGAAGTTTACGAAGATGTGATTGAAAAAACAGGCACGGAATATGCGCCGTGGCACATCATTCCTTCCGACCGGAAGTGGTATCGTAATCTTGTGGTGGCCCGCATTATGGTGGATACGCTGAAGGGCTTGGATATGAAATTCCCCATTTCCGATTGGTTGGCCGAGGATATTAGCATTGATTAAATGGCCGAAGCTCCGGAGCTATGTCTGATTGACAGAGTCGGGCGATTAAGCTACTTTCAGCGCACATCCCTTGCCGCTGAAATGTCGATATCGATCCGTAAATTTTTTGTTTTAGTGACCTGCATTTGTGGCTTTGCTGCACTTGCTGGTTGTGTGAACCAACAGGCCCCGAAGCCGTGGATTGGGTCATTGAGGAATGAGATGAGCTATCTCGGGGCGAGGAACTGGGTGGTGATTGCTGAAGCGGCTTTCCCGATTCAGAGTCGGAGCGGGCTGCGAGTTCTCAAGCTCGATGCCGATATTCCCGAGGTGCTGGAAGGTGTCGAGCAGGTGATTGAGGAAAAGCATCACGTCAAGCCGCGTGTCTATGTGGCCGCTGAGCTGGAAAATGTGCCTTATGACTATGCTCCGGGTGTGCGCAACTATAAGAAAAAGCTGCACGAATCATTGAGCGGTCGGGAGACGGTGCGGCTGGATAACAGCATGTTGCTTCGCCTGATGGGCGATGCCAACAAATCTTACCGTGTTCTCGTGATTAAAACCCGCACCGCGATTCCTTATTCCACCGTGTTTATTGAGCTTGGCAGTGGCTACTGGGATGCCGAGTCTGAAGCCGCTCTCCGCACCAGCATGGAGAAGAAGCGGTAGGCTTGGCTTCTTTTAAAACTGAACACTCTCAACTGATAACTCTAAGAATATGGCCGCGCCTAAAAAAATTGATGAAGCTCTGATGCTGGAGCGTGAAGAAGCCTGGGTGGGCGATGCTGTGCTTGCGCTCTACATGCGTAAACTGATCTTGAAGGAACAGGGGGTGATGGACGGCGAAATGTTTGTGCGCTGCACTTCCAACGATTTTCTCCGCAACATCGGTAATCCCACCTCTGTGGAAGCTCAAATCGGCCGTGTCTATGAGGAGTTTGGTCTGCAGGAGGCGTTTGATTGGATGGAGCATCAGCTCCTGCCTGTTTTCCGGATGCAGGAGAAAAACCATCAGCATCGCATCGCCCAGGGGGGCAAGCGGAAGAAGAAACGGTAGACGGGGGTCAGGTATCAGGTATCAGGTGTCAGTTCTCCTTAACTCGTAATCCGTTGCCCTTGTTCGGCGGCTTTGGCGGCTTTGAGGATGTTTTTCTCTCCCATGTGTGGTCCGAGGATCTGGAGTCCGACGGGAAGTTGGGTCCCTGTTTCGGAGGCTACCGTTCCGCAGGGCACGCTGATGCCACAGATGCCGGCGAGGTTGGCTGAGATGGTGTAGATGTCGGCGAGGTATTGCTGCAGCGGGTCATCTTTGTCAGCTCCTAAGAGTGGGGCTGGAGATGGGGTCACTGGCGACAGGATGGCATCGACATTTTGGTAGGCCTTTTGGAAATCCTGACGGATCAGGGTGCGGACTTTTTGGGCGCGGTTGTAGTAGGCATCGTAGTAGCCGGAGGAGAGCACGTAGGTGCCGAGAATGATGCGGCGTTTGACCTCGGGGCCAAATCCTTGCTCGCGGCTGCGTCGGTAAACATCGAGCACGTCTTCGGGTTTTTCGATACGGTTGCCGTAGCGCACGCCATCAAAGCGGGAGAGGTTGGATGATGCTTCAGCCGTGGCGATGATGTAGTAGGTGGCAATGGCATACTCGGTGTGGGGGAGGGAGATCTCGACGATTTCAGCGCCTTGAGATTCGAGGCCCGCGATGGCTTTTTCAACGGTTTCGCGCACGGCGGGGGCGATGCCTTCACCGAAGTATTCTTTGGGCAGTCCGAGCTTCATTCCTTTGACTCCATCGTTGAGGCCTTGGGTGAAATCGGGCACATCCTCGTTGAGGCATGTGGCGTCCTGGATGTCGTAGCCAGAGATGGCATTGAGCATGAGGGCGGCGTCTTCTACGTTGTTGGTGAGGGGGCCGATCTGATCGAGCGATGAAGCAAAGGCAACGAGGCCATAGCGGGAAACCCGACCGTAGGAGGGCTTGAGTCCGACCACGCCACAGTGGCTGGCGGGCTGGCGGATTGAGCCTCCAGTATCGGAGCCTAGGGCTGCAATGGCGGTGTGTGATGCCACGGCTGCGGCAGATCCTCCGGATGAGCCGCCGGGTGTGCGGGAGGTGTCGTGTGGGTTGGTGGTTTTTCCTAGAGCTGAGCTTTCCGTTGTCGAACCCATGGCAAATTCATCCATGTTGGCGCGGCCAAAGGGCACGGCGCCGGCCTCGCGGAGTTTACGGATGACGGTGGCGTCGTAGGGTGACTCGTAGGCGTTATCGAGAATCTTGGAGGCGCAGGAGCACGGTTGGCCTTTGACGTTGATATTGTCTTTGATCGCAATCGGGATACCTCCCAGTGGCTTGCTGAGATCTGCGGCGTTGGCTTCCGCTTTGGCCGTTTCAAGATCGTTTGAGAGGTAGGCGCCGATGTCGCCATTTTTGGCGGCGATGGAGTCGGCAAGGGAGTCGAGAATGTCACTGGGCTGGATATCGCCGCTGGTGAGTTTCGCCCGCAGGCTGGTGATGCTTTCTGTGGAAAGGGACATGGTGGAGTTAGTATTGAGTATTCAGTTTGAAGTATTCAGAACTTCGGGTCTCTTGATTCTTGAATCTCAAAAATCAGGCGTCGACGACTTTGGGCATGCGGATTTGGCCGAGGGCTTTGTCCGGGGCGTTGCGGAGGAGGTCGGCTTGCTCCAGGCCGGGGCGGGAGCCATCTTTTCGGAGTCGGTCGAAGACAGGGGATGCGTGAGCGGTGGGTTCAATACCTTCCACATCCACGCTTTTTAGCTTCTCGATGTAGCCTAAGACAGACTCGAGTTGCCCTTGGAATACGCTGCATTCCTCATCGCTGAGATCGATCCGTGCTAGGTCCGCGATGTGGCGGACGTCCATGTGCTCACTGCTCATGCGGGGAACCTGCATGGTTGCGGGCAAATGATCAAGTCTGGATTCAAGCCAGCTTGCGCAAAAGCTTGAGGGACTCTCTTGAGTAACTTAGCCATTTGTCCGCCGTAGCCTTGGAGAAGGAGGAAGCTCGCCGCGTGACCGGCTGTTGGTGGGGCTCGAGGCGAGGAACGAGGGGTGAGTTTGATCAGCATCCGCGATAGCGGCTAGTCTTTGCTGGGTCGCATAATTAATGTGTCCCATAGTTTTTTGAGCGCCATAAGCGCGAACCGGAAGCCGTGGGGAGCGTGCATCTTTCCTGCCCCCAAGGCAGGTGTGATGCGTGGTGCGGAGCTGACATGAAACTTGCGACGAAGGAGCCTGTATGCCGGACTGGCGCGGGGCGTGCGGGCTCTACTTTGCACAACTCGCGGTAATGGCACGGCGGAGGGCTGGGCACAACCGCTGAGGAAGTATGACGATGTGGTGCAGGCCTGTGCCCGGTGCGCTGCGGGAAGGAGCCGTAAAATACGGAAGGGCTCCCGCAGATCAAGCACCGCCGCCATTACCGCCGTTGTGCGATGTCAGCCAAGCGCGACACGTGATCAGGGCGTTGGTGGGGTTCGGGAAGAGTGAAGCGAGGGGCGAGGGGCGAGTTTAAAGAAAATCTGCGCAGCAGGTAGTCATTTCAGAGGTTGGGGTTTCACTATCGAAAAACTAACGATGCGTCATTTCTTTGACCGACCCCTTTTCGTGATTCACCCACTTTTCAAAAAAAGCTAAGGAAAACTTAAATAATCACCCGCCTGAGTAGTTACGTTTTCATAATGATTTGTATTGATAATATGTCACCATTCAACAAATGAGAGACTTATCCGATTTCTTCGCTGGTATAACCTTCGGCGAGTAACAATTTTGCGTCTGGATTTTCTTCCAGCTTATTTAAAAACTCAGTGAAAGTGTTTGCTAAGCAATAGACGCCCTCTCCAGATAAGGTTTCTCTTCTTTTTTCATCCAAACTCATTTCGTGTATTTCACTAGGCTCCAATGCAAATACTTGCCCCTCTCGTTCACCTAAAATAAAATAACAGAATACTATTCCGCATCCATCTTCCCCGATATTGATAGCTCCTTGAGGTAATAATTTAGCCTCATTTTCCCACATGCTTCTTAATGTTCCTCCTTCTGATAGTTCTCTGTTATTTAGTCCCAAAAAATAATCAATTCCTGTCCATCCAAAATTATCACTGAGCTTTACGGTTCTTAGCATAGGTAACCCTCCGTTATATTTTAATAGGTAGTTCCTGTAGTCATCTGGTAACCTTGTCCCAATATCGTTTTCAAAGCACTCTAATACTGAGTCTTTCAAGTGCCCCCATTTATTCGCATAGAGTATTTTCATTTTTAATGGCAGTTTTGATTTTTAAGTTAAATGTGTCTAATCCCAAAAAGGAAAATCGGGACCTCCATTCATTGT
>Ga0256845_1003201_pt1 | contig 11262 bp, 13 predicted proteins | sample RiftiametaG_FD_189101 | JGI IMG/M metagenome (GOLD analysis project Ga0256845, IMG submission 189101) | Tube worm associated microbial communities from hydrothermal vent at the East Pacific Rise, Pacific Ocean - Riftia | ecosystem: Host-associated > Annelida > Integument > Unclassified ... | reverse complement strand
TGCACTAACCCCAGTTAAAACAAAAACAACACTCATTATCAAAAAATAACGCATAACCCCTCCGAATAAAAGCACAATGACTAAAGTCACCAACGATTTAGAGTGCAGAAAATGCTCGTATGCACTGAATAAATTATGATGGCTTGGCACAACGGTCTTATTATGACATAAGCAAGACAACATTGTTACCAAAATTTGACGCAACTAAGGCATCGGAAAAAGAATAAAGTCTTTAAAATTGTAGATAATGAGACCTCTGCGTTAGATATGGGTGTTGAATACAGAGGTCTCCGCTAAATTGCTTGGTTTATTTTGGAAAATAATATAAAGCAACATTGTTACCAAAAAATGAAACTTTTACACGCCATTTTTTTGCCAAGTAACGCATCGTATTTTTCGAAAAAAAGCAAATGTGCGTAGGGTCGTTTTTGTAATACCAAGTAGAAAAATCAGTCTTATCGTCCATCATCTGAGTCATTATTGCCAGCACGCCACCCTTTTTAAGGCTACCAAACAAGCGATGCAACTCAACATTTGGCGCACTTAGATGCTCTACCACTTCGGTAGCGGTAATAAAGTCATAACTTTGCTCAAAAACCGCTGGATTGTTTGCATAGAATTTATCAAATAAATTCACTTGATGCCCTTGTTTTTCAAACATTAATGACAAAGTCGGACCCGGTCCACAACCAAAGTCCAAACCCTTTGCACCAACCTTGGAAAAATCAAGACCTTGTTTATTAAGATGATCAATAACAGGATTAAACACTTGAGATAAGAAGGCTTGGTAGCGCTTATCGTCTGGATTATTCTGATGTGCGTCATAACGCAACTTTTCTTCTGTGTCGCTAAGATGGTGAGTTTTTGACATAAACACCAGCGCACACTGAGGGCAACTTAAATAACCAACACCCTTGTTTTGATAATAAGGCTGAATACTCTCAGAATGACACAATGGGCAGAATTTATCTGCCACAGGTGTTTAATGCGAACAAGAGTCACCATGGGTATGAATATGCCCATGTTCCAATTCTTCCTTGCTTGCCTCTCTAACACTCTCAATACTGATATTAAAATGCAATGTTTTCCCTGCTAAAGGGTGGTTAGCATCAACAATAATTGTGTCTGCATTAATTTCTTTAACACAAACAATGAATGGATTACCCTGCTCGTCTTTAGATTGTAATTCCATGCCTACTGTCAAATCGTCAATACCCTCTAACGCTTCTTTTGGGATTGTTTGAACGCCTTCAGCATGGTGATCACCATACGCATCTTTTGACTGCACAACAATATCACCAGATTCGCCAACCTTCATCCCTTCTATCGCTTTTTCCAAGCCAGGCACAATATTACCATGCCCTTGTAAAAACACCATGGTTTCTTGTCCTTTGGTTGAATCAATCACTTCGCCTTTGTCGTCCGTTAGCGTGCAATGCATTTCAACTACTTTATCTTTTTTTATTGTCATCTGTTTACCTTGGTTTTTATGAGACCTTTGTATTAATAGAGATTCTTAATGATTGTTCCTATTTATACAAAGGTCTCGTATGATTAATATTTCATTAAAAAATGTTATAAAAAAGGCCTATCTAACGATAAGCCTTTTTTTAATATGGTGGGGCGTGAGCGATTTGAACGCTCGACCAGCGGATTAAAAGTCCGATGCTCTACCAACTGAGCTAACGCCCCATAAAAAATCAAGATTATACAGTAATATAAACCCCAATTTTTTAATTATTTACAACTTCTTTAAGTAATTTACCTGGCTTAAAGAATGGCATAAATTTTGCATCAACCTGGGTTTTCTTTCCAGTTCTAGGATTGACCCCTAGGCGTGCGTTTTTATGCTTTCTAGAAAAACTACCAAACCCTCTCACTTCAACACCTTCACCAGTCGCAATGCCATCGACAAGTATCGACAAAATGACATCCACACAAGTCTTTACTTCTGTTTTAGACAGCGTGTGTTTTTCTGATAAATCAAGGATAAGGTCAGTTTTTTTCAAAATTTACTGCTTGGCTTTCTTCAACAAGTCACCTAAAGTAGCACCTTCTGCTGCATCGGAAGACTGCTTATTGTAGTCTGCCATTGCTGCTTTTTCTTCAGCTGAATTTTTTGCCTTAATACTAACAGAGATATTGCGTGTTTTTCTATCAATATTAACAATGGCTACTTCAATTTCCTCACCTACTTTTAAGACAGTTGACGCATCGTCAACACGATCTTCAGAGATTTCACCTGCTTTTAAATAACCTGTAATATCTTCTGTCAAAGCAACTATAGCACCTTTTGGTGTAACTTCAGCAATGGTTACCTTAACAATAGCACCTTTTTTGTTCATAGAAGCATAAGACATAAAGTCATCTTCTTCAAGCTGCTTAATGCCTAAAGAAATACGCTCTTTTTCGGCGTCAATATTCAAAATGACCACTTCAAGTTCTTGACCCTTAGAATAGTTAGAAACCAACTCATCTGCTGGCAACTTCTCCCAAGAAAGGTCGGCTAAGTGAATCAAACCATCAATGCCACCCGGAAGACCAACAAACAAACCAAAGTCTGTAATTGATTTAACGGTAACATCAATCTTATCATTCTTGTTATGTGTCGCTTCAAATGCTTCCCAAGGGTTTTCTTGTGCCTGTTTCATTGACAAAGAAATACGATGCTTGGACTCTTGGACATCCAAGACCACAACATTAACTTCTTGACCTAATTTAACAATCTTAGAAGGACGAGCATTGGCGTTAGTCCAATCCATTTCTGAAACATGAACCAAACCTTCAACACCCTCTTCAATGCGTACAAATGCACCATAATCTGTCAAATTAGACACGGTACCTGCGACCCTCTTACCCAGTGGTAAACGGTCAGAAATGTTATCCCAAGGGCTGGCAGTTAACTGCTTAAGACCTAGTGATACACGCATTTTCTCTTTATCATAATTAAGAATTTTAACGGTAATCTTATCACCAATAACCAGTTTCTCAGACGGGTGATTAACACGCTGCCATGAGATGTCTGTAATATGTAACAAACCATCAACACCACCAAGGTCAACAAATGCACCATAGTCTGCAAGGTTTTTAACCACACCTTCAATTTCTTGACCTTCTTCAAGGCCTTCAAGCAAGGCTTCTCTGTCTGCAGAGTTGGCTTCTTGCATAACCGCTTTTCTAGAAATAACAATGTTGTTTCTAACTTCGTCCATCTTAATAACAATTGCTTCAATTTCTTGACCCGTAAGGTATGAGAAATCTTTAACAGGATGAGTGTCCACCAATGAACCAGGTAAAAATGCCTTAACAACACCAATATCAACCGTCAAACCACCTTTAACAGCACCGGTTACGATACCAGTAACAATGTCTTTTTGATTCATTGCAATTTCTAATGCTTGCCATAACTTAATACGCTTGGCTTTTTCACGAGACAATAAAGTGTGTCCTAAGCCGTCATCAATAGATTCTAGTGCGACTTCTACCACATCGCCTTCTACGATTTCCAATTCTCCTTTAGGGTCTTTGAATTGATCAAGGGAAACAAAAGCTTCCGATTTTAATCCTACATTGATAACCGCTTTTTCACGATTGATAGCAACGACAGTACCCATTAATAAGGCACCTACTTTTACATTTTGTTGTTCTACACTATTCTCAAATAGTTCTGCAAATGATTCTGACATATTGTTTTTTTTAGATGTTGACCGGTAAAAAACTCCAACAACGGTATAAGTTGGCATTTATCGGGTTAATTTTTAATAAAGTCTAACCGCTTAGACTTTGGCTTTTTGTTACTAATGCGCTCACCTGAGCGACCACTTCATCAATTGACAACTCAGTGGTATCAATGATAAGGGCATCTTCGGCAGGCTTGAGTGGTGAATTTTTACGCGAAGAATCACGCTCATCTCTTGCCACTACATCTGCTAAGATTTGGGACATTATACCTACAGTATCCTGTGCTTGCAATTGTTTTAAGCGTCTTTCTGCACGCTCTTGCGCACTGGCGGTTAAAAAGACCTTGAACGCTGCTTCTGCAAAAACTACCGTCCCCATATCACGCCCGTCTGCAACTAACCCTGAGGCTTGTGCAAAGTCTTGTTGACGCTTTAACAGCGCACTACGCACCACGCCAATGGCTGCTATTTTGGATGCCATTTCGCCTGTTTGCTCAGTGCGTAAAGTTTTAGAAATATCTTTGCCTTCTAAAAACACACTGACCAATTCACTGCCCACCTCAGTTTTAAACGCCAAATCCAAAGTATGTGCGATTTTTTCCAACGCTTTTTCATCGTCAATATCCACTCCTTTGGCATCAACTGCCAAAGCAAAAGCACGATAAATTGCCCCAGAATCAAGCAAATCCCAACCCAGTTTTTGCGCCATGACCCGTGCAATTGTCCCTTTACCTACGCCACTTGGGCCGTCAATTGTTAAAATATTATTCATCTTTTACTTTAAATCCTGTGTTTACACAATTAAACTCAATCTCAAGGTGTTGTATCCGAATAAACCTAAAAAACAATTCATTGGCAATTCCTTACTCAACTCTAAACCCCTTTAAATTCCGACACTCGGATTTTACCGTTAACCATTCTGGATTTTCTTTGGTTAATTTTTTCCATTTTTTGCCAAAATGCTTCGTTTAAATCAAAGTCAGCACTAATCGCTGTGCCTATGAGTAAAATCAACAAATCAGCGGATTCTTCTGCTAAATCGGCTTTGGATTTTCCTTTGGTCACACACGCTGATATTTCCCCCAACTCTTCTGCCATTAACGCTACACGGTAGGCCAAATCCTCGCCACCATTATTTTTAAAATCGTGTTTATCGTGAAATGCTTGAATGGTCGTCAGCATTGATTGGTAGGAATCTTGATTCATTTAATAACCTTTTTTGTATAATTTAAACGAGACTTTTGTATCAATTTAATTTTTAGACTCTAATTTCATGTGCGGAAACAATAGCACATCACGAATAGAGGGAGAGTCGGTAAATAACATCACCAAACGGTCAATACCAATGCCTTCGCCTGCTGTAGGTGGCATACCGTATTCTAAAGCACGGATATAATCAGCATCATAATGCATGGCTTCGTCGTCGCCTGCGTCTTTTTCTGCCACTTGTTTATGAAAGCGTTCAGCTTGATCTTCTGCATCATTCAACTCAGAGAAGCCATTGGCGATTTCACGACCACCAATGAATAACTCAAATCTATCGGTAATAAAGGGGTTGTCATCATTGCGCCGAGCAAGTGGAGAAACCTCGGTTGGATATTCGGTAATAAAGGTAGGTTGAATGAGTTTTTCTTCAACAGTGGCTTCAAAAATTTCAATTTGAATTTTACCCAAACCCCACGAATCTTTAACCGTTATGCCTAATTTTTCAGCCGTAGTGGCGGCATTATCTTGACTCAAATCGGCAGCAGATAAATCTGCGTTATAATGCAAAATTGAATCAAATACGCTGATACGCTCAAAGGTTTTGGAAAAATCAAACTCATCACCTTGATACGGCACAACTGCATTGCCACACACATCCACTGCAATCCCTCTAAACAAATTTTCGGTCAAATCCATCACATCATGATAGGTGGCATACGCTTGATAAAACTCAATCATGGTAAATTCTGGATTATGACGAGTGGACAAACCCTCGTTTCTAAAATTACGATTAATTTCAAATACCCTGTCCATGCCACCAACAATCAATCGTTTTAGATAAAGTTCAGGTGCAATACGCAAAAACATTTGCATATCTAATGCGTTATGGTGAGTTTCAAACGGCTTGGCAGTAGCACCCCCTGGGATGCTTTGCAACATGGGTGTTTCTACTTCGATAAAATCATTTTGATTAAAGAAATTGCGAATATAAGCAACAATTTGCGAGCGGCGTTTAAAGGTATCGCGTGAAGATTTGTTCATAATCAAATCTACATAACGCTGGCGATAGCGAATTTCTTGGTCGCTTAAACCGTGGAATTTATCTGGCAATGGTCGTAACGATTTGGTTAATAATTTTATCTCACTCACTCGCACCGACAATTCGCCAACCTGAGTTTTAAACAAGGTGCCTTTGGTGCCGATAATATCGCCAATATCCCATTTTTTAAACTGCTCATTATAAAAACCCTCGGGCAACTCATCACGGGTTACAAACAATTGGATTTTTCCGCTAGAGTCCTGAATATGTGCAAAACTTGCCTTGCCCATCACCCGCTTTAACATCATGCGTCCCGCCATTGACACTTTAATAGATTTCTCTTCTAACTCTTCTTTTGAAAATTGGTCAAATTCTGCCACAACAGATGCGGCAAAATCCTGTGGCTTAAAATCGTTAACAAATGGATTTCCCGCCACTCTCAGCGTTGCTAATTTTGTTCTTCTTTCTGCTACTAATTTATTGTCTTCTTGATTATTCATACTTTCCTAATGTGTGTGTTTATCTTTTTTGACTTCCTGAAACCCTTCCAACTCTTTTTTTGCCAAACTTTTTGCCTTGGAAAAATCTGCATTGGCTTGCTTAATTTTTCCCATGCGTTTTAACAAAGTTGCACGATTATAATAGGCTTGATAAAAATTTGTGTCTAAATTGATAGATTTTGACAAATCTTGATACGCCAACGCCTCTTTTCCTAACTTTAAAAACGCATTACCACGATTATAAATAGCGGCAATATAAGTCTCATCCAGTGCCACTGCTTGAGAATAAGCCTCAATGGCTTGTTCAGTTTTTTCCAATCTATCGTAACAATTACCCAAATTATTAAACGCACCACAATCCTTGTCATTCAATGCTAAAGCACTTTCAAGATAGGTAATTGCCAAGTCAAAATCCTCTTTTTCCTGCGCCATGCTTGCTAGGCAAAAATACGCTTCGCTACTATTTGGATTAGATTTTATCGCATTTGACATACTTTCCATTGCCAAATCACTGTTGCCTTGTAACTGATGAAGATTACCCAAACTCAAATGAGCATTGGCTTTTAATGCTTTATCTGCAGCCTGATGATTTAGCAGCCCATTCCACGCCTGAATTGCCTTAGACAACTCCCCTTTTTTTTGATGTGTGTAAGCCAACACCATTAAATCGCTAAGTTCTGTTGCGCCACTCATAATAAAGTAACGACAAGTTTACGGTTACTTCCCTTAGCACGATGCTCGTATAAAAACAAACCTTGAAACTTACCCAAGGCAAGTTTGTTATCAATCACTGGAATGCTTTTACTTTCACCCGTTAAAACACTGCGAATATGCCCCGACATATCAAAATCACCTTCGCCATTATGTCGGTAATTTGGATTTGCATCAACAACACTTGTTTGCAAAAAATCTTCCATATCTAATAACAAATCAGGGTCCTCATTACCCGTAATCATCAGTGATGCCGAGGTATGAGCAACAAATAAATGACACAATTTGGCATCTTGTTGTGCCAAAACTGCATTCACTTGCTGGGTAATTTCAATGGCACCACGACCTTTGGTTTTAACAACAAGCGCTGTCATTTAAGCAGTTCTTTGGCTTTGGTTGTGTCAATCGTTTCGACCAAAGGTTTTTTGACACGAAAAAAGCGCACAAGGAAAAACAATCCAAATGCCAAAAAAACAAAAGGCAAAAACCACAATAAATAAGTGCTTTTATTAACAGGTGGCTTAAACACCACAAAATCACCATAACGCGCCACCATAAATGCACGAATATCATCGTTGGTTTTATCACTTAAAATCAACGCCCTAACCTTCTCTCTTAAGTCTTTTGCCAACCCTGCATTTGAGCCACCAATACTTTGTCCTTGGCACACAGGACAGCGAATTTCATCAATCAAAGCACGATAACGCCGCTCTTGTTGAGCGTTAACAAAAGTGTTTGCCTCAATACTTTCAGCATAGATAGGATTAATAAGTGTTAATAGCAGTAAAAATTGAATAAAATAACGCATAATTAAACCTTGTCAAGATCTTTACATAATTATGAATAATTACACCAAGATCTCTATTAATCAAAAATAAATAATTTTAACCTATGCCACTAATTACACTTGATAATATTTCCCTTAATTTTTCTGAAAAATTAATCCTAAATGAAGTCAGCACCACCATCTTAAAAGGCGATAAAATCGCCCTCATTGGACGCAATGGCGAAGGAAAATCCACTTTTATGCGTGTGCTTGCTGGTGCAATTGAACCAGATGATGGCAAAGTCAAAGTTAAAAATGGCATAAAAATCAGTTATTTAGAGCAAAGCCCGCCAGAAGACAATGACAAAAATTTATTTGATATTGTTGCCGAAGGTTTGGGGGATATTGGCATTGTATTGACAAAATATCAACATTTTATGGCAGACGAAAAACTGGATGAAGCCGCCGAATTGCAAGAAGAAATCGATCGCCTTGATGGTTGGCAATATTTACACAAGATTGAAACCATTCTGAATCGTTTTACACTCAACGCAGAAGTCATTTTATCCACCCTATCTGGTGGCTGGCGACGACGAGTAATGTTAGCCCGTGCATTGATACAAGAACCGAATGTGTTGCTACTTGATGAGCCCACGAACCACATGGATATTACCGCTATTCTTGACTTAGAAAAAATGCTCAAAGACTATCACGGTACTTTGGTGCTTATTAGTCATGACCGTGCATTTATTGCCGGCATTGTCAATAAAGTTTTTGATTTAGACCGTGGCAATCTAGCGGTGTTTGAATGTGGTTACCAAGACTATGTAAAGCGCAAAGACAATTTGCTTAACTCAGAAACAATGGCAAACAAAAGATTTGACAAAAAACTGGCTCAAGAAGAAGTGTGGATTCGTCAAGGCATCAAAGCCAGAAGAACCCGCAACGAAGGCCGTGTGCGTGCCTTGCAAGAAATGCGTAATTCTTTTGTTAATCGCAGACAAAAACAAGGCAAAGTTAAGATACATTCAGTGGCAGAAGATGAAAAGCGTGCCTCAAAACTGGTATTTGAAATCAAAAAAATGTCATACTCTATTGGCGATTTGCAATTGGTCAAAGACTTTTCTATGCTGGTGTTGAAAGGGGAAAAAATCGGCATCATTGGTGGCAACGGCTCAGGCAAATCAACCTTTATTAAATTATTGCTTGATGAATTACAGCCCAGCAGCGGCAGCATACGCCGCTCCAAAACCATTAAATTGGCTTATTTTGACCAAATGCGTGAAATGTTAAAGCCCAATATGAAGGCAATGGATTTTGTCTCAGGTGGTAGCGAGCATATTAATATTGGTGGCAAAAGCAAACACATAATCGGGTATTTGCGTCAGTTTTTATTTACTGGAAAGCAGGCAATGGCACCCATTAAAATGTTTTCTGGTGGTGAAAAAAACCGCCTAATGTTGGCAAAAATTCTCTCTCAACCCGCCAATTTATTAGTGCTTGATGAGCCAACCAATGACCTTGATGTGGAAACCTTGGAACTGCTAGAAGAAATGTTAGTGGAATACACAGGCACATTAATTTTAATTTCACACGATAGAACTTTTTTGAACAATGTCGTAGGCTCTACCGTTGTTATGGATGGCGATGGTGTCATCAATCAATATGCTGGCGGTTATGACGATTATCTAACGCAAAAACAAGACAATTTAGACAATCAAGTCAAAACCAAAGTGCAATCCAAATCAAAACAAGAGAAGAAAACACCTGGCAACCCTAAGCAAAAACTGAGTTATAAACAACAACAAGCATTGGAAAAATTACCCCATAAAATCGAAACAGCAGAAGCTGAAATTAAGGCCATACAATTACAACTCGCAGACCCTGAATTTTTCCAACAACCAGAATCCCAAGAGGCGCTCGTTCGCCTATCAAGATTAGAAGCCGATTTGGCGCGTTATTATGAAAAATGGAGCACATTAGAATGACCCCACTCATTGTTGACTTAGACCACACGCTCATTAACACTGATTTGTTGTATGAATCCTCAATGGTAGTATTAAAAAAAAGCCCGTGGTTAATATTACTTTATCCTTTTTGGTTTTTTATCGGCAAAGGATACTTAAAAGAACAATTGGTTAAGCGCTGTGAAATAGACATCAGCAAACTACCCTACAACACAACCACCATTGCCTATATTAAGAAACGCAAAAAACAAGGTGACATTATCATTCTTGCCACCGCCTCGCACAAAGTTTACGCACTCTCCGTCGCAAAACACCTAAAATTATTTAACGATGTAATGGCAAGCAACAAAGACTTTAATCTCTCTTCACACAACAAAGCCAAAAAATTAATTGAGCGCTTTGGCGCGCAAAAATTTGATTATATAGGTGACCATATGCGTGATTTACCCGTTTGGGAAGCGTCAAATCTTGCGATTTTAATCAATGTATCAGACAAAGTTATTAAAAAAACACAACACCTAAACACTTTGATTCTCTAAGAAAATTATTAAATAAATTGGAAATAAAGCAACAGGTATTACCAATTGAGACCTTTGCATAAATATGGATGATTAGCAAAATTCAATTTTTGTGCCATTGGTAATTTTCTTAAATCTTGTCCTAGCAGGGCTAAGGCTGGGTTTAAAAAATTACCAAGTGGGTAAAAATCGGATTCTTGATGATTATTTATACAAAGGTCTCGAATTAAGTTATCAGGGGTTTTGGGGGTAAATGTAATGCTCATTAATTAATATTTATGTCCAATGCAGAAGGTCTCTTAAGGGATTCGGGGCGGTAAAACTAAAGGGTTTTCAATAGATCTCAAGGGATTTTGTGGTTGCAACCGTAAGCGAACATCATAATACTTAGTAATAGTACGCTCCATATGCACAGAAGTTATTTCAAGACCAAAGGCATCAGAAATTCTTAAAGAAGATCTGCCGTTATCAGACTTCAAAAGAAAGTTTTCCCTGAATTGTGAATAATTTTTATCCAACTCATAAGTCTTTAATATTTTTTCTGCGGCATCATTTACTACCTGCTTTCTTAAAAAAGTTCTGGGTAAATAACCTGATGATTTGGCTATTTTTGACATTCCTAAATATTGATAGGCTGTTATTTGTGTTGCATTTATGCTCAGGAAATGTTTCTCAAATTCTTCATTCTTAATATTAAAACCAAAGATAAGGCCTCCTTCAGAAAAATCTATATAATTATCATATAGACTAGGTCCTGGTTTGGTTTTTGCCCCCAGATACAACCCTCCTTCTGATTTTATATGAAATGTTGTCGTGGCATCTAGTTCACGATATATATCAGCGGGTAGGTTTCTCACAATATTTTCCATTTTTTG
>Ga0256845_1003200_pt1 | contig 11263 bp, 7 predicted proteins | sample RiftiametaG_FD_189101 | JGI IMG/M metagenome (GOLD analysis project Ga0256845, IMG submission 189101) | Tube worm associated microbial communities from hydrothermal vent at the East Pacific Rise, Pacific Ocean - Riftia | ecosystem: Host-associated > Annelida > Integument > Unclassified ... | reverse complement strand
CGCAAAGCGCCTGGGGCTGCAGTGCTCAGCGAAGGTCAGCCCTCCGATGCGCTCTACATTGTGCTTCGTGGTCGCGTAAATCTCGTGCGAGTTGCGGACGGTGGTCGCGATCTCATCCTCAGCGCTTTGGGTCCCGGTGATGCGTTCGGCGAGGTCTGTGCATTTGGTGGCGCGGCGATGTCCACCGCGGCGATCGCCGCTGTTCATACTGAGCTGCTCCGAGTGCCAGCTGAGAGCGTCGTCGATCATCTCCGCCGCGAGCCCGAGACGATGATGCGAATGATGCGGCTCCAACACGAGCGTCTGCGGGAAATCGAATCGGTCGCCAGTGGCCTCGCCCTCTGCGATGTGGAGGAGCGTCTCCGTCGGACCCTCGCTCGCCTCGCCACCCGCCAGGGCCGCCGTGTCAGCGCCTCCGATGGCTGGATCCTCGCTCCGGTGCCGACTCAATCCGAGCTCGCGCGCATGGTTGGCTCGTGTCGCGAGACAGTCTCACGGACACTCAGCGCGATGGCCCGCAGCGGTCTCGTCACCGCGAGCGGCCGTCGAATGTTGCTCACCGACGATCTGATCAGCCAGTACAGCTGAGCCTCGTCGCCACCCAAAAATACATAAATGCCGGCCGTCGGATTTCGACGCGCCGGCATCTCGCGTTCTCAAGGGCCCAGCTCCGCGTGCTATCTTCCGCGGATGCGCTTCCTCGGTCCGGAGCGACGGCATCGCGATCGCAGGAAGAGTGCGAGTCTTTCAGTGCGCCCGACCTACGCTCGGATCGACAGGTCGGCGATCAAACACAACCTTGAGACGATCGCGGAGCGGGTCGGGCACGGCATCCGAATGCTCGCAGTGGTCAAGGCCAACGGCTACGGACACGGAGCGATCGAGGTCGCCGATGTGTGCGCTGCTGCGGGAATCTGGGGGTTTGCGGTCTCCCTGGTCGAAGAGGGCATCGAGCTTCGGCGAGGCGGTGTCACCTCCCCGGTGCTCGTGCTTGGAGGCGTGTACTCGGGCTTTGAGGATGTGATCGTGCATCGCAACCTGACCCCGGTCGTCTGGGCCTACGAACATCTTCAGCGCCTCGCGTCGGCGGTGCGTCGAAGCGGCGCCCAAGCCCTGCGGATCCACCTCAAGATCGACACCGGGATGTCACGGCTCGGGCTCTTGGTCGACGAACTTCCGGCGGTGATGGACTTTTTTGCCAGCGAAGAGGGCGAGCTTCTCCAGCTGGAGGGCGTCATGACCCACCTCGCCTGCGCTGATGAGCCTGATGATCAGGTGACTCCGCTCCAGCTCAAGATTTTTGCCGACGCTCTGGGCACGCTCGCGGCGCGTGGGCTCCATCCGCAGTTTCGCCACGTCTGTAACAGCGCCGGTGTGTTTCGTTATCCGGGGGCCTATTTCGACATGGTGCGGCCGGGGGTCGCGATGTACGGCGCGGCTTCGCGGGAGGCTGTTGAACTCCCGGGCCTGCGCATGGCGATGAGCGTGCACACCCGTATCCTCGGTGTACGAGATCTCCCGCGGGGCTCCTTTGTCTCTTACGGTCAGCATGCGGAACTCTCGCGAGCTTCGCGTCTGGGCATCATCCCCTGTGGGTACGCAGATGGCTACTCCCAGCGGATGAGCGGCCAGGCTGAGGTTTTGGTCAGGGGCCACCGGTGCCGTGTGGTCGGGGACATCACGATGGACACCTTGATGGTCGACCTGACCGACCTTCCCGATCCTCGCGAAGGCGAGCGAGTGACCCTGCTCGGGCGGCAGGGTCGTCAGAGCCTGACTATCTACGATCTGGCCGCATGGTCAGGCGAAATTCCACACGAGATCATGTGCCGAATTTCGCGGCGAATCCCGCGGCGCTGAGGGGCCTTGCACGCTAGCCCGCGGGAGCAGCTTCGGGAGCGGCCTCGGGAGCAGCTTCGGGAGCGGCCTCGGGAGCAGGCACGCACTCCTCTGTGCCCACATAGTCGGGATCACACGGGTCTGAGATCGATTGCACCTGACCTGCAGGAGCACAATCTTCGGTGCCGACGTAGTTCGGGTCGCAGGGATCGTGGATCGATTGCACTTCGGCTAGGGGCGGCGCCGCAGCACGTGCACCCTTTTTCCAATCGACGTTGATCTTGACGAAGGTCGTGGAGTTGCCGGTGTCGAACTCCGTGCTCTCGCCCTTGGTGCTCACGAGGTAGGAGCCGCTCGTCGAGAAGAGGGAAGTGCTCTTGCCCTCTTTTTTGTTCTCGTGGCTGCCCTGCTTTGTAGTTGTCACCGATCGTTCGGTGTCTTTGATCTGCAGGCGAGCGACCTCTTCGCCGCTCTCGGTGCGAAAGAGGCCATTGACCTCAGTGGTCACAGTTCCGGTCATGTAGAGGCCGAGCTTGCCTTCGCGGCCGCGCTTCTTTTGATCGTCCCAGGTCTCGCCGATCTTGAGAGAGCGCTGGGGCACGGTTAGGAAGGCTGTCTCGAGAACGTCGAGTACACCCTTAAGAACGACGCGAAGTTCCATCGAGATCGAATCTGGGATCGGCGGCCTGTAGAGAACTTTGCCGTCATTGCCGACGTGAAAGTCGACCTCGAGCCCCTGGAGCGCCTTTGTGGCTGAATTCGTGAACTCTGTGAGGCTGAAGGGCATGCCTGCCGGCAGCGACCAGTTGAGGTCGATGTTTTTGAAACGGGCGGTGACCTTGTTGCCGTCACCATCTGCGGGTCCGATGACCTGGAGATCGACATCGAAGGCGATCGAGCGGGTCATGCTTGATCCGCTGAGGGCGTCTCGTACGGTCTCACTGCGGCGGATATGCCCAGAGTAGGTCTGGCCAGGAGAGAAATCGTAGCTGAGGGTGATGCCCTCGGCGGGGGCCTCGATCTTGGTCAGACCAGGGCCGGATGCGCAGCCTGTAGTGCTGATGACGCCTCCGAAAACGAGGGCGAAGAGGGCCTTGCGAAGCGGTCTGAGGAGGCGCGACATGGCCGGAGGGTACGCGGAGAGGCGCCGAACGACAAGATCGACGATCACTCTGCGACTACTCTGGAAGATCGACTTCGGGGTCGATCATCGAATCTGGATCGTGTGCAGATGCTGCTTTGATCACTGCGTCGGCGTCGGGTACATGGGCCTGCACTGCTGCTTCGGCTGCAACGTTTTCCTGCGCCGCCCGGGCCTTGGCGCGTCGGGCCTCAGCATCCGCAAGCTTGCGTCGCTCCGCGTCGCGATCGGGCGGGCCTACCGGGCGCTCCTGAATGAATGCCTCGTGGGTCGGCAGGCTCGAGTCGCGCACGTGCACAGTGACGCTGCGATCGAGCTTGCCCGGCAGGTAGCCGGTCCATCCCTCGGGCAGCTGCGGCGAGACCCAATCAAAGATCCAGCGGGCGTCCTTGGGCGCAAGGTTGACGCAGCCGTGACTGCGACGTTGGCCAAATCGGTCGTGCCAATAGGCCCCGTGGATGGCGTTATGCCCCTGAAAGAGCAGCACCCACGGCACGTGTTCGACCATGTAGGCCTTATCTTCGTAGCCCTGGTTGTCCATCGTCATGCTCGCGACCTTGGCCCAAATCGGGTAGTTGCCGCGGGGCGTAGGCGAGGCTCGACCGCTGGAGATCATCGTCGCAAAGACCGGGGTTTCTCCGCGATAGGCGACCAGAACCTGTTCGCCGACATCGACGTCGATCCACTGGTTGTTGCCCCGTGCGCGCTGCTCTGGCCTGACGACGCCTGGTGGCGGATCGATGATGACAACCGCATTGAGACGCTCAGCCTCGATCCAGCGATCCTCGGCGATCGGCCACCAGCGGCCCTCTTCGTTGGTCAAGGCGGGGCCGTGGAGCGCGACCCGGCGGCGGTGGGGCAGACGCTCGACCGCGTCGGTGTCTTTCTTGGAGGGGCTCGCATACACCGGAGTTTTGTCGCGGCGGATCCAGCCGAAGGCCGGGCCAGGTTTGGGCTGGCCCTGGAGCGTGATGCCGGACCATTGGGAACCTCGGCCCATCCAGCCAAGCTCGTCTTTGGGCACGAGCATGCCGTCGGCAGTCTCGAGGTAGGGCACACCGGCGACCTCCCGCGTGTGACCCGCGGCGAGGCTCATACCCGCGGTGAGGCGCCGCCGCGGTGTATTGTTTAGGATCTCGTCTTCGTTGCCGTACATCGGCACGTCGTCATTGCGGACGAGCAGGTAGTCGTAGGGGAGCGTGCGATCGCCCCGTAAGTCGAGGGCTCGACCGGTTGCCGGGGGCTTTTCGCTCGGCTTGACGTGGCGGGAGCAGATGAAACCGTAGGGCTGCACGGCGTACCAAAGTTTGCCTTCACAGCCGGCCTTGTCACGGCTCTTAACGGTGCCGCGGACGACCAGGCGTGTGCCCCTACCGAGGGTTGCGAGGCGACCACGGGGGACCCACGGGCGCGATCGGATCACCGTCTCGGACCAGCGTGTCTCGATGTACCGGATATCGGTGGGCTCGATCGTGATCGTTGCCGCATCCTCGCCGATAGGCTCGAGCTGTCCTAAAGAGCTGATCGTTGAGACGAGAGCGAGTGCTGCTGCGAGCGACACGGGGCACCAAACCTAGCAAAGCCCGGCGGGGCTTCACAGCCTCCAACGCGGGGGAGTCGGGGCTTCTTCCCGGCGTCGGTCAACGCGGGAGGGGGGGGCGATCATCGAGATCGAGTTCGCCAAGAATCGGCAGGCGGGGTTGGATCGCTTTTCCTCGCCGACGCGCTCGGGTCTCTTCGTCGCCGTAGCGCAGCGGCCTCGGCGTGTGCGGTGTCTCCTTGAAAGCACGGATCCAATCGGCGTAGCGGCCGCCTGCGTGCACCGCCTGCAGAGCCGCGTGCCCCGCCTCGGGGCCCCATTGTGCCAGCACATACTCGATGTACGCCCAGCGAGGCGATTGCGGTCGAATTTCGACCTTTCCTCGGAGGCCGCGTCGGATTTTTTGCAGGCGCTTTTCAGCTGCTTTGACGCCGAGAAAGGGTTGGCCGTCGAGGGGGGTATTTCGCTTGGCGACAAAGGTCGAGAAGGTCAGTGTGAGCCGTTGGATCTTTGAGAGTTCGAGAGCGAAGCGGATCAGTTCGTCGACGTCGGCCTCGCTCTCACCGGGGGCACCGATCATCTGGTAGACCTTCATTTTGTAGAAGCCAGCCTCGTGGATGGCGGTCGCCGCCCCTACGAGATCTTCCTCAGAGACCCTGCGGTCCAGGGCCAGACGCATGCGTTCGCTGATGCCGTCGGAGGCGACGGTGATCGTTCGGTAGCCGCCGCGTTTGAGGTCGTAGAGGAATCGCGGGGTAAGCCTATCGGCGCGCAAACTCGAGATAGCGACGCCGCGGCCGGAGTCGACGATATCTGAGACCAAGTCCTCTAAGTGCGGAAGATCGGTGACCGCTGCGCCGACCAACCCGACTCGTTTTGCCTCGGCCGGCAGCACCGAGAGCAGTCCATCCTTGCTGAAGATGCGCATGCCCCCTGCGGCATTTCCACCCCGCATCACGCAGAAGGAGCAGCGTCGCGAGCAGCCCCGCTCTGGCTCGACCAAGAACATATTCGCGAGTTCGGTGTCCGGGCTGAGGATCGCCGAGTAGGCCGGCAGGAGCGCCTTTGGAGCCCGTGCGGGCAGCGGTAGCGGCTCAAAGCGGCCCTCGTCGATCTCGCCGACGATCACGTTTTCGAGGCGTCCCGCGGCCTCGATCGCCGCTCGCCGATCGGCGGTCGCCTCGAGGATCGCCAGCACCTGTGGCAGCCTCTCCTCGGCCTCGCCCATGATCAGGAGATCGACGAAGGGCAGAGCGACATTCGGGTTGGAGAATGTCAGGGGACCGCCGCCGATGATGATCGGATCGCGGGGGCCTCTTCTGGTCGAAAGGACAGGTATTCCGGCGCCCTCGAGCAGGCGGATGACGCCGCAGATCTCGAGTTCGTAAGCGATCGAGATCCCGATCCTCGGGTAGCTCGAGAGAGGACGCTCGGCTTCGTAGCTGACGATCGCCTGCTTTGGTTGCGGCCAGGGAAGCGCGAGTGCCTCCCATGCATCCGGGAGGAAGACGCGGTGGGTGCCGACGCCCGCTTGATTGAGCTGGCGGTAGAGGCTTTGAAAGCCGAGGCTCGACATGCCAGCCCGGTAGGGGCTCGGGTAGGCGAGCGCAAACGAGGCGGTTTGGCACGCCTCTGTCAGCACGATTTCGCGATCCCGACGATCCCGGATCGCGGCGCGTTCGTCACTGCGCCTGGGATCGCTGCGCATGCGGGGTATGTCCCGCTAGAAGCGGAAGGTCATCGAGGCCGCGCCGCCACCGTTGCGAAGTGGAGCTGCGCCGACACCTTCGAGCTGGAGGCCGCGCCGATTGGCGTAGACGCCCTTGCCCTTCTTTTTGTTGCCGCGATCGAGAACGATCATGACCACACCGCCGACGAGTAAGCCGCCGCCGATCCCCATCAGAACCGGCCCGACGAGGCCGAAGGTCTTCGCTCCGCTGGCGAGTTCGGGGTCGTAGAAGCCCTGCGCAAAGCCAGTCGGGTTGGTCTTGTCGGAGGCGTCGGTGAGCTCGTCGAACTTCTTTTTGCCCGAGAGTGTGAGGGCGATGCCACCACCGGCGGCGCCGAGGCCTAGCACTGAGAGCAGCACACCACCGATGAGCAACCCAGAGGTCTTCTTGCGGGTTTTTTTGGCGCCGGAGTCATCCCCAGCACTGTCGCTACCGGAGAGTCCGGGAGCCGACTCGTTGTCTTCGATCGGCGCACCGGAGTCTTCGTCTGCGGGATTACCTCCGCCCGACGATGAAGCACCGCCCGCCTGGGTGATGCAATCCGCGCTCGCTTCGGCTTCGTCGAGGATGCGTTTGGCATCCTTGCGAAGGTCATCGCTCTCTGTGTCGTTGACCAGAAAGAGCTGCATGTAGTGCTTGACGCGGGCGCAGTCCTTGAGCTCCCACGCATCGACACCTAGGTTGTACGCGAAGAGGTGCTTGTCAGGCGCGTAGGTGTAGGCCTGCTCGTACTTGATCACCGAACAGTAGTAGTTGCCAGTCTCGTGGAAGCCCTTGGCCTCGATGTAGAGCTTCTTGGCCCACTCGAGTTTCTCGTCGTCGTTGAGGCCGGTGACGTCCGGTAGTTCGCTGGCTTGGGTGGCGCCTTCGCAGGCGTCGGGTGCGGCCATCGCTCCGAGGGCGACGGATGGATGGGCGAGCGAGCCGCAGAGGGCGAGCGAGAGCGCGGTGCGGAGAGGACTCATGAGCATGATCTCTGGAGGTGGTACGGGGGCGACAGGGCCTTCGGACTAGCCGAAGGGGTCGACCGATTTTGGGGGCTTCTTGGTCGGAGAGGACTTGCTGCCCTTGCCCGAACCGCCGTCGGCCTTTTTCTTTTTCTTCTTTTTCTTCTTTTTCTTCTTGGCGACGGCTGGCTCACCGCCAGTACCAGCGGTGTCTCCACCGGTGGAGCCGCCGGTGGAGCCGCCGGTGCCACCCGTGCCACCAGCAGTTAAGCCAGCAGTCGCTGCTGCGCCAGCGGTAGGCGTGCCAGCAGTCGCTGCGCCAGCGGTGGGTGTGCCAGCGGTAGGCGTACCAGCGGTGGGTGCTGCGGCGACCGGCGCGACCGGAGGCGCCGGAGGTTGGACGACGACCGGAGGCGGAGGCGGCGGTGGGTCGTCCTTTAAGAGCATCACCGCTGCGATCGCGATACCTGCGATCGCGATGCCGCCACCGATGGCCAGCGCCAGCGTGTTGCTTTTGGGCGGCGGCATCATCTCGGCCGCGTATTCGGGGTTGTGTGTGACGACGGGTTCGGGCTCGGGCTCGGGCTCAGGCTCGGGCTCGGGCTCGGGCTCCATCGTCGGAGTCATCGCAAGCTCGTCGACCAGCTGCCCCAGCAGGTCGTCGAACGCATCGGCGTTTTCGCGTTGGTTGCTCACTGACACGGTTCCTTAGGTTTTGAGGGGCCGAGTGTGATCTGGCGGGATGTTTGCCCTGGAGCGTCCGGCTGGACAGGGGAGTCACCGCGAGGTGGCACAGAGGAGGAGGAAGAGGACGCCTGGTGTGGCGCCGCGGGGTTGAGGCGTGGCGATGATAGCGGAGTCTTGGTGACTCCGACCTGCGGATCGAGCATCGCTTGTGTGAAGGAGAGCAGCAAGTGATCTAGACGCGCGAGTAGGAGGTCGAGACGTCTACGCCTGTGCGTGAGCAAGCGCGCATGTGAACGTTTGGCGGCTGCGCTTCCGACCGCCGAGAGGGACGGGGCCCAGACCTGAAATGTGGACTCGTCCATATAGAGTGAGCGACTCACCTCGACCTGCAACGCATGGATCCCCTGCTCAGGTCTACCAAAGCTGCGTACCAGATTGCCGCCGCGGTAGGGGTTGTTGAGACGTATGTCGAGGCTGCGACCGGTCACCGGGTCGGGGGTTCGGAGCGCGTCAAGCGCCCGCGCTTCGAGGTCTGGGCTGCACGATCCGCCCTCTAGTGTGCCGAGGATGATGTCGCCTGGGACGGAGCTCGGCATGCTGTGGGCCTCGAGCAGGATCGCGTAGCCAAAGCGCTCGCGTCGGCGGGCTAGGAGGATCTCGAGAGCGCGGTAGTAGGGGAAGTAGTAGCGATCGAGGCGGAGTTTGAGTTCTGCGAAGGTAACCGGTGCGCTCAGGATCGGGATGTTGCCGACGGCCGTGTCCCAGAGGATGCCGCGGTTGGGGACCCGGCCGAGGGTCCCGGGTGCGCCGGTGCCGGGACGCGGGCGCGGTGCTGGATGGTCGGGCACGAGCTCGGGGTTGACGTCGTCGGCGGCGCGATTGAGATCGACGAGCAGGCGGCTGTATATCGCTTGAAGGGTCGCCGAGCGCTCACTCGCGTTGGGGAAGAGGCGGTGAACCTCGAAATCTGCGTTCCGTCCAAAGTGCACCTGTGGAGCGGGCCGCAGCAGGCTGGTCGGCCACCGGAGGCCAACATGCGGAAAGGAGATCACCAGCGGCGAGTGCACGATTGCCGGGCTAAAGTTGAAGGGCAGCTTCGCTTTGAGGTCCCCCGGATCCGCGGGAAGAGCCTCTTCGTAGGCCGTGAGGCCGACATTCCGCCTGTTTTCCACCACTACCATTGCCTTCGCGCGCGCCTAGGAAGAGTATCCGCTTTTGTACGCGTGCGTGAAAGTGCGCCCCAAAAGATGAGCCCCAGGATCGTAACCCGGGCTCTGGCTGGTGTCTAAAAGGACGTGCATGGTGAGGGGGATCTCTCGCTAGCTCGCGCGCCCCGGCTCGGTTCTGAGTTGGGTGGGCTGACGAAGGATCCCGCCACCCCTCCGCACTGTCGTGATTGAGGCCGCAGCATCCGTGATCACCCGTGATCATCCGGGTGCTGCGGCTCTGGCCTCGAGAGTCGGACCTCTGGGCAAATAAAAAGCCCCCTCGAAGAATCGAGGGGGCTTGCATGACCCCACCGGGAATTGAACCCGGGATTTCGGCGTGAGAGGCCAACGTCCTAACCGCTAGACCATGGGGCCATACGCTGTCGATAAACTAAATTATGGTTGGTGATGACTTATTTCGGGGACAAGGACTCGAACCTTGATAGGCAGAACCAGAATCTGCTGTCCTACCATTAGACGATCCCCGACCAGGGGTGCCTTTGGTGCTGACCCGAGGTGCGCGAGAGATTGAAGCAAGTACCGGGGCCTGTCAAGGTCAAAATCGAAGGTACGCTGAGTTTAGCGGTCTGTTTTTTAGTGAACTCTCGGGAGCCCATTGCACCCTCTTCGCCGAGGCTTGCGATGCATTGTAGGCTCGCCGAAATGTGTGATCGGACCAGGCCCCGCAGGCACCTCCTCCGCGCTTCTCTCGCGCTCTTGCTCTCCTTGGGGATCAGCGGCTGTCGGGGCGGGCAGAGTTCCGAAAACCCGCCGAGTACCGCGGGGCCAGTGGAGCCGAAAGGCCCCGTGGTCGGCGAGTTGCCGGCTCATGACCCCTCGGATCCGGGCATCGCTGTGGGATTGCACGGCGCAGTCGCGAGCGCGGAGGCCAGTGCGAGCGAGGTCGGCGTACAGGTCCTGCAACGCGGTGGTAATGCGATCGACGCGGCTGTCGCAGTTGGGTTTGTGCTGGCGGTTACCCACCCTTCGGCCGGGAATCTCGGCGGCGGCGGTTTCATGGTCCTGCGCACAGCAGACGGTGAGACGGCCGCGATCGACTATCGCGAGCGGGCGCCCAAAGCTGCGACCCGGGACATGTATTTGGACGCGTCGGGGGAGGTCACCCGCGGCAGTCTGGATGGCGCCCTCGCGGCCGGCATTCCTGGCACTGTCGCGGGCTTAGCTCTCGCTCACGAGCGCTACGGCAGCTTGCCTTGGGCGGAGCTTGTGGCCCCTGCGATCCGTCTCGCAAAGGAGGGCACCGTCCTCGACTCCTTCCACGCGGACGACCTTAAGGGGGGCGTTGCGCGCATGGAAAAGCTCGGCCTCAAGGCCAGTGCAGATCTCTACCGCAAAGCCGACGGATCGACCTATCTGCCCGGAGATCGCTGGATCCAGCCCGAGCTCGCGGCGAGCCTTGAGGTGGTCGCAAGGGATCCCAAGGCCTTCTACACGGGACCCTTTGCGGAACGGTTGGCGGCGGGAGTCCGAGATCTCGGCGGGATCTGGACCGCAGAGGATCTCGCCGAGTACCGAGCGATCTCTCGCGAGCCGATCATCTTTGAGTATCGCGGGCACCAGGTGATCACGATGCCGCCGCCCTCCGCAGGTGGCGTCGTCATCCGGCAGATCCTCGCGGCCAGCGAGATCCTCGGAATCGCCGATTACGCGTGGCACAGCGTCGACGAGGTGCATCTCTACATCGAGGCTGCGCGCCGGACCTACGCCGATCGCAACCTCCTGCTCGGCGATCCCGACTTTGTCGAGATCCCGATGGAGCGCCTGCTCACCGCCAGCTACATGAAGGAGCGGCTTGCAGACGTGGATCTGGCGCGGGCGACCCCATCGTCGGAGGTCGGTGCGGGCATGCCTGCACCGGCCGAGTCGATGGAGACGACCCACTTCTCGATCATCGACGAAGCGGGCAACGCGGTCTCGAACACGTACACGCTAAATACCTCCTTCGGCTCGAAGGCCGTGATCGCGGGCACTGGGATCCTGCTCAACAACGAGATGGACGACTTCGCGGTCAAGCCTGGCACGGCCAATACCTACGGCTTGGTGCAGGGAGAGACCAATCGGATCGAGCCGGGCAAGCGCATGCTCTCGTCGATGACACCGACGATCATCCTCAAGGACGGCGCCCTGCGTGCTGTTGTAGGCACACCTGG
>Ga0256845_1003199_pt1 | contig 11264 bp, 9 predicted proteins | sample RiftiametaG_FD_189101 | JGI IMG/M metagenome (GOLD analysis project Ga0256845, IMG submission 189101) | Tube worm associated microbial communities from hydrothermal vent at the East Pacific Rise, Pacific Ocean - Riftia | ecosystem: Host-associated > Annelida > Integument > Unclassified ... | reverse complement strand
ACCGTACCAAATGACCGCTGACGGTCACCGCGTCATCGATGGCGATCGGACGGAAGAGCAGCAGCAGGACACCGCTGGCGAAGTTCGAGAGGCTGCCCTGGAGGGCCAAGCCGACAGCCAGGCCGGCGGACGCGAAGATCGCGACGAGACTCGTGGTCTCGACGCCCACCTTGCCGAGCGCCGCGATGATGCCCATCGAGAGAACTGTGTACTGGGCCAGGGCGGCGAGAAAGCGCCCGAGCGAAGGGTCTATCTTGCGCGCGGCGAAGAGCCTGATGACCATCGAGTTGACCCACTTCGAGGCCATCCAGGCGATGATCAGGATGATGACCGCGAGGCCTGCTCCCTCCATGACGCCCGCATAGGGGTCGAGCATGTCGGGGAGAATGTTCGTGAGCACAGTCGATGGTGCGGAGAGGAGTTGAGCTTGTTGAACTAGCATTGGAGCTTGGTGGGCTGGTGTGGGGTTCTTTTTTTTGGGGGGGGAGCTAAACCGCAGCGAACCCGGTCAAACGTGTACCTAGGCCGCTTCGGACATCGCCCGGGCGCAGGGTCGCACGATCTCTTCGCCCGCGCAACGCATCACAATACCCCTAGCTTCTGCAGAAAGAACACCGAATGCTTCGAGACTGGCGTCCTCATTCGCAACTGAGTCTGCACTGGCGAGCGCCTCGTCAAGCGCCCGGTACAGAACCTTGATTACCCCCGCGACAGCCTCTGAAGAGAGTCCTTCCAGGAGCCAATTGAGGGTTCGCCAGGCGAGCCGTGAGTGCTCCTCTTCGTCCGCTGCGATCTCCGCGAGAGCGCGACGGATCACCGGGTCGCTCGCGGCCTCGCTCGCGGCGCGGACCTCTGCCGCAGCGAGCGTCTCCGACACGCATCCCTCACGGGCAACCGCCTCCGCCAATCGCCGCCGATCACCCGCGCCACAGAGCGCCCCTTCGATCGCCAAGGGACCGGGCCCGAGCTCGCGCCCACCGTAGGCAGAGGCCAACGCAAAGGTCCGCTGTGCATGCCTAATCTCGTCCGCCAGAGCCCCCTGGGTCGCCGCCAGCAGCTCCGCAGGGGCACCCACAGCGACGAGTTCGAGCAGCGCCCTCGCGAAGGAGGCGACGCTGGCGTGCTCCATCGCAGCGATCGCCGACCAATGCTCGCAGAGCTGACTCCGCTGCGACCGTGAGAGGTGCTGCACCTCTGGCGAAAGGCCACGTGTCCAGGCACCCGAACACTCCGGACTGACCTCGCAGAGAGGCGCCGTGCGGGCGACCTGATCGACAATGAAGGGCCGGCCGCAGACAGCATCATTGCAGGCCCAAACCGTCGGGTCTTTGCCCTCGTCGTAGAAACAGGGCTGAAAGTCGAGACAGTCCGAATCGCTGTAGCAGAGATCCGCCTCGCCGTGACACGCGGTGACAAAGCCGCCCGGCTCACAAGTGTCTGGGGAGAGCCCGCACAGGTATTCACCACACTCGCTATCATCTGCACAGCCCCCCGCAATACACTCTGTATACAACCCGAGCCCCTGCCCGGCGCAGCGACAGATCTGCCCGGAGTCGCAATCGTCGTCGCTGGCGCAGCCGTACACGCACGAACAAGTCGTCAGTGCAACAACCCCACCAAAGGCCTGATCCTGCTGGCAAGATCCGTAGGGAAACTCTGTGCAATCTGTGGCACTATCACAGGCTCCGCCCCCTGAATTATCGACACATGTATCAGGGGTCACTGGCGCCTCGCAGGCCTTGGCCTCCGCCCGGTGAATACTGCCATCTGGACAGCTCTCAAAACCCGAGGGTGTCGCCGGCTCGACAAAATCCTGGTCGATCGGCGTCGAGCCCTCGCAGGCAACCCCGCCCCCGCTTGTGCCCGTACTACCGCTCGTGCCCGTGCTGCCGCTCGTGCCCGTGCTGCCGCTCGTGCCCGTGCTGCCGCTCGTGCCCGTGCTGCCGCTCGTGCCCGTGCTGCCCTCCGTTCCCGTGCCGCTCGTCGAGCCCGAGCCTGTGCCCTCGCTCGTCGACTCGCCCGAGCTGCCGCTCGTGCCCGTCATGCCGCTCGTGCCCTCGCTGGTGCTGCCGACCGTCGTCTTGCCCTCACCGGTACAGGCGACAGAGAGCCCGAGCGAGAGCAGTATTGAGGCGCGGATCCGGGAGTAATAAGAGCGCTGCATGGCCCGAGTGGACCGCTCCCCGCCGCGGGAGTCAAGCCAGCTGGCGGTGCTGCTGCTTGAGTGGTATGGCTCGTCGGCCATGTCCGAGAACGCGGTCATCCTCGAGGGGGTTCGAAAGACCTTTAGCGGCCATGTTGCGGTCGACCAGCTCGACCTCAAAGTCCCGAGCGGTTCGCTCTTTGGCTTCATCGGTCCCAACGGCTCCGGTAAGTCGACCACCCTGCGCATGATCCTCCGGATCTACTACCCAGACAGCGGCCGCGTCGTTGTCTTGGGGGCAGAGCACGGCCGTGCCGCCGATGATCGCGTCGGTTATTTGCCCGAAGAGCGCGGGCTCTACCGCAAAATGAAGGTCCACGAGGTGCTCCGCTTCCACGCCCAGCTCAAGGGCGTCGCCGATCCCACCAAAGAGATCCGCAGCTGGCTCGATCGTTTTGAACTCAGCGATTGGGCCAACAAACCGGTCGAGACCCTCTCCAAGGGCATGGCTCAAAAGGTCCAATTTATCGCTGCGACGATCCACAGCCCCAAACTGCTGATCCTCGACGAACCCTTCTCGGGACTCGACCCGGTCAACCTCGAGGTTTTAAAAGACGCGATGCTGGGCCTCCGAAGGCAGGGCACAACGGTGATCTTCTCGACCCACGATATGTCGGCTGCCGAGCGCCTCTGCGACCAGGTCATGATGATCCACCGCGGCAAAAAGGTGCTCGACGGCTCGCCCGCAGAGATCCGTCAGCACTACGGCCACGACACCCTGCGCGTCCGCATTGGCGACCCCGATCTCGACCTCGCTGCGCTGCCTGGCATCGTCGACGTCAGCGACTACGGCCACGCCAAGGAGCTGCGCCTGGCCGCCGACGCCGACCCGCAGGCGATCCTTCGACGGCTCCAGGAGCAGTCGAGGATCGATCACTTCGAGATCACAGAGCCCTCGCTGCACGACATCTTCGTCCGCATCGCCACCCCCACCGAGGAGCCCTAACGTGGATGTTCGCAAGGTAAGCATCGTCGCCCGCCGCGAGTACGCGGCAATGGTCCGCACCAAAAGCTTCCTGATCTCGATGTTCTTGGTGCCTGCATTGATGGCCGGCTCGATATTCTTGCAAAAGGCTCTGGCCGATCGGGGTTCGACCGAAGACAAGATCCTCGTCATCTTCGATCACAGCGGCGAGCTCACCGACGACCTCAAAGCCGCCGCGCTCGCCCGCAATACCGCCGCGACCAGTAAAAACGCCGACAAGGCCCGATTTATCCTCGAGTTCGACGATGCCAAGAGCCTCGATGACGAGCGCCGCTTGGCCCTCTCCGAGAAAATCCGAGAGGGTGAGATCGCCGCCTTTGTCGAGTTCGGATCCGCGGTGATCGACGGCGAGGGCTCGACACCAGACAACTCCAAGATCGCCTACTTCGCCGAGAGCTTGGCGTTCTCCGATCTGCGGCGGTGGTTTGAGGGCAGCTCGCAGAAGATCATCATCCGCCGCCGCCTACTCGCCGCCGGCCTCGACGATCAGGCAATCACAAACGGCCTCGCGCCGGTGCCCTTCGATGCCGGCGGCCCCCTCGAGCGCGATGCCGACGGCAATATCAAGACCGCCGACAAGACCGCTACGATCGTCGCCGAGCTCGCCCCTCTCGGGCTCATGATGCTCATCTTCCTCTCCGTCATGATGACCGCACAGCCGGCGCTACAGGCCGTCATCGAAGAGAAACAGCAGCGGATCGCCGAGGTCCTCCTGGGCTCGGTGAACTCCGCCGACCTGATGTTTGGCAAGCTGCTCGGCTACGTCGCCGTCTCCCTGACCCTGGTCAGCGTCTATCTCGGCCTCGCGCTTGTCGCCGCCAATCACTACGGCTTTCTCAGCGTGCTGCCGCCCGCGCTGATCGCCTGGATGCTCGGCTTTGTCGCCCTCGCCGTACTGCTTTACGGCGCGGTCTTCCTGGCCGTCGGTGCCGCTGTCTCCGACATTAAGGAGAGCCAAAACCTGATGATGCCGATGATGCTCGTCCTGATGGCGCCGCTCTTCGTCTGGACTCAGATCATCGCCGAACCCCTCGGCAGCTTCGCGACGATCCTCTCGCTCATCCCGCCGATGACACCGATGCTGATGCCGATGCGCGTCGCCGTCTCCGATGCAGTGCCGCTGTGGCAACCACTCCTGGGTTTTGCGCTCACGCTGCTGACCGCCCTGTTCGTCGTCGTCGCCGCGGGCCGGATTTTCAGGATCGGCATTCTCATTCACGGCAAGCCGCCAAAGCTCGGCGAGCTCGCCCGCTGGGCCCTGCGCGGCGAATAGCGCTGCTCACACGAGCAAACTAAAAATAGAAATACGAATACAAAAAAGTCGAGGCCAGGGCGTCCGCTCCTGACCTCGACTTCGTGCTGTTGCGGCTCGCCCTTTAGGGCTCGCAGCGAAGCGGCTAGGCCCGCTTGTCCCAGCCCTTTTTGATGTTGGCGGCGAGCATCGTCTCGGCGAGTGTTTGCGCCTCCTCCAGGGTCGGCGCCAGCCTGACCTCGCGCTTGAGGGGATCCTTGCGCCCAGGACTGTAGTCGGTGAAGTGCACGACAAATGCCGGATAGCTCGGATCGGCGCTCTCTTTGTGGGTCTGCCAGAGCACCAGCTTGCGGACCGCATCCTTGCCCTTGACCGCCTTGGCGTAGACCTCGCGGCGAATGATCTCGCTGACCGGCAGCACCAGTGGTTCTGCGTGGCTAGCGATCGAATCGACCAGGCAGCGCTCGAGCACCTGGGCGACCCGGATATCGGTCGCGTTCACAGATTTGTCATCGCGGACCCGAACAAAAACCGGATGCAGGATGCTCGCACCGGGCAGCTGCCTGACCGCGCGCCAACCATCCTCGGTCGACTCCAGGACCATGCGCTCGATACGATCGCCGGCCGAAGTCTCACTCTGGATATCGGTGAGCTTGACCTCGATCACGACCTCTGGGCGGACAAAACGGTAGAGCGCGCCCTTGGAGTTGGCGTGCCGGTAGTTCGAGTTCACGTGCATCTCGCGGAGTTGCTTCATGAACGCGAGCCGCTGCTCGCCGGGCATATTTCCGCAGGAGCCGATCACTTGGTACTGACCGTCCTCGCGCATCAGCCCCATCAGCAGCGCGCCGACCTTATCGGGGCCCTCGCTCGATTCGGTGTAGCCGATGATCGCCGCGTCGATGTTGATCGACGGCTTCGCCTTGTAGACGATCGCATTGTCCGCGGTGCGGATGACTAGGCCCTCGCCCTTGCCGCCCGCGACCCATTGCCCGTAAAGATCGACCACCGCGGCGCCGCCGGTCACCGACTCGGTCTTGATCGCCTTGAGCCGCTTGCCGCCGTCAAAGAGGCGCTGCATCGAGGCCAAACGATCCTGGTATTCAGGCATGCGCTCAGGCGACTCGCGAAAGCCACCGGTGAGCGAATCGAAGGCCGCGAAGGCGATCCTCGAGGTCTCTGCCTTGGACTCGCCGCCCATCGCCGAAGCGAGATCGCCGACCCGCGGCCGGCCGCCCTTGCGCGCTGCGAAGAGCTCACCGGCGAGTACCGTGCGCCCGTGGGCCTTGGCCGCCGCCTTTTTGGCCTCGCGCAACACGGGGATGTCCCCAGAGACAACCCGGCCGGTCGGCGAGGCCAGGAAGGGCTCTCCCTCGTCGAAGATCAGGAACCACATCTCGCCGTCGATTTTCGGCGAGACCAGGTAGGGCATGCTGTGCAGGGTCGCTAGGTCGTCCTCGACGAGCGAGCGGTAGCGGCTCGCGACCGTGCGCTTGTAGCCGCGGACCATCGACGCGACCTCGCTGTCGGTGATGCTGCCGGCCGGGGATTGTTGACCGGCCCCGAGGGGGCGGGCGCTGTCAGTTGTGTAAAGGCTCATCGCGGGCTCCTTATCCTGATCTTAGGATGCGGCCGCGTCGGGGACGCGGAGCTCGAGGTTGGAGAGATGGAGGAGGAGCTTGTAGCGAGGTCCGTCGATCCGACCCTCGAGGAAGCCCCGGTAGGGCGTGCCGTTCTCCTGGAAGATGAGCGGCTCCTTGCCCTTCTGGCCGCCGCCGAGCATGACCATTACGTCTTCGTCGGCGAGCTGCTTGGCCATCGCGTAAAGAAAGTCGTAGGTCAGCCCGTCGACGTGCTTGACGGCGATTGTCCGGCGAAAGGCGAAGCGAGTCACAGCCTGGCCCCGCGGCATCTTGCGACCGGTCCAGCGCACCGGAGTGTCGTCATTGACATTGCCCGGGGTGTTCTCGGCCGGCTTGCGCTCGCGCTCGTCACCGCCAGGGCCAAAGATCACATCGACCAGGTTTGGCGAGACATGCAACACCTTGCCGCTCGACGAGAGAAAAACCGGCGAGGTGTCGCTCAGGTACTTGCCGACCAGCTCGACGTCGATCTCGGGATCGCCCTCGATCAGCGCCTTGGCGTAATCTTCGCCGTGAGCGGCGATGAGTGCCGCATGCAGGCCGGTCTCGGTCGCCGCCAGGTAACGACGAAAGCCAAGCTTCTTGCCCGGCACGCCCATCGTCGGCCCAGGCCTTGTTTTAACCGTATCGATAATGATGGTCGCATCGCGCGACGCCTCGTTCATCAGGTGAATCTTGCGCATCGTCCCCCGCTCGTCTGTCGGGCCGCAGCCCGTTCCGGGTCATTCGTTCAAACGTTGAGAAAAAAGAGAAGCCAGCAGCTCGCTGAGCGAAGCTAGAACATCTCGAAGTCGAGATCGTCGTCGTCGTCGTCACCCTCGTCCACGAAGGTCTCGGTCGCGACGCTCTCGAGCTCTTGCCAGGGCGCCTCGGCGGGCTGGCCGACGAGCGCAAAAAAGCCGCTTTTGTTGGCAACCAAGAAGGCTGTCTCGGCGTTAAAGTCGGCGCGGTAATTAAAGGCAAAGCGAAAAGCCTCGCCGGCGAGCAAACGCTTTTGCAGGTCGGGATCCAGGCCCTCTGGGGTCAGGATGTAGACCGAGCGCACCGCCAGGTCGAGCACATCACTCGGGTTCACCGGGCCCTCCAGGGGCTCCTCGGCGCCCAGGGTCGAACCGACCTTAGCCAGCGTCTCGCCCTTCTCGTCGATGCCGACGAGTTCGCGATTCGCGACCCATGTGCCTTGCCCGTCGAAGTACCCCTGCGCGGTCATTCCTGTGCGGATCAGCAGGGCTCCGTCGCGGGTCAGCTCGGCCCGTTCGCAGCGCTCGCCTTCGGGGTCTAAGACCTGCCGTTGACGCTTCCCGTAGAGCTTGGTCCGATCGAGCTTTCCTATCTTGAAGCTCGACTGAACACCTTTCCAATTGACTATGATTGGTTTGGCCATTACGCGGCGAACATCGTCGGGCGTTCGCACCTGTACGTCAAGTGCAGAGGCCCCGAGAACCGCTGCCTCACGCTAATAAAGACCACGATGAGCTGCGTCCGTGCACAACCAGAGCGAAAGCGCACGAGCCTCTCAGACCCGCACAGGGGCACTTTTTGTCGATCGAAGCGGAGGTCCTATTGCAACCGCCCGAACTCTGATGGCCCGACGCCTGTGCGCCACTCACTCAAAGAGATAGCGGCCCTCACCATCAAAATTGATCTTCTTGGGCAACCTTGGATCGGCATCAAAGAGACGCTTGCCTTTCGCCAGGCTCCGCCAAAATTCCTTGAGTTCGACGTCTTTGGTGCGGTCGACCAGCGCCTGCATCTTGCGCTGCGGAAAGAGGTGCACCTGCACCCGGCCCTTTTTCAGCGAGCGGCCGATCACCCAGAGTTCTTGGATCCTGTCATCACTCATCGCCAAGCAGCCGATCGAGACGCAGTTGCCGTGGATCATGATCGCCGAACCGGTCGATCGCTGGGACCTGTCGCGACGATTTGGGTAGTTGATGTGCAGCGCCAAGTAGTAGTCGCTGCGCGGCTTGAAAAAGTCGATCTCGTAGAAGCCCTCGGGGACCTGCTCATCACCGCTGCGGGTTTTGGGCCCCGCGTGCCCAGAGGCCGAGCAGATCCGGTAGGTCGAGATCGGCCGCATCGGCTCGCCTAGATCGTCAGTTGCCCAGACCTCGAGATCACTCTCCTTTTTAAAGACCCGAAAAAGCACCTGTTTTGGTGGAAAGTCGACGCCCGCTTCGGCGAAGAGCGCCTTGACCTCGGCCTCCTTGTTCGCAAGAGCCGCCGCCTCTCGGGCCGCGCCCGAGCGTTTGGAGTCCTGTTTGCCGATCTTCCAACGGCGGATCGCGGTAGGGGCCTTTGTGCTCTCGGCCGCAACACCCGGGGGCGCCGCCTTGGCGACGATTTTGGTGGTCGCAGGAGCAGGAGAAGAAGCTGCAACAGCGCGCTCGGGGGCCGGTACAGGCTCCGCGTCCGCGCTCAAACTCCGGCTCGAACTCGGACTCGGAGCGACCGTCGGTGACGGTGCGGCTGGAGCGGACTCACAACCAAAAACTACAACCCCGAGCAGAAGACCCGCCCACACCCGTCCGCAAAGAGCTGTACCTACGGCCATCTCCTCAAGCAACGCACGGAGGGACCGATCGATTCCCCCCACTGCCGACCGCAAAATCGCCCTCCTTCGCGACCTTCGTCCACGCCCTGGCGCCCCGCAAGCCGCTCAAAGACCCGCCGGGAGCCTGCGTTATGCTCCGCCGCATGCCCACCGCCACGACGCTGCAACGCGCTCTCCTCACCCTGGCGATCGCCCCGTTCGGCTGCGGTGATGACTCGCAAAGCAGCTCCTCGCACGCCACGGGCAGCGGCTCGTCTACGACCGAAAATTCATCGACGTCAACTGTACAGACTACGTCGACGACAAACACAACGTCGACTACGGACACAACCGAAACCGCGGGCTCAGACACAACTGTCGAGTCGACATCGACGGGCACATCCACGAGCACATCCACGGGCACATCTACGGGCACATCTACGAGCACATCCACGACCGGTTCGATCGAGCCCTTCGAGATCCCATTTGTTCCTCTCGATCCCTTCCTCGCGCCGCCCCCTGCCCTGGTAAGCCCTGGTTGGATGCTGATCACCGACGCCTCCGAATGGACCGCCCTTACCGGCATCGCCGTGCCTCCAGAGATCGATTTTGAGACCCAATGGCTGCTATTGGGTTCGGTGGGCGCACAAGCCTTTCCCGGGCATGCGCTCGAGGTCTCAAGCCTTATCTGGGACGCCGGCACCGTCACTGTGCACGCCGATGCCATCGCGCCCGGCCCGGACTGCGAGACCTATGCCTTCACCTGGCCGACAGCCGCGCTGCTCTCGATCGACCCGTTGGAGGTCGAGATCAACGACTTCGCCGAGCAATACAGCGATCAAGAGACGAGCTGCGCTGGCGGAGCTGGGGATTCAGAGCCCTGCGATCTCGATACTCCCTGCGCGACCAACCTGCTCTGCGCCGGTCTCATCCGCACGACCGTGTTGCTCGGCAATCCCGGCGGCATGTGCCTACCCAAGGCCAATGCGGGCGTTTTTACAGGTGGAGGCGCCCTGCTCCCCGACGGCGGCTCAACCGTCGAGATCGACCTGCAAGCAACCGGTCTCACCAGCGTCGATATGGACGTCGTGATCTGGGTCGAGCTCGATCATCCCGCCCCCGAAGATCTGATCATCGAGCTACGGAATCCCAGCGACAATCAAGTACCGGTGTGGAACAAGCTGCCGGGGCCCCTGCACCCGGGCGGCCTAGGTATCGTCCCAACCGGCTTCTCCGGCGACGAGTCGGTCAACGGGACCTGGACACTCGTCGCCACCGACACCGCAAAAAACGGCCAGCAGGGCAGCATCACCGGCTGGAAGCTCGAGATCATGAGCCGCCTCGACTGATCCTGTATGCCCCCTCTCGACGACGCGCCTCCGCCCAAGCCTTGAAGTAAACTCTATATAGTTTGCTCCGAGAATCCGATCGTATTGCCCTGACTCGGGCCGCTCGGGTAAGCCCTCGCCCGCCACTAGCGGCCCCGAGGGCCTACGCGCATACACTTAGGCCACACATGATCCGAGCCCCGCCCGTGACGGCAGACAGTGCCGACGCAACAAATACCGATACAGGTCGTGTCTTCGCATGTGCAGCCGCTGCTGAGCGATTGACCGTCCTTGCAGGCTTGACGCTTGCCCGCCTCTGAATCCACAGCAGCCCCCCCAACTGGACGCTTTTCTGTAGGCATCTTCCGGCGCAGGAGACACGCCGACGGGCCGCCGGGCTCGGCAGGATGGGCACAATCTGCATTCGGTCCGCAACAGATATCAAAACACGCGCCGGTCCGACAAACGCAGCCACTGTCGAGGCGCTCGCCCTTTTTGCAGGCCCTTCCGGGCTCGGCAGGCGCAGGCGCAGGCGCAGGCGTCTCTACAGCGGGCGTAGGCGTAGGCGCAGGAGCAGGCGCGCAGGACAGCTCGCCTGCGAAGGCCAGGCCGATAAGCAGCCACATCCTGGGAAGGAGACCGACATTGCCCGCCCGACGTTCTCGCGCCATCAGGCCCTGGCAGCTGCAGATCGCTCGTTCCGAAGAAGGCATGGCAACTCCAGTCTAGCCATCGGACCCGCGGAGACACAAGCGAAACATCGCCCCCATCGGCTACACTCATGCCGACAAAAGAGAACCGTGCACAGCGCCCAAACACGAGACATTGGCCTCCTCGGCCTCCTCGGCCTCCTCGGCCTCCTCGGCCTCCTCGGCTGCACTCCCAGCGGGCATAGCTCCGCCGGTGATCCGAACAACGATCCGAACAACGATCCCAAGAATGACCCAAAGCTAAGCCACGCCCCGCCACCGAACACACCCTCGCTTCCTCCCAAGGACAACGACGGAGCAACACCCGCGGTCGATCAACAAGCGGAAGAAGCTGCGCCCAATCTAGCCATCGACCCCAATTTTAACTACACAGAGAGTCTCGATGACATTCGCCTAGGCATGAGCATGACCGAACTGCTCGTCGCAGCGCCCAACTATAGGGCCGAAGGACCGTCCTACAAGCATCAGCCGGACAGCGGCGGCCCCCCCCCCTCCTATCGGCAAAGCTACAAACAATCGCCCTCCGGTTTATCGATCACGACCGAGTCCAGCGCCCCAAAAACAGCGCAACACGTCGTCTATATCATGGCGTCATTTTCGGGCAGCACCG
>Ga0256845_1003198_pt1 | contig 11264 bp, 8 predicted proteins | sample RiftiametaG_FD_189101 | JGI IMG/M metagenome (GOLD analysis project Ga0256845, IMG submission 189101) | Tube worm associated microbial communities from hydrothermal vent at the East Pacific Rise, Pacific Ocean - Riftia | ecosystem: Host-associated > Annelida > Integument > Unclassified ... | reverse complement strand
CACCACTTTTTTGGATCTTGTTTGTAACGCGATTTGCCTTTGCAAATAGTGTTACAAACAAGCCTATTTTGGTGGTGGCTTCATCTTTAAATCCAGATTTAATGGATACGTCGATTGCGGCAAACACTACCGTGATTGATCGACAAAAAATCGAAGAGTCGGGCGTGACTGCTCTTCCTCAGCTTTTGGAACAAGAAGCAAATGTGTTGATCCGAAGCACGAGTGCGACCAAGCAAGACGGGCAAATATCGATGCGCGGATTTGGAGACAATAGTCATGTTCGAGTTCTCGTGTTGGTGGACGGGCACAAGGTGAATCGCCCTGACATGGCAGGCATTTCTTGGCAAAACCTACCGCTGAGTATGATTGAAAAAGTGGAAGTCATTAAGGGCGGACAAAATGTGCTTTATGGCAACCACGCTCTTTCTGGCGTGATAAAAATAACCACTCGTCGTGGGGAAAACGTAGGGCTTCAGTATGATGTAGGAGCAGGCAGTTTTGGATATTATTCCGGCAACATAAATTATGGCGGAGCGCTGGGAGATTTTGAATATATGGGTGGAATTCAACACACTCAAGAAGAGGGATTCCGCGATAATTCGTCGAACACTTCCACCACCTTTAATGTGCAATCTAGCTGGTATGCATCTGACACCGACACCTTAACCTTCCATCTGTCGGGCGGAAAAAACGAGGTGCAATTTCCAGGCCCCCTTACTTATCAAGAGATGCAGAAAGATCCATCTGAATCCAGCAATTTAGGGGATCAATTTTCATCTAATACACACGGATTAACCACGCTCCTTTATGAAACGGATCGCGATTGGGGCGCGGCACGGCTGAACATGGGGGCCAATTTTATAAATCGAGAAACCACCTTTTCGGGAATTTACAATCAAAATGATTTGTTCGGATTTTCCTTCACACCCCGCGTTCGTTTTGGCTCAGAAGACACCTATTGGATGACGGGATTCGATCTTTTTTATGATTATTTACATCAAGAAAACTATCTTACCGCAGATCGAGACATTGTTAAATCTTGGGCAAGAATCCAACGAATCACCGCAGCGCCTTATCTTTTTGCTCAAAAAACATTTAATGAAAAGACGGTTCTTAACGGTGGCGCACGTATTGAATATGCTGGCACCGACAACCATTACATTGAATATGTTGCGAATCAACTTCCCCCATTTATTGGTCCATTCCCAAACCCCAACTATAAAAATCCGCCCGACGTGGACCCCGACAAATCCTACGATGGCCTCATTAATAAATGGGGATGGGCTGCGGAAGCCTCACTCACCCACCATATTACAAAAACAACAGAAATTTGGATGGGTTATGATCGAGTTTATCGATACCCGACATTAGATGAGACGGCTGCGTATCAAGGCTACCCGCTTGCCGATCCGCTGAACAAAAACCTAGATCCTGAAACAGGAAATAATTTTGAGATAGGAAGCACTTATAAAAATGAATCTTGGCTCGTTTCATTAACCACTTTTTATCTCATGCTCGATAACGAAATTGCCTACGACGACACGGCACATCTTAACCGAAACATCGGCGCCACGCGTAGGACAGGTCTCGAAAGTGAAATCCGTTGGCAAAAAGAGATTTGCGGTCTCTCTACCGCATGGACCTTCGTCGATGCCCGTTTTTCTGACGGTCCCAACAAAGGGAATCATGTTCCGCTAGCTCCTTGGGGATATGGCGTTTCTCAAGTTTGGATTAAACCGGTTTCAAGCGTTCGTTTGGCTTTTTCTTACACCTTTGTATCCGAGCAATATCAAGGAAACGACAACGCCAATGTTTGGCGAAAAATGGATCCGTATGGTCTGGTTGGAATACACACTAGCTGGAAAATTATTCCGCAACTCGAACTTTATTTTTCCGCTCAAAATATTTTTAATGAAACTTATGCGTCCAGCGCATACTCAGGTGGCTTTTATCCGGGATCTGGTCGTAGTTTCCAAATCGGAATAAAAGGCTCGTTTTAGGAGAGAATAAAGATCAATCGACGAATCGACAATGACGGATAATTTGCTTTTAATTTTGATAAAATAATGGAGCTATTTCGTTTCATTTCGGGGATCCACCCTGGATGATCCACCCGAACATGAAGTGCCCAATCTTTAATAAATCCTGGTGTACTATGTTTAGCAATCTGAGTACCCACTAGTTTAACCCAGGCATCTCGTAGAATTAAAATGTGTTCTGATTCGGGGCGTTCTACCCCCTCCATCACCTGTTCCAAGATCCGATCTATCGACCGAACCTCTCGATGAGGCGCAAGAGGTTTATCCAATCCAAAACGGACTCGATCAATTTCCCAGCGGTTTTTATCGAATTTTCTTTTTCTTGGCTGCTCCATTTCTTTATTGAGACATAAATACAGATTGATTAAAACCCAAATTATTGCTTTAATGGATCGAATTATGAAACCCGAACTTTACCCCATTCAATGTATGCCCATCTACAAAGATTATCTTTGGGGTGGAGATCGTATTTCCAATATATATCCAAACCACACTCCCCCCACAAATTACTGTGCGGAATCCTGGGAAATTTCCGATCGATCTAATGATATGAGCCTAATTGCAAACGGCGAATGGTCTGGAAAAACGCTTCGAGAATATATCGCATCTGCCCCTACAGAAATCTTGGGAACAGCCTGTAAAACAAAGCAATTCCCGCTGCTTATAAAACTAATTGATGCAAAAAAAGATTTGAGCATTCAAGTACATCCAAATCCTGAAACAGCAAAAGAAAGAGCCACAGAATCCAAAGAAGAGATGTGGTATTTTTTAAACGAAGCCACACAAATTATTCATGGGCTATCCTCGGGAACAACCATAAAAAAATTCCAAGAAGCACTGGAAGACAATACGCTCGCTGCTCTTCTTCAAACCCTTTGTGTTCAACCCCACCAAGCTGTTTTTACACCCGGTGGCTGTGTACACTCTATCGGTGCAGGTAATCTTCTGTTAGAAATCCAGAACAATTCCAATACCACGTACCGCATTCACGACTGGAACCGACTCGACTCCCACGGGAAACCCCGCGAGCTACATCCCAAAAACGCGCTCCACACCATCGACTGGAACCCGCCCTCTTCTTCCCCCTTTTTAGAACCGACCCTTTTATCCTCGTCTACCGAGTATAAAATATACGAACTTCTGACCTGTCACTTTTTTAGCGTCGAAAAACTTACTTTAAACGGCACACATCACACGGAATTAACAAGAGAAAGTTTTCACACTCTTTTTATTGCAGAAGGCCATCTTACCCTTACATGGGGGACGGGATCTCAAAAAACAGAACCAGGCACAACGCTACTCATTCCCGCTGCCCTACCCAGTTACACCCTTTTTGGAACCGGCACCGTTATCCGAGCCATGCTCCCAAAAACAAACACCCAAACCTATTCATGAACAAAAATTTGAGTTATAAACCTCATAAATACAGCTCTTTTATTTAACGCTTTAAAAGGAACATGAAAATCTCTTGATAAATAAGGCTTTATATTTCTGAGTTATCCTAAATAATGCTCAGAACGATTTGGATATGGACATGCGAAATTATTTTTTTCTTATTATATTTTTCTTAAACAGCTTTGTTGGAATGTTTTTAGCATCAGCCAAAAACTACATTCCTTCGCCGGCACATATTCAGTTCTTAAATATCCAAAGGGCATTAAACGACGAATTCTATACCTTAGCAGAAGAGCAAGCCCGAAGTATTTTACGAACAACAACTAGCGAAAGTGAAGCCCGAGAAGCGACTCTCTTTTTAGCTCATGCGTTATGGGGGAAAAGAGATTTTATTGAAATTCTCGATTTATTGAACTCAAAAAATCCTGAAGACCCTGGCTTTACTTATTGGAAAATTCGGGCGTATTTTGAATTAAAACAGGATATAAAAACAATAGAGACGATCCGCCTTCATCCCCCAAAAGAAGCCTCTGTTTATGCCCCATCTATCTTACGGATTCAAGGCCGCTCAGAACTACGAATGGGGGAACTTAAAAAGGCAGAAGAACACTTTCGCCTTTTCGCGAAAAAGTATCCTAAACACCCCGAATATACAGACAACCAGTTTGATCTTGCCGAAGTTTTAATGCTTCAAAAACGAATTTCCGAAGCCGTTACCATTTATAAAAATTTAGGAAAAATTCAAAATGAAGATATCAAACAACGCGCCCGAATAAAAGAAGCTCGCCTATTATATATGCAAAGCTCGAAAGAGACCTTTATCACCATGGCTCGCACGCTTTTAGTCGAGTTAGGTGAAGATAAAAATGTTTTTCTTGCCAACCGAATCGATGCCTACATTGAGCTCTCTTCTTTAGAAGAAAAAGCTGGAAATAAAGATGCAGCAATCGATGCCCTACGGCAAGCAGCCATCCTTTCTCCAGACGCCTATCAACGGGTCCCTATTAAACTTACCATCGTAAAAATGTTGCTAAAAAACAACAGAACAGAAGAAGCATTAAAATTACTCGAACAGTGCCGAACAGAAGCTCCAAACGAAAAAATTGCAGCCAAATTACAATTGGCTAAAGCAGACGCCTTGTATCAATTAAAAAGATATCCTGAAGCGACCGATGCATATCAAATTTATCTAGATGTGGCCACCGATCCTTTCGGTCTCGCTCATGCCTACTTTGGCAAAGGTATGACGTTATGGACTTCGGAACATTTTGCAGAAGCCGCCGCATCCTTTGATAAAGCCATTGCGCGTCTTTCAGATTCTAACCAACGAGCTAACGCACTCATCAAAGCAGGCGATGCCTATTACCAAGCAACTAATTTTGAGGAGGCTGCAAAACGTTATCAGAGCTTTATAACGGACTTTAAAAATCACGAAAACATCCCTTTAGCACTCTATCAACTCGGCGTTTGTTTTATTCACACCGATCGTTCCGAAGAAGCGATTGACCTTTTCAAAAGAATTGAAACAACATACCCCAAAACACCTTTTGCCGAAAAAGCCGCATTACGTACAGCCAATATATTACGCGACAACCAAGAATGGGAAAAAGCATTAGAAAAATTTGTTCAGATTCAAAAGACCTATACCAACAGTCCTGCAATTCAAGCCATTAGCGAACATCAACGCGGATTGGTTCTTTATCAACTCGGTCGATATTCAGAAGCGCAAAAAGCCTTTGAAACCGTTTTAAAAAATTATCCAAACGCCAAATATGCACCACAATCATCTTATATGCGTGCCTTTTGCATTTATTATCAAGGAGAAACAAAAGAAGCTCTTGCAATCTGCCAAGACTACATAAAGAACTATCCAGATTCAGAGTGGACTCCAGACGTTATTTTCTGGATTGCAGAACAATATTATAATCGCGGAGATTACAAAAAAGCGGAACCTTTTTTCCTACGCATTACCACCCAATTTAAAACCCATTCCTTAGCGGCACGCAGTTTATATTGGGCAGGAAAAGCGGCTGCCGCACAAGCCAACTATGTTTCCGCTATCGAACGCTACGGAATCTTTGCGAAAAATTATCCGACCAACAAAATCTTGGCTCTTGTTCGATTTGCACAAGGAGATGCCCTTACTCAACTCGGAGAATTTGCTCGAGCCATTCTTGCATTTGAAGAGATCATTAAAAAATTCCCAGAGAGTCCGCTTGTTAGCAGTGCTTGGGGACGAAAAGGCGACTGCCAATTTGTATTAGCCAGCAAAAATCCAGAACAATATGCCGAAGCGATGAATTCGTATCAATCTATTTTAGGTCGTGCATCGGCACCACTATCCATTAAACTCCAAGCTGAATATAAGATTGGTCGATGTTTTGAAAAAACCAACCAACCCCAAAAAGCATTTGCTCACTACATCAATGTTATCTACACCTTTTTAAACAAAGATATCGAATATTCTCCCAACAGCATTTTATGGTTTACCCGCGCAGCCTTTGGCTCCGCCACCATAAAAGAAAAAGAGAAAGCCTGGGTTGAAGCTGTGAAAATTTATCAACGAGTAATCGAAGCCAACGTCCCTTCCAAGGATGAAGCAAAAAAACGTATTGAAAAAATAAAACAAGAAAACTGGCTACTATTTCAGCAAAAAGAAGGAGAAAAAAATGTGGGAACTAATGATTAAAGGCGGCTGGATTATGTGGCCCATTATGGGATGCAGTATCACAGCAATCATATTCTTTCTAGAGCGGTCGTTTCATCTACACCGCGCACAAATCAAACCCGACGACTTTCTCAACGGAATCTATACCAATGTAAATAATGGGAATCTCGCCGAAGCGGTTTCAATTTGTGACCAAACCCCCGGACCCGTTGCACATATTGTACGCACCGCTTTGCTTTATTCTGACGAATCACCAGAAAATCTAAAACAAACCATCACCAAAGCAGGTCTTGCCGAAGTCCCCCGATTAGAAAAAAATATGGGCGGACTTCTATCACTTGCTCAAATCATCCCCTTACTTGGACTCCTCGGCACCATCCTCGGACTAATCGATCTCTTCACCGTTATGGAACAACATGCACCTCTAGTCGAAATAGGTTCTCTTTCCGCAGGCATCTGGAAAGCTTTAATTACCTCGGCCTTCGGAATCTGCGTGGCTGTCCCCGCATTTATTGCCTACAACTTTTTACTTTCTCGAGTTGAATCCATTACCATTGATATGGAAAACGCAGCCGAAGAAATTTACAGATTCCTCATTTATAACCGAAACAAATCAAGCGATGAAACCCTTTAATCCATACCGAAAAAGCCAACAATTACGGCGTTTTAAACCCACCCGAAAACCCGCTGGAATTTTCATTACCAGCATTGTATTTTCAGATGCTTCGCTTCTTGCGCTTGCCTTTTTTCTTGTTGCATCTCCATTTGTCATTCAACCAGGAATCAACATAAAACTACCCGCCTCTCCTTTTTATGGTGGAGCCCGTTTTGGTGATCTCATCCTTGCCATTACCCCCGGCGGAAATTATTACTTCGAAGATGAACGTCTCGATCTATCAGGGCTTACTCAATCTTTAAAACGAGCCCTCATTCAAAACCCAAATGCCACGCTAATTATTGAAGCCGACAAACGGGTCTCGCACGGCGATGTTATTGCCGCGTGGAATGCGGCACAAGAAGCCGGAATTTCGACCATCTCTATTGCCACCCAACCCCCCAAAGATCCATGACCTTCCCTCGCAATCCCATCAAACTTATCATCGGCATTGTAATTCTCTTTCATTTGCTTCTCTTTTCTATTGCAACCCCTCCTGCTCCTCAAAAGAAACAATACCCCATTCCGCCAAAAACAACCTATTTGTTTCCTGAACAACGCTCTAAATCAATGACATCAACACTAAACCAACAAAACATTTGGTCCCCACTTCTTTTTTCATTCCCCTCTAAAATGGGATTCAGTCACGATTATCTTATGCAACGCCTACAAACACGAATCACCTTCCCCGCCCCCGAAAGAGCCAAATACTTCTTACAATTATCTCCTCAAGAACTCTTTAATACATTCACATCCACAGAAACAAAAAAACTACTCAGCCGCCCTGAAAAAACAAGACTCCCCCTTCCTCTCGCCCCCAAATCAACTCATTTACCTCAAAAAAAAGAGGCCCCTCGGCTTCGTCTTTCATCAAACCTAAAACCCCGCCTAGATCTCCCCGTATCCTTTTCCGACCCACTAAACCAACCCACTCAAAAGCCATGGGTCGCCCATGCAAAAATTTCCATTTCTGCCTATGGGCGCGTTGAACACGTTTTCCTAAAAAAACCAATTGAAGATCCAGAACTAAACAAAGCCTTCCTTTTATGGATATACAATATGCACTTTAAATCTACACCCCACTCCACCACAGGAACCATTGAACTCTTTTCTCCTTACCCCAAAACGGACGCAAACCCATGATTTCCCTTTTACCCAGTCTCTTTTTTGTTCTACTCATTACCCTGCCCCTCCTCTTTATTAGCGGACTCGCTTTTTACTATATGTTACGTAACGTTCATCGTCCACGACATAAAAAAGAGAGCATTTATATCTGCTCAGAATGCGGCCACATCTACGCCCTTGTACGCAATCGACCCATGGACCGTTGCCCAAATTGCAACCACCTAAACGACGCAGTACGAACCTAAAAAAAAAGACCCCCCAAAAATGGGAGGTCATATATTAAATAAAACCGATTAAAATTAAAATTTAACCGCTAAAACAAGACCACCTGAAAAACCAGATCCTGTAGATTTTATTGTCATATTTTCATATTCTACTTCTTGTTTGAATCCTTCATAACCCAACTCTAATCCAAGTTCAATACTCTGACTTAGTTCAAAAAAGAAGCCCCCTTTAATTCCATAAAAATAATAAGGACCATTTTCAATAGAGAATCCTTTAATTCTATTTTGTGCTCCGCCAACGCCAACATAAGGAGTTAATTCGAAGATAAAATGATCTCCACCTCTAAGAGCAAGACCACCTTGAATCATTGCACCAAAAGAAGAAATTTCTGTTGAATGAGTTCCTCCATCCTCGCGCCCGTCTTGTCTACCAACAAAAAGACCACCACCAAGAGTTCCACCAGCTTGGGATTCCTTTCCCGACCAATATCGTTTTACAGCCAAAACTTCTAAACGGCCCCCATCATCTGCCTTTGTTTCTCCACTTATTGCGCCACTATAATAAGAAAGATCACTAACCCCTGGAGTAATTCGCAAGGCAGTTCGAACAGCAAAATCACTTGTAAGCTGATCTTGGCTCTCTTCCCCCATCACAGACATTCCACAAAACAAAACAATAGCAACCACTTCTTTAATATAACTCTTCATATTTCTCTCCTAGTTAATTTCTTCCACTCAACTTTTTATCCCACTATTTGCAATCCATCTTTCTTATATAGCTCTCTTCCACTATTCGTATCACAAACATCGAAAGGAAATATATTGGTTTACAACAATCTGTAAAGAAAAATATTTCGATATTCAACCCCTTTCGATTTAAGATCCTCTTGTTTTACTCCTCCCACCGATAAAAAATTTTATTCTCAAATTAAATGTTACAACAAAGAACAAGATACTTTCTCACCTTAACCTTCTATATATCCTCTTCTAGACATATAAAATAAAAAAGAACCACAACCACAGAAAAACCACTCTCCCCTAACACATAAAAAATGGCTAAAGGGTTGAATATTTTTAGAAAAAAGTTCTATTATGAATCTAACTATTAAAAACCAACCCAACAAAATAAGCCTATGAAATCTATTAAAAACAACAGCCGTCGCACTCCTCTTCCTTTTTTAAAAAAAGCATTCACGATAACTGCCAGCTTCTTTTTAATTCCTCTATTTCTTGGACTCCCACCAGCAAACGCATCCATAAAAATGAAACCCATTGAACCCCTGCAAAACCCAGAACGCGGATTCTTCTTGCAGTCCAACTTTTTTGCACACAACCTCGTTTTTACATGGGACAAAGATGTACGCTTCCCCAAAAGTTGGATTAGAAAAGACCAACTAAAAAAATACGACGTAGAAAACGACAAAATTTCCGAGATTCAACTCTACTTTTATCTCACGGATTACGTAGGGAAACCACTCGACAAAAAAGCATTTTCCAATATGCAAAAAGTATTAGACGACGCAAAAGAACACGGATTCAAACTCCTCCTCCGCTTTGCATACGACAACAAACCAAGTGCAACAAAAGCAACCTTCAAAGATATTTTCCGGCATCTCGACCAACTAGAACCCTTCATCCAAAAAAATATTGGTTTGATTGATATGTGGCAAATCGGATTTGTGGGTGCTTGGGGCGAAGGCCACCACACCCGTTTAAGTGGCGATTGGAAAAATCGCAGCAAACTAGCCAAACGCCTTCTAGAAATTTTCACCGACCGACAAATCACCATTCGTTACCCTCGATCAAAAAAAAGATATAATCTAACCGAAGAAGAGACCAAACGCTGCGGATTTCATAACGACTACTTCACCGCCTCCGAACACCCTAAAGCACCCAACAACGATTATGTTTTTGGCTCCGGCGAATATAAATTAGTAAAAAAAGAATCCCCCTACGTAAAAGTAGCAGGCGAGATCCCTTACGCTCAAAAAGGACCCTGGGGACTACATGAAAACTTCTCCGTAATCAGTGCTCTAAAAATCTTTCAAGATCATCATTACGATGCCTTCGACATCACACAAAACAACAAAGTAAACGTTGCCCACTGGAAAACCGTTCCTGTTTCGCCCGAACTGCTTTCCAAAAACCACATCCTCTTTGATGAAGAATACTTCCAAACAAAAAATGGAAGCCCCTGCCTTCGCTCCGCCTACGACTTTATTCGCGACCACCTCGGCTACCGCCTCTACTTTGACCTCAAAAAAACCAAACTCAAAGTGATCGGCTCCACCCTAAACTACGAAATCCATCTTAAAAACGTCGGCTTTTCTCCCATCAAAAACCCGAGACCTGTTTACCTTGTTCTTATTAACTCAAACAAAAAAATTGCCTTCGCAAAAAAAATAGAAGCCAATCCCGCAGAGTGGCAACCTTACGATCCCAGCGACAGCGATTATAAAGGGATCACTCATATTCTTTCAGGAAAAGTAACCCCTCATTTAAAAGGAAGATACAAAGTTGGACTCTTCCTACCCGACCCCACCAAACTCCTTCAAAAAAATCCATTATACGCCATCCGATTCGCCAACAAAAAAATTCAGATTTTAGAAACCAAAACCCTCCGCATCAACCTCTTCTCAATCATCACACTTTAAACCCACTCAAACCAAAACAACATCTCTGTCCACAGATTGCGCAGATTCATCCTGTTATCCTGTCAAAAATTCGTCCCGTAAAGATTCGTTCCGATTTGTTAGATTTGTGGTTAATAAAATTCCGTTAGGTTCGTGATAAAAAAAAATCCTTGCATTCTAGAGCAAACGCCTTAATATACCAGCATCTAGAACAAATCTAGATCTTGGAGCATATATGGAAAGGACAGGATCTCTTTTTCCATATTTTTAATATTAATATCAGCATACATAGACAAAGTTTCCAGCCCATAAGATCCATATAATGGCTTAGCAAAGCGCAATAATTTTCAACATGAAAATAATGACCAGAGGGAATGGTTCAAACTTTCCAGTTATGCTACTGTTCATACGGAGCCTTGTACAAAAAATGCTAAAGAATAATCTCCTATCACTTGTGCTTTTTCTGAGTGCAGTAGGCTGCACTTCAAAAAGCGAGATTACAATTATATCTAGACCCTCCTTAGT
>Ga0256845_1003197_pt1 | contig 11266 bp, 11 predicted proteins | sample RiftiametaG_FD_189101 | JGI IMG/M metagenome (GOLD analysis project Ga0256845, IMG submission 189101) | Tube worm associated microbial communities from hydrothermal vent at the East Pacific Rise, Pacific Ocean - Riftia | ecosystem: Host-associated > Annelida > Integument > Unclassified ... | reverse complement strand
ATATAAAGACGGTGAGATTGATTTTGTGCACGTAAGTTTTTCATTATTAGCATCATCTATAGGTTTTTCTGAATTGATTGTTAAAGTAGAGGGTTTAGAAGGTGAATCTTCTTTTAAGAATAATGAAAAGCGATTTTATGTGGAAACTATTGATTCTAGAAATAAAATTTTGTTACTGAGTTATTCTCCGCATCCAGACATTTCTGCGATAAAAAATGAATTAGAAAAAGATGAGAATGCTGAAGTGGAATCAATGCTTTTTTCAGATTTTTCAGGCAAAGTCAATGCGTATAGTTTAATCATAATTCAGAATCCAAATAATGAGATAATGCCTATTATAATCGAGGCGAAATCAGCTAAAATCCCATTGCTTTATTTATTAGGAACACAAACTCAAAAGGGTAGTGTAGATGAATTGAATATTGGTTTGAAATTCCCATCAGGAAATCGTTCTGATGAAGTTCAAGCAGCAATTAACAGTAGTTTTCAATTGTTTGATGTTTCAGAAGAATTGAAAACATCGTTATCTCAATGGCCACCTTTGACTGTTAAGTTTGGTGAAATAAGAACATCAAATGGTTCAGTGTTGTTGCAGCAAAAAATAGGTTCTGTTGTCAAGAAGGATCCAATTCTTTTTTTTGGTACAAGAAACCAATATAAATACGGAGTAATTGTTGGGGAAGGCTTGTGGAAATGGAAGGTGAACGATTATTTAGCGCATGGAAATACGAATAGATTCAATGAATTGATTCAAAAAACAGTACACTATTTAACCGTGAAAAAGAACAATGATCCTTTACGGATTAGCCTTCCTAATCGTTTTTCAATTCACAAAGATATTATTGTGAATGCTGAATTTTACAATTCTTCTTTTGAAAAAATAACAACTCCAAAGCTTGAATTTAATATTCTCAATACTAAAGGAGAAGAATTTAATTATGAGTTTGCAAAAATAAATGGAGGATACCAATTGAATGTTGGGCAATTGAATGAAGGTAAATATTCATGGACAGCTAAAACGAAGTACAATGGTGTAAATCATGTAAAAAAAGGTGTATTTATCGTTGAAGATGCTTCCATTGAGTCTTTGTCAACACATTCTAACTTTACAGTGTTGAATCTAATTTCTACAAATTCTCAAGCTCATTTTGTTTACTTGGACGAAGCAAATTCCCTATTGAAAGAAATAGAAAACAGAAAAGATATTGTCCGTATAAGTTACAAAGAATCAAGTTTTGATGATTTAATCGATTGGAAGTATTTATTTGCTTTCATTGTACTCCTTCTAATTGCAGAATGGTTTATTCGCAGATACTCAGGAGGTTATTAGAGGGTGTGAATATATTTTATCAAAAGATACAATAACTAATAAAGCAATTCGTTTAAGAGATAGAACATCTAAAATTGTTTGCCTATGTCAAAAATATACATTGAAACTGCTCCAATCAAAGAGTTTAAACTTGAAAAAAAAATCCTTCAATCGATTTTGAATTACAGCAAAAGCATTGAAGTTAAAACAACTAAAAAGAACAAAAAACTATTGTTCAACTTGAATTAATTGAAATCCCGTTTAAAAGCGGGATTTTTTTATGTTTTATTGAAATGAAATCACTTGGATTTGGACTATTCCTCTTAATAAATAGGTTGTCGTATTTATCTTTAAAATAATCTTAACTATTCGCACGTTTATTCATTTCTCGAATTTTTAATCGATTCAATTCTTTTTCTTTCTGTTTTCTTGATTTTTTCTGATTCAAAAGTTTCGTATGTTTCTTCTTGTTTGAAGTGTTTTTCTGTTTTGCCATTTAATACCCTTGATAAATAAAATTTCTATTTCCACGACCATCCTGTATCGCTTCTTCTACTTTAGTGAGCATTCTGTCTTTGTCTCGACCTAGATTTCCTTTTAAAACAAGACTGTTGGAAGCATGGTCGCTTCGGAAAATGGTATTCTCTAATTCTAGGTGAGAAATGAATAGTTTTAATTCTTCAAATAATTCTATAGTGGTGAGTTCTTCAAATTCTCCTAGATATCTCTTCTGGAAATGCTCCATCCCTTTGTGAGCAGTAAGAACAAGTGTTGATGCAAATTTTGGTTGTGTAGCATTTAATACTTTTGCAGAATGAATTGCATGATTTTTACTAAATTCTTTTCCTCCCACGCCATTTATAATCATTACGGAACTATCCATCCCTGCGTTTTTGGATTTATTAAGGCCTTCAATAGTGGTTTCTGTAGTTTCTCCCTTTTGAATTGCTGTCAAAACGTCATTATCACCAGATTCGATACCTACATATAAAAGGCTCAATCCATTTTCTCTCAATTCAATTAATTCCTGCTCTGTTTTTCGCAAAAGATTCATTGGGGAAGCATACGTAGATATTCTGCGAACTTTTGGGAAAGTAGCATTGATTTTTTTTAAAATTGGTATCAAGCGTTTGTTAGAAAGAACAAGTGGATCGCCATCACCGAGAAAAATTTTTTGAATTGTTTCTGCATAAGGTGAAAAAGATTCAATTTCAGTAAAAATCTCTTCTTGAGATCGAGGTTTAAATGATTTGGATGTATACATTTCGCAAAAAGAACATTTGTTCCATGAGCAACCCAATGTGATTTGAAAAATTAGTGATCTAGCTTCACTAGGTGGTCTAAATAATGGTTCATCATATTGAATTGGAAATCTCTGCATGATGCAAATATATAAATAAGAAAAGGGGAAGTGAGTCATATGATCTAAAAAATCAAATTATGTACAACGTTTCATTAAAAAATGTATATTCGTCTTAAATCAATCCTTATGGCCTCTTTTTCGTATAAATATTCCAATATAAATGATGCAAATAATCCTTTGTTTTTAACTTGGGAAACAGGGTATAGAAACCTGAATGTATATTATGGTGGGAAAATGATTAAACAAATTTCTACACCTCAAGAATTATTGAAAGGAGTAGGGTTTGATACTTTAGAATTGAAAAATGTAACTATTCAATTAGTGAAGGAGAAGCCGATGGTTATTGTCGTAAAGGTGAATGGAGAAGAGTATAAACCAGAGAATAAGATTGTTGGAAGGGGAGAGCTGAAAGGTTTAATTCAAATGTTTTGGATATTATTTGCCTTGGGAGCAATAGGTAGTGTGCTTGAAATAAAATCATTACCACGAGGTATTGATAATGTAACATTTACAATTGTGGTCATAATCGATGTTGTAATAGTTCTTTCATATGGTTTTACTGCAATGATGCTAAATAAGGAAAAGACGTGGAGTTATTTTATTGGTGGATCAATATATATTATTTCATCTTTATTGGTTTTTTACACGTATATCCAAGGTTCTCCTGGTATTGGTGTTCTTATTGGTGTTGCAATTCGAATTGCAATCATTTTATATATAGCAAAGTTCTTTAAAACCATAATGAACATGATGAGAAATGGTAAAAAAGTAACGACGAATGATTTGTTGGATGATTTTTAATTATTAAAAAATAGTGTAGATTTGTACTGCTAACAACTTGATACTATGGAATCAAAAACGATTTTAGATACACGAATCTGTCGTGTAGAGCAAATTGGAAAACAATTTGTTTCTTTCAACTTTAAAGGAAATACTGATCATAATGTTGAGGAGGTAGGAAATTTTATTTCTTCAGTGATTGAGTTAATGAATCATAAACCTTTTGTAGTCTATAATGATTTAAGAAATAACTATGGTGGAATTTCAAAAGAAATAAGAGAATTCATTGGCTCACACCCGGGGTTGATTAAATATAAACATGCAGAAGCTTTAATGATTAATTCTCTCGGAATTAGATTGCAAGTAAATTTTTACCTTCAATTCAATGTTGAGAAAATGAAATACAAAGTTTTTAGTAGTGAAGAGAAAGCCATGAAATGGTTGTTAGATAGACAAGAAGAAATTCTATAGAAAATGTTGTACTATCATTCTCATTTAGAAAGATATATTTTTAATTCTGAGCTAAACATTTTTCTCCCACAAAGAAAAAAACTATATTGTTCTAAACTTTAAAACATCAACTATGATTATGAGATTATTTATTTTGACATTCCTTCTTACGTTTACTTCAATTTCTTTAAATGCACAGGACTGGAGTACAGAAAAACATCAATACGGTAAGTTATACGAAGGTTACGTGATCGATAACGAAGGGAATAAGATTGAAGGGTTCATCAAATATCGTAACCGATACATCATGCAGTTGGAGGTTATTTTCTTTAAAGTAAATGATTCTAAAAGTCCTAAAAAGAAATATTTAGCACAAAATTTAAGTGAATATAAAGTAGCAGATAAATTGTATCGAGTTATTCCGCATTCTGGTGGAGCAGGGATGCTGATGAGAGGTAATTTAGTTGTAAACGGTGAAGGTTGTATCAAGGAGTATGTTTGGTACAAAAGATCTTCTAGTTACAATAAACTAAAAAAACGACAAGGAGAACTGGATGAAGATTTTGCTGAAAGAAAATTTCCTTCTACCCATATTTACTTTAAAGACGGTGATGGTAGTGCAATTACGAAAACATATTTTAAAGATGATTTTGCAAAGAAGATGTCAAAGTATGTTTCAATAAATAAAGTATTGGCTAAGAAAGTGAAATCAAAAAAGAATGGTTATACAAAACTGCTTGACATTGATCGAATTTTCGAAGAATACAATAAAGATTGTCAGTAATTAATTCTAATTGGTAATCAAATGAAGAATTGCCCTTGCGGAAGTGTTTTGACTTATGTTGAATGTTGTGAACGAATTCACAAAGGAACTTCAACGGCTAATACAGCGGAAGAATTAATGCGCTCTAGGTATGTTGCTTTTACAAAAGCTGATGGAGAATATTTGTTGAAAAGCCATCATGCTTCTACACGTCCTGTAAGTGATATGAATGAGATTATTTCTTGGGCTAAATCTGTCAAATGGCAAAAATTGGATATCCTCCACACAAATGAAGGTGGGATGGAAGATTTTTCTGGAACAGTAGAATTTAAGGCATATTTTAAATTTAAAGGAAAGAAGGATTTGATTCATGAGAATTCTCGTTTCATCAAAGAATACGGAATTTGGTATTATGTTGAAAGATTGTAAAAGCAAAAAAGACAACCGTTAAGTTGTCTTTTTTGCTTTTTTGTAGCGAGATCGGGATTTGAACCCGAGACCTCTGGGTTATGAATCCAGTGCTCTAACCAACTGAGCTACCTCGCCATTTAATCTTTGCAATTATCCCATTGCGGGTGCAAATATACTAAGTATTTCATTGCAAACAAATGAATTCTAAAGATAAAATATAATTATTTTATAGTTCATTGATTTACAGAGAAAAGTAGAAAAAAAATCCCGATTAAAACCGGGATTTTTTTTATTTATTCGCTGCTGCTTTCTTTTTAGCAGGTGTCTTTTTTTCTGTTTCCTTTTTCTTAGGAGAAGCTTTTTCTTTCGTTTGAGTCTTCTTCTTGGCAGATGCTTTTTTCTTAGCAGGCGCTTTCTTTTCAGTTTTAGGTTTTACTTCCTTTTCTTTCTTAGGAGTTTCTTTTTTATCTTCAAATTGAATTACCTTCGCTTTGAAAAGTAAATTGTACCATTGAAATAATTTCTTGATGTCTGAAGGATAAACTCTCTCCTCATCATAGTTTGGTAAAATGTCACTTAAAAATTCTTGTAAAGTAGAAATGTCTTCTTTATGAGATGGAGCTGCGTTATTTTTAACTTTCGCTAAGATATCTTGATAGATAGCTTTTAAAGGTTTGTCTTCTTCTAAAGTATATATGCTAATGTCTTCCAAAGCAGAAATGCGATCGGTAGAGTAGGCTGGAAACCTTTTCTTGTCTGTTAAAGATTCTACGATGATGCTATTCTTACCTTGAGCAATAACTTTGTACAACCCTGGTCTTCCTGATATTGAAATAATTCCTGATAAATCCATTCTTATTATATAATATTTAAAAACGTAAAAATATAAATTCTTTTAAACCTAAAACTATATTCTTACAATTTTTGAAGTAAAAATTCCTTCAATTGTCATAATTCTAAGAAAATAAGTGCCTGAAGGAACATTTTCCAATGAAAAAGATTTAGAATTGATTTCTTTGATATGAATCTCTTTTCCATTTATATCAAGAAGTACGACTGATTTAATCTCGTTCGAGTACTGAATTTCAATGGTCGAGTTTGTAGGGTTTGGGAATGCTTGAATTTTATTGAACTTCGTCTCATCTAAACCAACATTAACAATCAATGGTGAAGAAGTAGCAATACAGCCATCAGAGTTTGTGTATAAAATCTCGTATGTTCCAAAGGGTGGGGTAATACTTAATGTTTGATTTGTTTCCCCAATAATAATTGTGTCATTGAGGTACCATTCATTTCCAGTAGTTTCAGATGAAGTTAGTGTTGATATCCAATCAGATGAAATTGTAGGTGTGTTTGCTAAATTTTCTTCGAGCAAGGTGTTCAAAGCGTGAGCTTTTCCATAACCGTAAGAGTTATTTGGAGTTGTACCAGTAAATAAATCGGCATAAGCGGTTGAATGAACATCGTCCATGAATTGCTGATAGGTTGCTCGTTTACATCTTTCTAAATATAAAGCTCCAATTCCCGCTAAAACGGGAGATGCCATTGATGTTCCTCCATTTCTAGCGTGCCATCCACCTGAATCAACAGCAACAAAATTAGCTGGTGTACTTAAAAACCACAATGGTGCGGCGCACAATGAAATATCCCCCGCAGCAGTAATGTCTGGTTTGATAACATTATGTCGTGTTGGTCCTTTGCTTGAATTGATGCTCAACTGTCCAGGTGGAGTTGGAAATGTTACCGTATCTAAATTGAAATCAATGTAGCTTGCTCTGTTGTGCATGTTTCCAACAGAAAGAACTTTTTCAGAACAATTCCAGTTAGAAACGACTGATTGTTGTAAATCGGGAATCAGCATTAAAGAAGAATCAGAAAATTCGATAGAACTTGGAGCAACATTTATCATATTACTCAACCCTAACCAAGAAGCGCTCCATAAATCATACGAACCTGTGCCAGTTGTTTCAAAACGAAATCGGTAATTCAAAGAATCAACTCTTGCTACTAATTGTAGATGATAACTGTTATTAATTATTTCTGTGTAAAATTCTACTGTCGCAATTCTGTTGGAACCATTCCAAATCGTATCATAAATTACAGACCCGATAGAAGATGACGCACCAAAATACTGTGTTCTACCACGATTTAGCCAAGTTGGAGCTAAAGAATTTGCACCTAATGCCATAGAGTAGAATGCTTCAGTGTCGTCACTCCATAAATCAAAAAAGACAGTATTTGCACCTGCAGAACTAGAAGGATTGTTTAATAACCAAACAAAATTGGTGTCTGATGTAACGTCATGGTGAACATGATAAGTTCCTTGGTTTCCAGAGTTTCCTGCGGCAACAACTACAATTCGTCCAGATTTAGAATCTAGCATTGTTTCTATTGATTCAGCTGCTGGGTCATTTCCGTCGTGTGAACCGGTATAAGATCCAAGACTAATATTTACAACTGCAGGCATGTCAAGTGAATCAGCCATTCTGAAAATGTAATCACAAGCATCTGAAACAGTTAAAGACCAATTTGGTCGAGTGAAGTCTGATTCTACAATGATAATCGTTGCTTCAGGAGCCATTCCTGTATTTGACCCATTGGCTAATCCATTTCCTAATGCTTGACCAGCAACAGTTGTTCCGTGTCCCTGATTGTCAGTACTTGTACATGTTCCGTTGTTTATTGAAGTACTGTCCCAGATAAAACCGTAACCGTATTGAAGTGGGGAGGTAGCGTCGTCAGGCATAGATTGATCCCAATAACGAATAACTCTTGTGTTTCCGAACGAGTCTTTAAAGTCGGGGTGATTCCAGTCTATTCCAGTGTCGATCACGCCAACAATAATACCTTTTCCTTTGTAGGAAGAATTCAATCCACCAGTACCTAAATGAACTGAATCTACAAAATGAAATGCACGGACAGTGTCTGCAAGTAGCGTTGGCTGAGAATTGTCAAAGTAAAAATCGGTTAATTCCCCTGATTTTTTTGAATCATCGATCCATTTTGGAGTAGCTGAAATGAAATACCAATGGTTCGATTGATACTTTATCCTTATACCAGAATTAATTAAAAGGTTTAAATTTTTTTCATTTTTCTCTACACAGAAAGATGTGATTCGGTTTGGACTGTTTTCTACGAGTTCAGAAAACCCAAATTTTTGAGCGATAGTACTCATAGAAATTAAAAGTAGCACGAATGTTGATAAAAGTGTTTTTGCCATTTGTCAATGTTATTGTCCTTATAGACGTAAATATACACCGAATGGTTAATAAATGAAAGTTTGATAGAAAGAATAATTATATTTGTAAAATCAAACAATTGTGTAACTAAATAGAATTAGAATGAATAAAATTGGAATTAAATTGTCTCTTGGCTTACTCGTTTTGGGGGTAAGTTCATTGAGTTTTGGTCAAAATCAAGAAGATGTTGACAAAAAAGTATTGAATTGGTACAATGGAGGTGGAGCAGGAATGCAAACTGAAAAAGCGTACAAGAAATTAAAGAAACGCAAGACGACAACTGTAATCGTAGCGATCATTGATTCAGGAATGGATATTGAGCACAAAGATTTAGTTGGTAAAATTTGGGTAAATACAGATGAAATTCCTGGGAATGGAATAGACGATGATAACAATGGATACATTGATGATGTTCATGGATGGAATTTCTTAGGAAATACAGATGGAACAAACGCAAATGATATTCGTCTTGAAATGACTCGAATTTATGCTGAACTTTCTGCAAAAGAAAACTTATCTGATGAAGAAACGAAGCTTTTAACTGAAGTAAAAGAAAAAGTAGAAGCTCAACGTAAAGATTACGAAGGGTATATTGCTCAAATGGACATGTTGATTCCAATGATGAAATCTATTCCTGGAATAGTTGCTAAGCAGTTAGGAAAAGAGGATTATTCAATGAAAGATTTGAAAAAATGGAAAGCTGAAGGCGATATGGCTCAAATGAAGCAATTGGCAATGGCTATGAAATCTGGAGATTTAACAGAAGAAGCACTTGTTGAACAAAAAGAGCAATTGCAAGGGATGTTGGATACACATTTAAACAAAGATTTTAATGGTCGTGAAATTGTTGGAGATAATCCAGATGATTTTTCTGATTTGAAATATGGAAACAATGATGTTGAAGGACCTGATGCTCTTCATGGAACACATGTTGGTGGTATCGTAGGTGCGATTAGAGGAAATGAATTAGGTGGTGACGGTGTTGCTACAGATGTTTTATTGATGTCTATTCGTGCTGTACCTAACGGTGATGAGTTTGATAAAGATATCGCTCTTGCAATTCGTTATGCAGTTGATAATGGTGCTCAAGTAATTAATATGTCTTTTGGAAAAGCATATTCTCCACATCAAAAAGAAGTATACGAAGCATTTAAGTATGCATCTGATAAAGGCGTATTATTAGTACATGCTGCTGGTAATGATTCTAAAGATATCGATGTTGAACCAAATTTCCCAACGTACAAATATTCTTTTCAAGATGATAAATTACCTTTGTTTTTAACAATTGGTTCTTCTACGAAAGATAAGAAAAAGCATTTAGCTTCTTCTTTCTCAAATTACGGACAATACGGTGTTGATGTTTTTGCTCCTGGTTCTGAGATTTACAACTCTGTACCTCAAAGTGATTATAAAATACTTCAAGGTACTTCTATGGCTTCTCCAATGGTAGCTGGTGTTGCTGCAATGTTGAAATCTTATTTCCCAGATTTCACAATGTTGGAAATCAAAGAAGTAATGTTGAAATCAGCAACTTCTTATTCAGGTGTTGAAGAAACTCATCCTCAAACAAAAGAAATGGTTGATTTTGCTAAATTGTCTGTAACTGGTAGTGTAATTAATGTTTACAGTGCTGTTAAGATGTTATTAGCATTGGAAAAAGAAAGAGCTGAGAAATAAAATTCAGGTTTTTTTTATAATATTTAAGAGCAGTGGTGACACTGCTCTTTTTTTGTGCAAAATACTTAGGTAAAGAAAGTGTTTCTTATGTTCTAAAATGTTCTGCAAAAAAAAAATATGTATTTTAGTAAAAAACAAACATGAAAACTTTTTCAATACTCCTTAGTATATTCTTATTGTTATCATTCAGTTCTTCAACTGAGATTAAAGAACTTGATATCATGATGGATGCTTGGCATAATGCAGCAACAGATGCGAAATTTGATGATTATTTTGGAGCAATGAATGATGATTTCATTTTTTTAGGAACAGCACCTGGAGAGCGATGGACAAAAGAAGAGTTTGGTTCTTTTTCAAAACCATATTTCGATAAAGGACAAGCATGGGATTTTAAATCTTCAAACAGGAAATGGCAGTTCTCAAAAAACAAAAAGATAGCTTGGTTTGATGAAGATTTAAATACATGGATGGAAAGTTGTAGAGGGAGTGGAATTCTTGTCAAGAAAAAAGGCAAATGGAAAATTATCTATTACAATTTAACCGTTCTTATTGAGAATGAGAAAATACAAGAATTTATCGAACTTAGAAAAAGTTAAAACTTTTGTGAAAATAAAAAGAATCATCCATGTAATTGGATGATTCTTTTTTGTTTTAATAAAATGATTATCAGTTAATGAGTGTGACCTTCGTGTGAATGGTTATCACTTTTTTGTCTCATCTCTTGTGTTCTGTCGTATTGACAGCAATCAGGAAGTTTATTGTAAGTGTTCTTTTTTGCCATTACTTTATCAGTATCGTAACCGACTGCTGCAATTGCTTTATGGATTTCAATAAGTGAAGCCTCAGAAGTAAAAACAACTGTAATCTCTTTCTTTTCTTTGTTCCAAGAAGCACTCTCAACACCTTTAACTTTTAAAGCTGCTGTCTCAATTGTTTTTTTACACATTCCACAATTTCCGCGTACACCAAAGGTGGCCTTTCTTGTAGATTGTTTCGTTTCTATTTTAAGATTAGTCTCTGCAATACTATTTGCGAAAAGACAAGTTGATCCGATTAGAACAACTGCAACTAATAAAATTGTTTTTTTCATCATTTTAATGATTATGCTCTAATTCTGCAAGGTTCATATTGCAAACAGGACATTTCCCATTTTCTTCATATGTTTTTCCATTTTCACAATCCATTGGACATTGGTAAGCGATAGAGTGATCATGACCAGCATGTGAATCTTCTGTTACTGTAGTTTCTACTTCAGTGTTTTCTGAGCAACTCAC
>Ga0256845_1003196_pt1 | contig 11266 bp, 10 predicted proteins | sample RiftiametaG_FD_189101 | JGI IMG/M metagenome (GOLD analysis project Ga0256845, IMG submission 189101) | Tube worm associated microbial communities from hydrothermal vent at the East Pacific Rise, Pacific Ocean - Riftia | ecosystem: Host-associated > Annelida > Integument > Unclassified ... | reverse complement strand
TAACAAGGTACCAAGAAAGAAAAGCTGGGCCGATGAGGATCAGGCACTTGAAGAGATAGGTACCCTTATTGGGAATGAATTTACCAAAGGTTTCTTTCAGTCCCAGTTTATAAAACCATCTCAGCTCTACCAGGTGCAGCTGACCGGATTAGCTGATTACGATACCGCACTTCTCTTCAAAGATGAATTTGTTGGCCTGAGAACCATTCTAAACGCCGAAATGATCAACTTTGAACAAAACGGTCTCACACAGTATGAGATCGAATGTACATCCGGCCGATCCAACTTTGCAGGGGTTATAAACAGCACCATTATCAAGCCCTTAAACGCAAAACTTAACGGGCCAAAACTCAAGCTGGTGTCCCAGCATGGTAACGTGGTAAGAATAGCTCTTGACCCAGGGGAAAATCCGGCCCTTGTCCAGCAGACTCTGGCGACCAATCCCCCAGCGTCTCTTGCTGCAGCAGCACCTGAACGCATAAAAAAACTCATCAAAGACAAACAAATACTGAACAAAGTCATGCAAATGAACTCAAGTCTCAAATAAACGTGCTATGCCCCACCAAAAAAAAACTGTGTTTCTTACAATCACCAAGAGGAGAGAATTATGAAAACCATCTTTTATGCTGTTATCTCACTATCCCTGCTCAGCCTCGCTCTGTTTTCTTCAGGATGCGTTCCATCGAGTACAGGTGCGGGCGGCTCAGCATCCCTGCGGGCAAACGCGGAAGCGGATAAGAGTATGTATCACCCTGTAAACTACGCCAATGCCAGTAAACGTGGGCCAACGCTCATCGTCCTGCCGGGAAAAATAAAGAGTGCCAGTTCTACTTTCACACAAAAGATGACACCGAACAATATTGCTGATTTTGCTGAGATCGAACTGGGTAATGCCAACTTCAGAGTTCTCGAGCGTTCTGATCTCGGCCCCATGCTAAAGGAACTGGAACTTGCCGTTAATATGGGTGATCCAACCGCTCTGCAAAAATTTAAAAAAGGAAAATTCAAAACCACGAAATGGTTTGTTAAATTTGATATTTTAAAGGCACAAAAAACTGCAGCAGCAAACCAGGGCTTCGATGGTCGTGCAATTGGCTCCATCTTTGGCGCCGTTGTAGGAGGGGTTACCGGTTCTGTGGGTCATACTGTCGCATCTTCCACCCACGCAAGTGAAGCAGCAGCTGTCTGGATTGTCGGCCTGCGGTACAAGGTTATAGATGCTTCCACTACCGAACAGGTAGCATCCGGTTATGTGGAAAAGAAAATGGAAACAGGCCGTAAAGCCCAGGGTATCCTCGGCATGTCAGGCTCTGCTTCACAGCTTATAACACTTGACACCATCGTCCAGCGACTGGTACAGGAAGCGGTTGCTAAGATTGATCAGAACAAATAGGAGGTAATAGATACAAACTTTACAAAAGGGCTGAATAGCTATTCTGTAGCTATTCAGCCCTTTTTATTAGTGCTTTACCACTAAAAAGAAGCTATAAAAAACAAAAACTTCACAGCAACGAAGAGTCAGGAGAAAAAGGCCGTTTCTGGACGGACACTAACTTACCGTTTACCAGTGTTAAGCACTTAACAGAGCAAACCTTTGCCAAAAATCAGGAAACGACTTGGCCACACATGTCTCACCTGTAATTTTCACCCCCGGCACACGCAAACCCGCAACAGCCATGCTCATCGCCATTCTATGGTCTTCATAGGTTTCTATCTCCGCACCCTTCATACCGGCACCACCATCTCCGTGGATAATCATGGCATCATCCTCTTCCTCAACCTTTACCCCAAGTTTTTTCAGTTCTGTCACTACCGCGGAGAGTCGATCACATTCCTTAATACGGAGATGGGCAATATTATATATATGTGTAGCACCATAGGCAAAAGCCGCTACAACGGCAAGTGTCGGCACCACATCCGGCATATCACCCATATCAACAGTTATTGCTTCGAGGCGCTCCCTGCCCTGCAAAGTTATACCGTTACCGGTTCGACTCACCTCACACCCCATCCGCCCCAAAAGCGGTACCAGCATTGCATCACCTTGCAATGAAGGAACCGGTACATTGGCAACGGTTACCCTGCCTCCGGTGACTGCCGCTGCAGCCCAGAAATAGGATGCATTTGAGGCATCACCTTCAATTCGATATTCTCTTGCTTTATACACCCCTTGCGGAATTGCAAAAGAGCTGAAATCAGGAGTACATTCAACCATGATACCAAAGGCGTCCATCACCGCCAGGGTCATTGCCACATAGGGCTTTGACAAAACCTCTCCCTCCACCTTTAAAAAAGCTGGTGTCCTGGCATATGGAGCAACAAGCAACAGGGAAGAAAGGTACTGACTGCTCTTGCCTTCAGGAAGAACTGTTTCGCCCCCGGCAAGTCCATGACCATTGATTTTAAGGGGCGGGCAACCTGATCCAGCTGTTGATTTAATATCCACTCCCCATCCCTGCAAAGCGGTCATCAACGGGCCAATGGGACGCTCGTGCATACGTGGATCGCCATCGATGGTATATGAAGATGAACCAAGTGCTGCAACGGAAGTAAGAAAACGTGTTGCTGTTCCATTATTACCAAGAAAAACAGGTTCATCAGTTGCTTGAATTTCCCCGCCATTACCAAAAACAAGCCAATCTTTATTCTTATCAACAGAGACACCCATCTGCATAAGAGCCTTTGATGAATATTCAGTGTCTTCACTCTCAAGGGGATCAATAAGCCTGCTTTCTCCTCTGGCAAGTGATGCAGCAATAAGAGCCCTCTGGGTGAGACTTTTGGAACCGGGAACATCAAGAGAAACATCAATTTTTGCAGCAGGTTTTATTTCTATCATTAAAGCAATCCTTTTAATCTACAACAAGACCACCAATAAGTGACCGAATAGACGTAAGTTTTTCAGATATTGCATACTCATGAATACCTTCAACAATTTCTTCACTGATCCGTGGGGTAACAAAATTGGCTGTGCCGATTTGTACGGCTGTTGCACCGGCCAGCATGAATTCCAAAGCATCTTCAGTGGAACTGATTCCTCCAATACCGATAACCGGAATGGAAACAGAGTGTGCAACCTGATACACCATACGCAGAGCAACCGGTTTAATGGCAGGCCCCGAAAGACCGCCAATGATATTGGCAAGTGCCGGTCGCTTTGTTTTTAAATCGATACCCATACCGATAAGGGTATTAATAAGAGATATACTGTCTGCGCCGGCATCTTCAACTGCTCGTGCAACAACTGTTACATCAGATACATTTGGAGAAAGTTTTACCATGACAGGAACATCAGCCACACTCTTTACGGCCTCAGTTACAGTAGCCGCCATAACCGCATCTGTACCAAAAGCAACACCACCTTTTTTAACATTTGGACAGGAGATATTTACTTCAATCCCGGCAACACCATCTACTCCAACAAGCTTTTCTGTAATCTGTCTGTATTCCTCCACAGAATCACCAAGAATGTTGACGATCACAGGGATACTCAACCCCGCAAGGTATTTCATCTTCTCAGCAACAAACCTGTCTACACCAACATTTTGCAGGCCGATGGCATTGAGCATGCCACAGGCTGTTTCGACAATACGTGGAGGTGGATTACCTTCACGGGGATAGAGCGAAATACCTTTTACTATAACCGCTCCAAGCCGGTGCAAATTCATTAGATTTGCAAATTCCCTTGCATAGCCAAAAGTTCCTGAAGCTGTCATCACCGGGTTGGCAAGTTCGAGTGAACCAATATTCACCCGCAAATCAGGAAGATCTTCCTTGCCAGTTTTCACGTATTCCATTTCAACTCCTCTGCATTAAATACGGGCCCATTGAGACATACATGCGCGTACGAACCATCTTTTCTCGATTTTGTGCAACCAAGACAGGCACCCATACCACAAGCCATAACACTCTCAACAGAGACCTGACAAAAAACACCTTTTTGCCGGCTTATCTCCGCAATGCCAGCAAGCATAGGTTCCGGGCCACAGCTGTAAATTGTACAGTTCGCCGGTAAATCTATGGAATGAAGCACATCTACAACATTTCCATGGTGACCGAGTGAACCATCATCTGTAGCCGTATACAGCGTAAGACCAATCTCATGAAAATCATCAAGCAGAGAGGCCAGTTCATTTTTTTCACGACCACCAAGAATAATCATCCCCTTGGAACAAACACTTTTCAGTCGACAGATAGTCTTTGCCAGAAACAGCATCGGCGCTATCCCCAGACCACCGCCAATAAGAATTGCAGGAGAATCTTCTCTGATTTTATACCCTTGCCCCAAAGGGCCAAAAATAGATATTTTTTCACCTTTTTTAACATGGGCAAGAATATTTGTCCCCCTGCCAACCGCCTTAAAATAAATCTGAATTGTCCCATTACTACTTGTTTGATGAATTGAAAACGGCCTTCTCAAAAGAGGATCCTTCCCAACTCCTGTCCGTATCATCACAAATTGCCCCGGCTTTGCACGACTGGCAATTTCCGGAGAATCAAATGTTAAACGAAAGTTTTTTGCTGAAAACTGCTCAACACGTGTAACGATTGCATTTTCCTGATATTGTGGCATAGTTAGTACTTTGCTCCTGAGCTTCCGTTACTCTTTTCAGTACCCCTTCTTGGGGGGTATATTTAATTTTGTTAAATAAAAAAGACTACCATGATACCAGAATTACCTTTGTTATTCCCGGCAGCCCTCCTGGGTGCGATTGTCGGCAGTTTTTTAAATGTGGTCATTCTACGACTGCCCAACCCGAAAGAATCCATAGTTTTTCCAGCCTCTCACTGCCCAAAATGTTTTTCACAACTCCACTGGTACGAGAACATACCCATACTCAGCTATATCTTCCTCCGCGGCAAATGCAGTCACTGCCAGACATCTATCTCCCTGCAATATCCGCTTGTCGAAATAATGATGATGCTCCTGGCAACAGCGGTAATACATACGTTCAAAATCTCATATGATACAATCGGCTACTTTATCTTCTCCGCCGCACTTCTCGTTATAATTTTTATCGATATCCGCCACCAGATCATTCCGGATGTAATCAGCCTTCCCGGAATTGTTCTTGGTTTTATCTTTTCCTTTATAAACAGTACAGTAACATGGCAAAGTTCACTTATCGGTATACTGACAGGTGGAGGTATTCTCTACGCAATAGCACTATTTTATATGTTGATCCGAAAAGTGGAAGGCATGGGTGGCGGAGATATTAAACTCCTTGCCATGATCGGTGCCTGGTTGGGCTACCAATCTCTTCTCTTCGTCATCCTGACCAGTTCCCTTTCGGGAGCGGTTATCGGTATAATTCTTTTACGCTGCCAGAAAAAAGGAAGTGACACCCGTATTGCTTTTGGTCCATTTCTTTCAGGTGCAGCACTTATTTACACCATCTTCTCAAAAGAAATTCTCTATTTTTTTAACCTCTACCTTACAGGACAATGGCCATAAACAAACTCACCCACTGCCAGGGAGATCTTTTGCCAACTCTACTCCTTTTTCTCTAGCAAGTAATCCCTGCGCCTCATTATGACCATAACCAGGGTAATACTTTCTAAACCAGGAGCCCTCTTTTCTCACCATTTTTCCCCGCAACTGTAAAACCAGGCCGATAAAACGAAATGGTTCCTTTGTCGGGTGAGTAAAAACTATAGCCGGATCAACCTTTGCACCACATCGTTTCAAAAATCGCCTTATCTCCCAGTAATGTATTCTCCAGTAAGATCTACAGGAAATAAAAGGAACAACTCTTTGACCACTGCACACATTTTCCCCGTATCTGTCAAGAAAATCGAGGACAGGACCGCTGATATTATACGACCAGGTAGGACCTGCCAAAACAATGCAATCATACTCTTTAAAGCATTTTTCTGATATGGGTTTAACACCCAGTCGCATCATGAAAAACGTTTTCACCATTGCTTTAAACAGAGAAAAATCAGACTTAAAGGGAAAATTGTAGGGCTCTTCTGGAACCAACCGTTCCATAACGATCTCAACATCCTCACTCTCAAGGCCAGCAGTAAATTTTTTGAGAAGTAATTTCGTCTGTTGAGTAAATGAATAAAAAACTATGAGAACCCTTTTTTTTGCCAAACAATCCCCTCAACCTTTAGTGTGTCAGTAGGTGATATACCACATCCTCTTCCTTGTATTTAACAAAAAAAAACGCCCCCGACAAGTCGGAGGCGTTTAAACAGAACCAGAAAGGCTCTTTATTCTATGCTTCTACTTCATGTTCAACATCCACTGCGATCTTATAGAGCAGGGTAACAATAAGAAAACCTGTTGCCCATATACCAAGAGTAATGCCAATTTCATTGGCTGTTGGATAATATTCAACAATCTCTTCCAATGGTGTTACAGCCAAACCACCCATCACAAAACCGAGTCCTTTGTCCAACCAAAGTGCGATAAAAATCATGGCACAGCCGATACCTATCATCAAATCAGTACCTGTATCTTTTATTTTCATATAGGCAAAAAGTCCAAGACCACCAAAGCAGAGGAAAACTGAACTCCACATAAATGGGACAAGATTATTATACATCACACCATGGTGCTCAATGCCAAAAAACAGATATTGAAGTGAATGCTTATGCCCAGGTATGTTGGAATAGAAACCCACAAAAAACTCAAGAAGAACAAAAAAGGCATTAATCAATGCAGCATACATAATAATCGTAGTCAGCTTGTTAATCGCCTCTCTACCCGCATCAAAATTTGCAACCCGCTTCATAATCAAACATGCAATGACGATAAGCGCCGGCCCTGCAGCAAAAGCAGAGGCAAGAAAACGAGGGGCGGTTATAGCAGACAGCCAAAAATGACGGCCCGGCAGACCACAGTAAAGCATTGCAGTTACAGTATGAATAGAAACCGCAAATGGAATGGAGACATAAACAAAAACATACACCCATTTAGGTGGTTTCACCTGCTTGCGTTCAGCAGTCAGGATAACCCAGCCACAGATTATATTTAAACTGAGATATCCCAGTAACACTACCATATCCCAGAACAGCATGGAATTCGGTGTCGGATGCAAAATCATGTTAATACCACGCAACGGTTGTCCAATATCAGCCATAATAAACATAAGGCACATGATAAGGGCACCTATTGCCAGGAACTCACCGAGAATAGTAATTCTGCCAAATATTTTATAATTATGAACATAATAAGGCAGTACAAGCATCAACCCTCCAGCCGCAACACCAACCAGAAAGGTAAACTGAGATATATAAAGCCCCCAGGACAAATCACGCCCCATTCCCGTTAAATACATACCATAAATAAACTGCCTAAGATAACAAATCGCTCCAACCGCAACGAATGCGCTCAAAAATGCCAGCCACATCCAGTAGTTGGAGTTGCCTTTAAATACTTTTTCAATCATGACTCCCTCACACTATGTAAAAGACTGACGGTTTAGTTCCAAGAGAAGGTTTCCTCTGGATGGTATGTTCCTTGTCAAGAATCTGGCGAATTTCGGAATTTGGATCATTCAAATCGCCAAAAACAATCGCCCCGACATCTTTAACAGCCTCAACACAGGCAGGTTCCTTACCGAGCGCGCGACGCTCTCCACAGAAATTACATTTCTCTACAACACCACGCATACGGGTAGGAAAATCAGGATTATACTCTTTAATGTAAGGTCTGGGATCCATCCAGTTAAAACTTCTGGCCCCATACGGACAACCCATCATACAGAAACGACAGCCGATACAGCGATGAAAATCCATGGCAACAATACCGGTTTTTTCATCCCTAAATGTCGCTTTGGTCGGACACACCCTGACGCAAGGTGGTTCATCACAGTGATTGCACAACACCAGAAAATTGTTTTCCTCTGTTATCTCTGATGCATGGTAGGATGAATGCTCCGGGAAAACATTTTCATACGGCATATCCCAAATCCATTTTATTTCGCTTTTGTTCCCTTCAATCTGCGGAATATTATGCACCTTAATACATGCAGCAGCTACCTTCTCAAGAAGCTCTGGTTGACCATACAGTTTGCGCATATCTATAAGCATACCAAGACGTACGCCTTGTGCAGAATCTTCTCCGCCGTGGCCCTCTGTCTTATGTTCAACAGCACCATGTTCTGCGGCTTTTCCGTGCCCCGAAGATGCAAGAGCGGGTGAAGACGTCAATTTGACTACTGCAGGTGCACTGATCCCGGCAAGCGCAGTAACACCCGCAATTTTCAGGAATTTTCTTCTTTGCTTATCCATTAGTGTGTCTCCTTCTTTGTCGCCAGCACTGACTGGGTTAAATGACAATCCCAGCAGTACGGTTTAACGGATGCATATTCATGACAGGAGTCACAGAATTTCTCCTTATTGCTATGGCACTGCATACAGGCCATCTGCAAACCTTTCCGATATTGTTTACCATTCACAGTGACAGTAACACGGTCACCGTTACGTAGAACATCATCACGCCACTCGTTGAGTATAACCATATGGCTTGCCCTCATTTCAGCAGCTGGTGCAATACAGGAACCCAATGGCAGCTCAGGCTTGGGGACCGTACTTGCTGCCGTCGAGAACGCGTTGAACCAGAGCGGGAAGGTTACAAACAGGACGAATATAATCAGTCCCGGTATTATTGTTCCTTTATTGTACATTACGTTAACTCCTCTATTCTGTTCAAGTTTTTCTAAAGCAGGGTTCGGAAGCCATCGTCAAGCTCTGGCCGATTTTCACCTTCCTGAATGAGTGCATTGGCAACAAGTTCAGTTATACCGCAAACACTGACACCAGGATTCCAATAATCCATAAGTGAGGTCAATGTTGCTCTATCGATTGCACAAACGCAGGACAACATATTAACATCATGCTTTTCTTGAACATATTTAACAGCATTCGCGCGTGGTAAGCCTGAACGCATTCTCAGTTCCATAATTTCATCGGTATTAAGACCCGTTCCGGAACCGCAGCAGAACGTCTGCTCACGAATAGTATTTTCAGGCATTTCCACCCAATCAACAACGTGATCCAGAATATAGCGAGGCTCATCTAGAAGCCCCATGGCTCTGGCTGTGTTGCAGGAGTCATGATAGGTGGCCTTAACATGACTGTTGCGGCTCTTATCAAATTTAAGTTTCCCGTGCTTAATAAGATCGGCTGTAAATTCACTAATATGTACCATTTTCGACGAAGACGCATTCTCAAAAACTGTCCCGGTAATTGGTGACACCGGTTTTTCCAGAAAATCAGCAGGTCCGTTCATGGTGTTCATGTACTGGTGAACAACACGCCACATATGACCACACTCACCACCAAGAATGTATTTGACGCCAAGACGCTCCGCCTCGGCATACATTTTGGCATTGAGTTTTTTCATACTTTCATTATTGGTGAACAGGCCAAAGTTACCACCTTCAGAAGCATAGGTTGACCAGGTATAGTCAAGGCCAATAGCTTCAAATAAAGCCAGATACCCCATTGCCGTATATAACCCAGGTTCGGCAAAAACGTCAGCCGAAGGTGTTATAAAAAGGATTTCAGCACCCTTTCTATTAAAAGTAATATTGGGTCTGATTCCGGTAAGTGCCTCGACATCATCGACAAGAAAATCGACATTGTCTTTAAAGGTATGTGGCTGCAAACCCATATGATTACCGGTACGGTTGGAATTAGAAACGGGTTCCAGTATCCAGTTAATACCAATACCGACGAGATGCAGAAGCTCACGCATCATCATGGTCACTTCAGCGGTATCAATTCCGTATGGGCAGAAAACCGAACACCTGCGACACTCTGTACACTGATAGGAGTACATAAACCACTCCTTCAGAATATCAACTGTCATCTCACGGCCCCCGGCCATTTTGCCAAGAACTTTCCCGGCAAGGGTAAAATCATTGCGATATACAGAACGAAGCAGCTCCGCTCTCATAACAGGCATATTTTTCGGATCACCGGTACCTAGGAAAAAATGGCATTTGTCTGCACAGGCACCACAGCGAACGCAACAATCCATAAATATTTTCAGGGATCTGAATTTTTCCAGACGTTCCTTCAGTCCCTTGATAATAATCTCTTTCCAGTCTTCTGGAAGTTTCCAGTCTTCGTCTTCGGGAGACCATTCCCGGGCATTTGGAAAATCAATCCCGGACTGACTGTTGAGGTACTCAACCTTTTCCTTTTTGGCAGGGTAGGCATAATTGCCGGGCTTGAAAACCACCGGCAAGTCCATCCAGTCCCTGGTAGGTATTGCTCCTGTCGCCAAGGATGGTCCCTGCACTACGCTTTTCGATAATTGTTCTAATTTTGGAACTGCCATCGTTATCTAATCCTCTTAAGCTAGTTTTGGGTCAATATTTTTTACTCTTCATCCTTGGCAGGCGCCAATTCCTTTTCTACCGGAATGTCTGCTTCCACCATAAACTCACGAAATTCATCCTCATATCCAGAATAAGAATGGGGAAGAATTGTCGGGTTCCATGGATTGATATGACGTTCAGACCGGCTTGTATTTTTCATATTCCTGGTCGGACTGAAAAAGACACCGGCAAAGTGCATCAGTTTACTAAACGGAAAGTACGCAAGGAGCACACAAACCAGGAAGAGATGAATGTAAAAGATTGCCCCTATCTCTGCACCAATAGTCGGTGAAAAAGTGACAAGACCAACGGTCAGTTGTTTGATATTGACGATGTCGATATCAGTACGCAGAAAAAACCGCATCGTGATACCGGTAAATGCAATAGTAAAAATCAATACCAGTGGGAAATAATCATTTAAAAGAGAGATGAAACGGACATGACGGGTGATGAGTCTCCTGCCAAAGAGCAGGACGCAACCGGCAATCAATCCTACATCTGTGATATACCAGGTGGGAGCACCTACCTGAAGAAGACCATCCCAAAATTCAAGCCAACCCAGACATGCAGGAACAGGGTCAAGGAAAAGTCGCATATGCCTGATAACGACTATCAAAAATGAATAGTGGAAGATCAGTGCAAATCCCCACAACCATTTTGATGATTCATAGGTGATTTTCGGGCCATCGTAAATCTCAGATTTAGTGTTTCTAAAAAGAGACCGAAAGGTAACTATTTCAAGAAACATTCGCGCCACAACTTCTGCAGTTGTATTTGGCGCCTCAAGCCTGTTGTGCTTGATAAAATCCAGAGATTTTCCTTGCCCGCAGGTTGTCTGTATCGGAAATGGTACAGGAGATTTACCCCATTGAACCACTCTGTAGACACAGCCACCAAGAAAAATCATCATGGCCAGATACGGCAGG